>ERZ791865.87-NODE-87-length-152350-cov-14.516058_pt1 | contig 152350 bp, 125 predicted proteins | sample MGYA00509942_ERZ791865 | MGnify/ENA primary metagenome ERZ791865 (study PRJEB30046, sample SAMN00792098) | human gut metagenome | study: EMG produced TPA metagenomics assembly of the A metagenome-wide association study of gut microbiota in type 2...
TTGCCGCGCCGATGATACTGCGAAAGTGGGAAAGTAGGTCACCGCCCCCTTCAGAGCCCCGAGGCACCAAGCCCCGGGGCTTTTTTTGTGCGGCCGCGCCGCAATAATGGGCCGGAACCGGCGCAAGAAGAGTTGTTATGACAGATGCCGGGGTTGTCGGGATGCAGATGTTCGCCTAGTGGAGTTGTCAGAGGCGTTAATCTGATTGCCAGAGTAATTTTGTGGGTTTATCCGCGGGAGTGATTATTGTAGGAGCGACAACTCTGTTTACGCTTCTGAGGCTTTGGCGACTGGTCTCTACCGGAGAGTGCACAGCTATCGGGGGTTGCACACTCGTAGTCATTGACCGGCATGACATAGCGCCGTTCAGTTGGGGACGTTTCATTGTTGTCAGCCGCTCTGAAGAGGCCCGGGCGATTGATCTTATTGTCGGTCATGAGCGCGCCCATATACGTATGGGCCATTTCTACGACCTGATTCTGGCGCAGGTCGTATGCATTGTTCAATGGTATAATCCGGCTTCGTGGCTTATGCTTTCCGAGCTGAAAGCCGTTCACGAATATCAGGCTGACCGGGCAGTTATTGACTCCGGCGCCAATATCCATCAATATCAGATTTTGCTAATAAAAAAGACTGTCGGCGTCAGATTCCAGTCGTTCGCCAACAGTCTGAATCACAGTAATCTTAAAAAACGTATCACTATGATGTGTAAAACCAGAACAAAGCCCGCGCGCCGATTCCGTGCGCTGGCCGCAGTGCCGGCTCTGGCACTTGCCATGTCGCTTCTTAATGTGCCGTCAATCTCAGGCGCAATGACAGAAATGTCATCGGCCCGACTCACTGACAAAGTTAGCGGTTTTTCGACGAACAGGCAAATTGCCGATAAGGGGAGTGTGCGCTGCGTCAAAGATGAGAACGGAGATGGGGAGTCCCACGACGTAATGGCCGAGTTCCCGGGCGGTATGCCCGCGCTGATGGCGGCTCTGTGCGAGAATATCAAATATCCCGCCAATGCCTACGAAGCCAAGATTCAGGGGCGTGTGGTTGTCGGTTTCAATATCGGCACCGACGGCAGAATGTCGGATTTCAAGGTCATTAAAGGTGTTGATCTGCAACTCGACGCCGAAGCCGTCCGAGCAGTCGGGGCCTTGAATGTAATGTGGACTCCGGCTCTCAAGGATGGAAAGCCTGTCAGCTGCTCGTTCGCACTTCCCGTAGAGTTCAAGCTCAAATAACTCCCGCTAACCGATAGATTGTAGCCGCGCGCCATCGGCACGCGGCTATATTTTGGATGGTATTTCAGATAATCAGCAATGTTTGTAGCTCTTTCTAAAATCTTTAAGCAGAAGTTATGTCATATATCCCGCAGTGATTTATCGCTGATTAGCTTTGCCTATGTTATGTTTTGAGTTATTCGATTTATGGATACATAGTACTGAAGATAAGCTCTTCTGCTATTTCAGTATTTTATATACACCACAGGAGATTAAGAATGCCCTGAGGCGTTGAAAAGCTTCCGGTTTTAGTATAAACAGCAGGGCGCTCCGCCGATTGGCGGGGCGCCCTGAATGTTGGTGTATCGGTCGGATTATTCGAATTCGATCAGGGGCTGGTCGGTTCCGATAACGTCGTCGACGCTGACGAGGACGCGTTTAACTTTTCCGGCACGGTCGGCGGCAATGTCGTTCTCCATCTTCATTGCTTCGTAGACTATCACGGTCTGTCCGCGTTTGATTTCGTCGCCTGCTTTAACCTTTATCTCAAGCACGCGTCCGCCCATGGGAGCCTTGAGCGTCGGGCCGGTGACAGGAGCCTTGGCGTCGGTCTTCTCTTCGGCGGCAGCAGTGCTCTTCGGTTCGCTGGCTTTCTTTGCTTCGAATTCCTCTTTGCGGCGTTTGCGCAGGAAAGTGTTGGCAACGTTGGGCAGAAGTTCGAGAAGCAGGTATTCTTCGTCGTTAGAGGCGAGTTTCACTCCGCCGAACTCTTCGATGACGGGATTCTCGGGTTTCTTGTAAGATGAAACGTCGTAGGCCTTCTCTTCGGGGCTTCCGGTTATCTGGGCGCGGAAAGCGGGATCAACGGGAACGGGGGTCTTGCCGTATTCGCCTTTAACGAGCGAGATGAACTGGTTCGACTTGTTCGAGTAGTCGGGCTTGCCGTTTTTGCGGTCGATAGCGAGGAACACTGCCTGCGAGCCTACGATCTGGCTGGTAGGTGTAACCAGAGGTACGAGACCTGCGTCGCGGCGGACTTTCGGAATGAGACGCATGGCGTCGTCGAGAAGGTCGTCGGCTTTGAGGGCCTTGAGCTGGGCGACCATGTTGGAATACATACCGCCGGGAACTTCGGCAAATTTGACGATTTCGTTGGGTTTCGGGAAGCCGAAGTATTTCTCAATAGCGTGGCAGGCTTCGAGCAGAGCGTCTTCATTGCCGGCCTTTGCCATTTCGATAGCGCGGTCGAAGAGGGCGTCGACTTCAGCGGGAAGTTTGTCGTTGATGGGATCGAACGGACGCTGCATGTCGTCTTTGTGGAGGTCGAATGCGGCGAGAGTCTTGCGGGCATCGAGAAGTTTTTCACGGATGCGGCCGACGGCTTCCATGTTGACTTCCATTTCAACGCCGAGTTTCTTACAGAAGATATAAATGAGCTCTATTGCGGGAGCTGCCGAGCCGCCTCCGAACCACCAGATGTTGGTGTCGAGAATGTCGACGCCGTTGATGATGGCCATCAGCGACGATGCCAGACCGTAGCCGGGGGTGCAGTGGGTGTGGAAGTCTACGGGAACGTCGGCGGGGAGAGCTGCGCGGAGTTTGGAGATAATCGAGGCGGCGCGCATCGGGTTGACCAGTCCGGCCATGTCCTTGAGGGTGATGATCTTTGCGCCGAGGCGGTGCATCTCTTTGGCCTTGTCGACGAAATAGCTGTCGGTGAAGATTTTCTTGACTTCGGGAGCGGCTGCCGGCTCTTCTTTTTTGCCGAAGAGGCGCGAGAAGAATCCTTTCTTCTCTTCGACGGGAGCGGCTGCGGGAGTTTCGTCTTTCGGGTCGACGGTATAACATACGGCGCCGTCGGGAATGCCGCCGAGCTGGTTAATCAGACGGATGGATTCCTTGACGTTGTCGATATCGTTGAGGGCATCGAAGATACGCATGACGTTGAGGCCGTTTTTGATGGCTTCTTTGTAGAATCCTTCGAGAACTGCGTCGGGATAGGGGACATATCCGAAGAGGTTGCGGCCGCGCGAGAGGGCACTGAGCAGCGATTTGCCTTTCATTGCTTTGCTGAATTCGCGAAGGCGATTCCAGGGCGATTCGTCGAGGTAGCGCATTACTGAGTCGGGCACTGCGCCTCCCCAGACTTCCATGATGTAGAAGCCTGCGTCTTCGTAGTAGGGGAGAAGAGTGTCAATGACCTGCTGGCTCATGCGGGTGGCAAACAGTGATTGCTGACCGTCGCGCATTGTGAGGTCGCGGAACCTTAATTTCTTTCTGTCCATGTCGTTGGGTGTTTAATTGGTTTCGATGTATGGTGTTAACATCGCAAATATATCACTTACTTTCTGATTAAAGAAATATTTCGATATTTTTTTGCAAAAAAACTTTTTCGTATGCATGCGTAAGGCCGTCCGAGGGCATTCTGAGACTCATCAGGCATCCGCTCTTTCGTTTCGAAACGCTGTAAAACAATCGACGCGTGGCCTCACGGACACGCGTCGCTGCTTACACATAGTACTTAACGTCAGTGGATTATTGATGTCTTTTAATGTACAATGAAAAAGTCCTTGTCTATTCTGTCTATTTCCTTCTTTCTCTGTCTCTCTTTCCTGTCGAATTTATCCTTGTCGAATTGCAATCGGTTTGCAACCCGACATCGCAAAGATAAATACTTATTTCGAAAAGTCAACAACATTTTGCAATAAAAATATAATCGCCCGCCTTTCGGGCGGGCGATTTATGGCAAAATGCTACTATTTTATGTCAACGAGACTGATTGCGCTTTGAAAGTATCGTTTTTCAGGCGGAAAATGCCTGCAAACCGAAATAGTTAAATAAATTTAAAATATAAGAGCCGAGCTTGTCGGTGTCAATTTTCCCGTGAGGATTCCTTTTTTTACCTTGAATGTAAGGCCGTGGACGCTGTCGGTGTAGGTGCCGTCGGGGAGAGCTGTCTCAATTTTGATCTTCTGTGGCTTCTGAGATATGTTTATCAGAGCCAGCCCTTTGCAGCCTCTGGCGACGTAGAGGACAGTGCCGTCGTCGAGGGTTCCGATCTGTTCGGGCTGGCCGGCCATAGACCGGCGGAATTTGTTCGCGGCGACGACTTCGGGATGGAAGAACTCGTCGTTTCCACGGGCTCCGATACGGTTGTTGCCCCAGTATTTCTCGAGAGTGCGTCCGGCCGGACGGCTGAAAAAGAGCGGGGTGCCTTTCTCGCGTGCCGTCAGCCATACCCAGCCCTGGCGCACCATGTCGTCGGTCAGATGGGCGCTTTCATGTGCGTTGGCATAGGTGTCGTGGCTCTCGACCCAGGTGACCAGATGGGAAGGATCGGCGGGATGGTGCCAGTCGGAGAGCGCGGCGATGTCGGCTTTGCCGTTTTCGAGAGCCTGTCGCAACTCATGGCCGTAGGCGCTTGCTGTCTGGTCGATATATTCTTCATATTCTTTCTCCTTGACATTTTTGTCCTGAAGAACCTCGCCGTAGATAAACAGGGAGTCGGGCATGAGCAGCGACAGGCCGCGCACACCTTTGCGCCCCGTTGCGATGTCCCAGAAGTCGTTCTGCTTCGAACGCGGGTCGAGCGGGTCGGAGGGGAGTCCGATATGTTTTGCGGTGTCGTAGCGGAAACCGCGTGCGCCGAGGTTGATGAGGTCATTTATATATTGGAGGAAATAATGCTGGAAGCCGGGATTCTCGGTGTTGACGTCGGGGAGACCGCCCATAGCGCCGGTTGTGCACTGAAGCCTGTCGTTCCATTTGGTTATATTGTTGAATCCGTTGGCGTGGTAGAGGTTGTCATGCCCTCCGGCGGCATTGTTCAGCGCTGGGAGCACGGCTGAGCGATCAAAAGCAGTGTGGTTCGGCAGAACGTCGACAATAATTTTGACGCCGTAGCGATCGGCGCTGTCGGCCAGAGCGCGGAAGTCGTCACGGGTGCCGAGCTGGTAATTGCCGATCTGCCAGTCGATAGGCTGGTAGTGGTAATACCATTTACCTTTGACCGAGTCGCCTTCCTGACTGAAAAGGGCCATTCCGCCGTCCTCGCCGACGAAGCAGGTGTTGGCCGGAGAGGTCTGCACGTAGGTGAATCCGGCGTCGGCAATCTGCTTCATGTTGGCCGCGATGGTGTCGAACGACCATGTGAAGGCATGGAGAATGATGTCGTTGTCGGCGCGGCTTTTGCGCGTTGATGCTGTTGTCGCTCCGGCGACAAGAAGCGCTGCCGAAGCTATTGCGATAAGTTTTTTCATTATAGTTTTGTGTTGTAAGTATGATATAGGGGTGGAGAAATGTCAAAACATCGTGTCGGGATATTCGCCGGCGGCATGAAGGGCGGCGAGTTTGTCGACTACACCCTGACGGTCGGCTGCGTATGTGACTCCGAACCAGCGCGATGTCGTGTCGAGCACTTTCACTGTGGCTTCGCCGCTGTTGATAAGGGTGTCGATGGCTGTCGGGATGTAGAATTCGGCTTTCGGCGTTGTCAGGCATTTGTCGAGGAACCGGCGGAATTCTCTGTCGGAATAGCTGAAATAGTCAGGCGTGAATCCCCAGAGGTTCATCGACACGGGGGTCGAGGGATCGAGATATTCGGTCTCGTTGTTCTCGTCGAGGAAGCATATGCGGTGCTCTTCGTCGTAGGCTATGCCTGTGCGTTCGACGACTTTTGTCAGATTTCCATCGGCGTTGACCGAGCACACTCCGCGCGAAACACTTCCGTTTTCGCTCATAGTGTTGCCGACGCGGAATCCTACCATCGAGTAGTCGCCCTTGCGGGTGCGCTCGCGCATGAGGTCGGCGGCAATAACGGCAAAGGCGTCGCGTCCGTAGAAGTCGTCGGCGTTGATGACTGCAAAGGGTTCATTGATAACATCGGCGCCCATCATGACGGCGTGGTTCGTTCCCCAGGGTTTTGTGCGTTCTTCGGGGCAGGTGTATCCTTCGGGAAGTTTGTCGGTCGACTGGAAAACGACCTCGACGGGTATATGTCCTTCGTATTTAGAGAGAATAGAGCGGCGGAAATCTTCTTCGAAATCCTTGCGGATAACGAAAACGACTTTGCCGAATCCGGCGCGGATAGCGTCGAATATCGAATAGTCCATTATGGTCTGTCCCTGAGGGCCGAGCGGATCGAGCTGTTTCAGACCGCCATAGCGGCTTCCCATGCCGGCGGCGAGAACGAATAGAGTAGGTTTCATTGTATGTTGTAAGGTTGGTTAGTAATCGAAATCGAGTGAGAAGTTGTCAATGAAGAGCTTGGCGCCGTTGCCGCCTGTGAAATAATCGCCGTATTTGCTTGCCGAGGCCACTATCAGCATGTAGCGGGGTTTACGGGCCGTGTCTTTATAATTCAGTTCGATTCTGAAGGGGATATAGTTGTTGACATCGTATCCGACCTCCATAGAGCCGTAGGCGATGACATCGGGGGCGTCGGGGTTGAAGAGATGCCGATTGGCCGGGTTTGTGCGAATCTCGAAAGGTTTTGGGGCATCGATCAGCGCTATCCAGATAATGCAGCTGTCGGGGCGACCGGCGAGATTCTCGAAGCCCGACGAAGTGTGGCTTATCGGAGCTGTCGTATACTTATAATAACCGCGCAGGGCAGTCGGATGTTGTGTGAATGGACGGCCGAAATCGAGGATTCCGTTAGTGCCGTCGGTCTTGACGTAGTCGCCGGCGAAGAGATTGCCGGCAGCGAGTTTGCCGAGTGCGCCGATCCCTACAAAGCGAGTTTCGAGGCAGGCAGCCTGTCCCGAGCCTGTGGCAGTGTCGTCGGTCGGATATGTGTTGCTCGATCCCAGGGTTGTGGCGCCTTTGTTGCCAGTTCCCCAGTAGGGGCTGCCACCCTCGATCCACGGGCACCATATCTTGCCGTCGAGCCACCAGTCGTCGAAACTGCCGTTCGGCAGGGTGTAGGTGTCTTCGGTGGTGAATTCGACCTCGATACTATAGTCCTGATCGCTTCGGGCGCGGGCCTGATAAGTCGTCAGAGGCGTCAGGCCGACGAGACGGGCAGTCATTGCGCCGCCGGACTGAGAAACCCATTCGTCGGGCACCTCAGTCCATTCCTGAGAATCGGCCCGGCGGTATTCGAAGCCGTTATCGCGTCCGGCTTCGGCCGATGCGTGGAGCCATGCGACGTTAGTCCATGCGTCAACGCTCTCGAGTACGACGCTGGCGTCGGTCTGAAGCACGTAGAGAGTCCATTTTTCAGAACGGCCGTGTTCGGTGACGGTCAGCTCGAACGGTGTCGAGAAGTCGATTCGCTTTCCGGTAATCTCGGGCGAATAGGTGGTCTCGGGGCCGGCGAGCTTCATTGTCAGAACTTCGATAGCTGTTATGTTGGCCTGCATCGGGACATAGGCCACGACGCGCCGGCCCGGCACGTCGATTGTCGACGCTCCGATCTGGTTGGCTACAGTGAAATACCGGTCGATGTTCTGCACTGCGCTGACAACCCATGAATAGTCCTGATAGAGCCGCAGGGTGGTGGTGACCGGCTTGCTGAGATCGATTCCCGAAGCGAACGTCGCACTGTCGGCCCAGGTGACTCCGGCGGGAGTTGTCACGAATGATTTCAGGCGGACAGACTGAATGTCGACCGTTTCGTCGAGATATACTGTCAGAGAGCGGTTTATCGAGTCGATGCCGGTTGCCTGAATCTGTCCTTCGACTTCGAAGGAGGCAAAGTTGGCCTGAATCCGCGGATAGGGGATGTCGTTACTGATACATCCGCAGAGAACCGTCAGGGCTGTCAGCCCGAGGATTGTGAGAAGCTTGTTATATGTGGACACCGATGCCGAATTTTATGTTGAAAAGGTTGAAACGGAAATTGGCTCCCGATGAAGTGCGCGAGCCTTCGTCGACGCCGTTTGTCGTCTGATGGTCGTGGCTTATTTTCAGACCGAAAACTCCGAAGGAAACCTGAAAGCTGATATAGTCCATGATGAACATACACACGCCGGGGCTGAAATTCAGCGCCGCGGTTGTGTTGGCTGTGCGGGTGCTTTTGGGTTCGCCGTTATAGATCCGGTTGAAACGCGAAAGGCCGCTCGACACCGACAGGTCGATCTCGTTGAAGATTGCGAACCGTTTCAGAGAGCTCAGACCGATATAGCTGCGGTAGAACGCCGATACTCCGTAGCTCTGGGAATAATAGCTGACGTCAGAGAGTGTGAAGTTGAGGTCGTCGTCGAAATTGACCGACATCCCTTCGAGGTCGGCGGTTCCGCGCGAGTAGTTGAATTTCAGACCTATCGACTGGTTCGAACGGAAAAAGTAGCTGACAGTGGGGCTGACGGAATATTGCTTGCCTTTGAAAGTCAGACCTTTCAGTATTGAAAGAACCTGAACGTCGTCGGTGTTGAATTCGCCGTAACCGGCTGTGAGGCCGAAAGCCCACTGCCCTTTAGGGATAAACAGAAAGTTGAACAGTCCGCGGTCATACCGTCCGAAATTGCGTTCGGGCAGAATCATGCTGATTGTGTCTTTCCCCACGATGACTTTCTCGTCATTGATATATCGGTGGAGTTCGGCTGGCGAAGAGAACTCGCTCAGCGCGATCGTAGAGTCGGGAATTTCGACGGGGCCGACATACCGTTTTGGCTGCGCCGCCCCGGCCGAAACTATGCCGAGCAGCAGGGCTGCTATGAATATCGTTAATCTTGACATACGGGGATCAGATATAGAATGCGACTCCGAATTGAACCGAGAAAAGGTTTATGCGGAAATTGGCCGACTTGCGGTTGCGTTCGGCCTGATAAATCTGGTCGCTTATCGAATGGGTGTGGGTATAATTGAATCCTAAGACACCGATGCTGACCTCTATGGCCGAGTAGTTGCTCAGAAACATAATTATTCCCGGGGTCAGGCCGATGTTGAGGTTGAAATTGCGCTCGTAGGTTCCGGTCAGTTCGTCGCCGGTGCCGTTGACGAGTTTCGACTGGCCGCCTCCGAGCGACAGGTCAACCTCGTTGAAGAATCCGAAGCGCATTGACTTTCCCAGCGATATGTAGTTTCGGAACATGGCGGTTCCGTGGTAGTTGTGGGAAATGGAATAGAGATTGTCGACGTCGTAGGAGGTGTCGGCTCCAAGCACCAGCGAGGCGCCGTCGAGCCGGGTGCGCGAGCGGCTGTACGACAGTCGTCCGCCGGCGGCGAGGTTGTCTTTGAAACAGAACATCACCATCGGGCTCACTTTGAACGTATACGTGTCGCCGTTGAGGTTCTCGACTATCAGAAACTGATAATTTTCGAAGTCGCTCTGGGAATAGCTCACCGAGACGCCTCCGATCCATTGTCCTTTGGGCACGAACGAAATCTGCTCGAGCCCGCGTTTGAAATGCTCCTGAGCGTGCGTGCCGAGGGCGAACGCGACAATCAGAATCAGGGGTAACGCTATTTTTAGGTTCTTGACCATTGAGTCGTGGGTTAATAGGCTAATGTTATGTTGTCGAGTTTCAGACGGCTCCCGATTGAGGTGGCGCTGACGGGGTCGTCGTCGGTCTTGACATTTATTGATTCTGTAGCAATGCCTGTCGGGGTGTCCGACGAGCTGAACATTACTTTTATCCGGGTGGCTTTTATTCCGAACCGGTTGTAGGAGAGAGGTATGTTGAAGGCTGCATAGCCCGTTGCCGGCGACAGCCGGGTTTCGGCCGAGGCGATGACAATCTCGCGGCCGTTTTCTTCGCCGAAGAGCTCTATCTCGATGAGGCCGCGGTCGGAGGGATTGGCCGCTGCCGGCCGGTATTGATAGAATCCGTTGAGACTTGTAGGCCGCGATGCGAACGGCAGTCCTTCGTTATATGTCTCGGTCATCGAGGCTGCGTCGAAATTGTAGCTGCCGAGGAATATGCGGCCGGCGGCGCGGTAGGCGATCTCAGGAATGTTGCGTGAGTAGCGCACGTAGGGCTCCGATTCCTGACGGTAGGGTGCAATCTCCGGGCCTGCGGGATCGAAGGCAACGCTGATGAGCTCCACGCCGTAGTCTGCATCCATGGCGTCGAGAGTCGAGACTACCGATGGCTGGACATACCATGTGTTCATGTTGCGGGCCGACTTATTGAATGTCTTGGCGTTGGTCATGGCCCATTTTGTCGGAGTCCATTCGTCGAACGACGAGGTATTCTGCCAGTTGTAGATCTCGGCGTAGGTCTGTGAATATCGTCCTCCGCTGTTGATTTTGTCGAGTTCGATTGTGTGTTTGACGTCTTCGAAACTCGGATTGGGCAATTGGGCCGCCCTTTCTGTGACGAAATTGAACTCCGGGTCTTTCTCAGAAGGCCGCGGCAGCAGCGATGCACGCAGGGAATAGCGGGTGGCCGGAGTCAGCCCCATCACGTAGATGGCGTTCCGCTCTGTGTCGCGGGCATAGACGGGATGTTGAGCGCCGTCTATCCATACGCTGAGGTTGTCGGTGACGATGTCGCGCAGATCGTCGTCAGCCATGTCGATGCGCAGCATCGCGTATGTCGCGAACGCGTCGAGCGCCACATTGTAGTCGGGCGATACGCGCCTGATTGTGGCTGTGGCTTTCACTGTTCCGTTGTAAAGGATGTCGACGTCGACAGGCTCATTGCCTTCGGGCAGAGTTATACTGATGCGGTAACGGCCTTCGCCCAGCGGCTCGCCGGGCCCTATGGCCAACGGCGTGTCGCCGGCTTTTACGGTCAGATATTTTTCGGGGTTCTGGCTTGGAGAAACCACTGTTATGTCGGCTCGGTTCACGCCTATGACGGCGTCAGACACGCTTTCGACGCTGAGCTCGGTCGGAAGAGTCACAACCGATGTCACAACCGGGGTGTTGGTTCTTCTCATTGCGTCGACGGCGCTTATTGACATCTGAGTCGTGTTGTTGCCGTCGGCCCTGTATTCGAGATTGTCGATGAGGTTGTCGAGGTTGATGACGGTTGTTTTTCCCGGTTCGAACCGGGGCACTTCCATGTCGACAGATTTCATAAACGCGAGGTCGCTCTCCGACGGGTGGGCAAGGTCGATATAGGGAGGGCACCCTTGCTCGTAGAGCGAGGCCGACGAAATGCTCAGAAACACATTTGCCAACGGAGCCGAAGTCGACGGCTCGACGGTGAATGTCAGAGGCTTGTCGCCGGAGGTGTGCTCTGTCAGCTCCAGAATGTCGGCCGACACTGTTATAACCGGAGCGCGCGCCGACAGGAGCTCCTTAGTGACGGCAATAGTCGTCGATCCGTCGTCGCCCCACGTCGCCGTCAGGTCGAGGGTTGCGGGATCATAGTCGAGTCGGAAAGGAAGCAGTTTTCCTGACCGGGTTTCGATGTTTGACTGAAGCATGAGAGCCAGCGGGCCGTAAGCGCCCCCGACTGTCACGCCGCATCCGACGCTTCCCGCCTTGAGGTAGTTGTATTCGCCGGCGATGCCGACGGGCTTTACGAAGCCGCCGTTGAGGGCGTGCAAAGTAACGGCGTCATTGCCGAACCGCGTGATGAATTCGTCGGAGGCATTGACGGTCACCACCGCCGACGTCATCTGTGCTCTGAGAAGGAGAGAGGTCGTCTGCCCCTCTGAAATGGCTGCTTCCTCTTCGGCGGCAAAGGCCGGACGCAGGGCGTCGGGCATCCCCTCGTGGTTTAGCGGAGAATAGATGGCCGATACGGTGTATTTCCCCGCCGTGAAGCCGCTGCCCTGTTCGTAGTCGTCGAACGAAGTCCAGCGGTGAGAGGCGCCGTTTGCAGCAGAAGTGAGCGTCAGCGCGAAATCGCCAGTTGCCGGCATTGCCGACCCGTCGACATCGAGACCCTCGGGAGCTACAACCGTCAGCGACACATCAAGAGCTCCCGTTCCGTTATAGGCATCGGGGGAGCTATCGTCGGCGCAACCGCCCATCATTGCGGCGAGCGGCAACATCGCTATCGGCGTCAGTAGCTTGCGTAGATACACTATTTAAATCGAATCTCCGTCGGGGGCGTTTTGTAATTAATTGTGCAAATTTACGCTTATTTTACCGTTTATCCAAAATTCTTTGTCGGGAGTGGCTCCATTTTTCTTATGCGCCTTTATGGCAAAATGTCGTAGCGAGTCAGCTCGCGGCAGCCTGACCGAACTTCGTCAATTATTTCGCGACATCGGGTTTCGGGCAACTTGATTTTTGTGCCTACGGCGATAAAGTCGGATAATTCGGGATGACCTGCCCCATTGACGGAAGTGGCCTGTTGCCGTTTTCGTCAATGTCGAATCTGCGCGAGGCGAAATAGCGATCGCTTACGAGTCGAAAATCAGGCACAGTGATTCCGCATTTTCGTGCCGTTTCATTGTGGTGGTATTCCTGAACACCCATGTCAGAAGGGTCGTATGTATGTCTGAACTTGACAATCCAATGGCCGTCATTGTCTGAAAATATGGCCTTCGGCCGTGCACCACCGCTGTTACCGCTGTTGAAGAGCAGCAGTCCGGCGTCTTTATCCTGTTGCTCTTTCAATACTTCGAGAGCGATCTGCTGTAGCCTGTCGAAATCGGTTACAGGCTCTTCATGCCCGAGATTAATTGCCGGAGAGTAGGTGAGTGCGCCCATTCCGCTGTCGCCCACAATGGCGAGCCGGTCTAATGACGACAATTCCGAATCATTTATGCCTTTTCGACGCAATGCCTTGTGAAGAAGATACCGTCCGTAGCCGTCGGGCAGACTGTCTTCAAATATTCCGAAATTGCCATAAAACGGCTGAGGCTTGGCGATGAATATGCCGGGCTTCAAGGGCAATTCAAACGGAGATATGCTGAAACCGGCGGTGATCCAGGATTTGTCGTATTCGAACACATTGAGGCGGTTATCAGGAGTAAACGACAATGAGCCAACCGTGTGCCCGCGGAATCTGACTGTCAGCTTTTCGGTCATTCTCATTGCTTCTTGTTTTTTGCGTATGCCCTTTTGTCGCCGCTTTTACGGCGAATCAAATCGAGTTCTTCCATTGTCTCAAATCTGGGCGTGTCGAATAGTTTCCGTATATCCGTGGCATATCCCAAAGCCATCGCTAATCTGACAAGTGATTCGAAGGCTATAAGCCCTTTTTGTTCAAAGCGTGCTACAGTGGACAGTGGCACTCCCGACAACTCGGAAATGCGTTGCCGGGTAATATTCTTCTCAACACGCCGTTTACGGAAATTCTCCGCAACTTGTCTGGTAATATCATTCGCATTGTCCAGCGTAAAGCTGTCTAATAATGATAATATATTGTCGTTATTTGCGCTTTGAAGCATAATACTGCTATTATTATGATATAAATATAATCAATAGCTCGGAAATGGGCAAATAATCTTGAATAAATCGATGTTTATCAGTCGGTTATTTTATTGCGTCGATTATGAAGTTGGTTATGAGCTTTCCGGTGTCTGATTCCTGTTTTACCGACAGATAGCCGTGATTTAATATTCCGCCGGCATACAATAGTTCTCCTTCAACTTCTGTCTTCCGTTTTTTGCCCTTTACTCTTATTACGTAAAAACCATCTTCTTCGCTGAGGTTAAGCTCCGTTGTATTGATCAATTGCCTTACGTCCATCTTAAGCTCTTCAATTTCCGGAAGCATAGCCTGAAGCTCATCGGTCAGAATCATCGATGCCGGGATTTTTTCCGGTTTCAGAGGAATGCCGAGAAAGTTGAAGTATGGCAGGTTGCCGAACTGCTGCTCGATCAGATGTTTTGGCGCGCATATCATATCCACGGCGCTTACAAGAAACGGCTTGGTGTCGATTTCCCATTCGTCGCTGTTTTCGATATTAATGCCCTGTTCTTTTTTAAACATTTTGATATAGGCTTCCAGCATAGCCTCTTTCACCTCATCGATGTTCAGAATTGAGTCGGGGCGGCCGACGGCGTCCAATTGTATTCTGAGTTTCACAGATGCCACAAAATCGTTCAGCTCATCTGTCTTGTCGGGCAGCAGGCCTTCGGATTCGGGGTCGGTGCACGTGATGTCGAATGATTCCAGACTGTTGGTCGTTCTGATTATGAAGCCCTTGTCGTTTCTGCTTTCTACGATAAGTCGCGGCAGAAGCTTCGTCAGCGAAACCAGCGAGTCTTTTCCATGGTGCATGATTACTTGTGCCGTAGTCCGATACTTCAGAGTGTCCCCTGTGGCAAATTTCGGGATGATGGTTATCTCTTTTGCCATGCACAGCAGTCCCATCGCAAACAGGCAGATAATTGTCGATAATCTTCTCATGAAAATGCTGATCTCGGCGTTGCTGTCACAACATATCTTTAATCCTCTGTTCGACAAGCGTGCTGCATTTGACGCCTCGTATTATGATAGCAAGACTGTTCGCGTCAAAATGGCCCGGAAGCTCATATATTTTATCATCTTTCAAAAGATTGCTGAACTCATTGTGAGTTATCTCTATCGGATTGTTGCAATCGATATAAGTCTGATCTTTATTCAGTTTGTTAGTCTCGTCTTTTGGGAAAATGGGATAGGTGTTCAAGTCATAATTAAGCACCTCGGCCCTCATTCTGGCTTTTTCGACTTGTGAAGAGCCGGTTGCAAACAGAAAAACAGTGTCGCCGCGTTTTATACAGACATGAATGTGGTCACTTACGCCTATCGGACAATCTGACTTGAAAAAATACATTTTTCCTTCGGCAACAGTGGTCCCATACGCCGAAACCGGAATATCCATTTCGCTCTAATCAGCGATAGATTTCATGATAGATCTCTTTCGTCGCCTCTAAAATTTCCGGCGACTGATTGAAAAGATCCGACATGTCTTCGTCGGCGTTCTCGAACATCAGATCCATGTTGACCGGAAATGAGTTCTTCTCATTTTTATCAAGAAGCATATCCTTATACTTTTCCCATTCAGGATATTTGTGAGAGAGCTCCGAAAGATCATACATCGAATAATTCCCATAACGATCAATGACGCGATCGAGAACTTCGATATCCGATTCTGAAAATTCTGTTAAGTCGGGAGATTTCACGATCTTGAACTTGTGTGGCTCAACTTTTGCAATCCATTGGCTCATATAGCCGTCGGGCGTCTCAAGAACTGTCGTCTCTCCGTCAAGCAAATGTTTGGCATCGGTTGGAACAACGCCTCTGGGCATTGCGTAATACCTGTCGCCGGTGATCGTTCGTCCGTTCCGGCGCAGGTGACAGCGGTCGGCAAGCCACAGCAGCTTGTAGGCCTTCATTTCATCTAAGGTCTGGCTCTGCATTTTTGAAGCTAAATAGGCCAGCGCCTGGATGATTTTTTTTGTATTCTTTGCCATTAATAAGTTCTTTTCTTCTTTAACCCACAAAGTTATATATAAGTTTCAATATGTCCAAAGTTTTTCTCAGGTTTGCTTTTTTGGCGATGATGGGGTAATTTTGCAGCCGGAAAATTATCTTTGAAATGAGTGAGATCAGATATGTCGGCGTTTCCGACCGTTACATCAGCCTTTTTGAGAGACAGTATCCTGTTGAGCATGGGATTACTTACAATTCATACGTAATATTCGGCGAGCGTCCGGTTGTTGTCGACAGTGTCGACGCGGCTTTTGTGCTTCAGTGGCTGACTAACGTTGAGAAAGCGCTTGAAGGGAGGTGTCCGGCGGCTTTGGTGTGTCAGCACCTCGAGCCTGATCACAGCGGCTCGCTGCGTGCGCTTCTCGACCGCTATCCCGGAATGTCGCTTATAGTCAGCTCGCGTGCGGCATCGATGCTCCCTAATTTTCTTGATGCGGAGGCTTATGCCGGACGGCTGATAACAGTTGGCGAAGGTGATACTTACGATCTCGCCGGCGGCAGCGGTCTCACTTTCATGATGACTCCGATGGTTCACTGGCCAGAGGTTATGATGACTTACCTCGCTTCTGAAAAAACTCTTTTCAGCGCCGACGGCTTCGGATCCTTCGGGGTGCCTGAATTTCCTCAGCCCTGCTGGGCCGACGAGGCCGCGCGCTACTATTTCAATATCGTCGGGAAGTTCGGCCCGTCGGTGCAGGCTGTGCTGAAAAAGGCGGCCGTGCTCGATATCGAACACATCCTGCCGCTTCACGGCCCGCAGCTCAGCGGCGATGCGCTCGCCGAAGCTCTTCGTCTCTATGATCTCTGGAGCCGCTATGAACCTGACCGTGAAGGAGATGTTCTCATAGCCGTGGCGTCGATCTATGGCAATACCTATGAAGCTGCTCTGGAGCTTGCTTCGGAACTTGGTCAGCGCGCCCGAATCGTCGATCTCACGAAAACCGACGTCAGTTTCGCAGTGGCCGAGGCTTTCCGTTGCCGCGACATAGTTCTTGCGGCCGCTTCATACGACGGCGGCGTGTTTCCGCCTATGGCAGCGTTCCTCAGCCGTCTTGCCGCAAAAGGATGGCGCAACCGTCGTGTCGCTATTGTCGAGAACGGCTCGTGGTCGCCCTGCGCCGCACGCGCAATAGAGTCGACACTGTCGACACTGAAAGGAATCGACATCGTCGGCACCGCAACTGTCACAACGCGTCTCGACGGCGAGTCGCGCCGGGCCGTCATGGCTCTCGCCGGCGCTTTCTAATAATCACTATGGTTGGCGGTTTGCGAAAGAATTGTTATTTTTGCCGAAAATATACCTACTTTGATGATGAGCAAAGAAGTGACCTATAATGGCCTCACGTTTGTGCCGTATATCGATAATGACCGGATTGAGGCCCGCATCGGCCAGATCGGCGCCGAAATTACAGAAGAATACAGCGGACGCTGTCCGCTGATTATCTGCGTGCTAAACGGTGCGTTCCCGTTCGCGGCCGACCTTTTCCGCGCAATCAACACCGATGCCGAGATTGCCTTTATAAGGCTTTCGTCATATCAGGGGACGTCGTCGACAGGCGTTGTGCGCAAGGTTATGAACCTTACCAACAACATCGAGGGGCGCGATGTGATTATCGTTGAAGACATAATCGACACCGGCCACACGATATGCAATCTGATCGATGACCTTTCGGCCCGAAAGCCGGCTTCGCTCAAGGTCGCGACTCTGCTGTTCAAGCCTGAAGCCCTCGAACATCCCGTGAAGCCCGACTATGTAGGCTTCGAAATTCCCAAGAAATTTATAATCGGTTTCGGTCTCGACCTCGACGGCCTGGCCCGTAACCTTCCCGACATCTGGGTGCTCAAGGAGCAGAAAGATTGATCGGTCTGTTTTTAGTTTCCACATAGTTACAAGAAATGTATAACCTTGTTATTTTCGGTGCCCCCGGCAGTGGAAAGGGCACCCAAAGCGAAAAACTCATCGAGCGATACCCGCTTCACCATATTTCGACGGGCGAACTCCTGAGAAGTGAGATCGCCAAAGGAACCGAGCTCGGACGTCTGGCCGACAGCTATATCTCCAACGGCGGTCTGATCCCCGACGACCTGATGATCGACATCCTCTCTCACGAGCTCGACCATCCGGCTGCCGGCGAAGGTGTGATTTTCGACGGATTTCCGCGTACAGTAGCCCAGGCCGAGGCTCTCGACAAGATGCTCCGCAGCCGGGGAACACGACTCCACGGTGTCATAGGCCTCGAAGTCGATGACGACGAGCTGCGTCAGAGGCTTATCGAGCGTGGAAAAGAAAGTGGCCGCAGCGACGACAATCCTCAGGCCATAAACCACCGTCTCGACATCTACCACACCACAACCCGTCCGCTGAAAGATTTCTATACCCGCGCCGGAAAATACCACGGCGTTGACGGCAAGGGATCGGTCGAAGACATCTTCTCGAAGATAGCGTCGCATATCGACGCACATCCCGAAGCTCCGAAAGCCCGCGGATAACGGCCCTCACTGTTTTTTGACAAATGTATACCCGCAAGCCATATACTCTCGACCGCACCGTCAGACTTTTTCTGAACATAGCCACTCTCGTGATTGTGGTCTTGCTGGTGAGGTATCTCAAAGATGTTCTGCTGCCGTTTTTCGTGGCGGCGCTCATTGCCTATATCTTCGAGCCGTTCGTACAGTTCAACAGACGCCTCCTTCATCTCAGGGGGCGCATAGTGGCTATTTTTGTCACACTGTTCGAAATGATGACGTTTATTGCGATCGCCTGCTATTTCGTAGTGCCGATGATAGTCAGCGAGGTCAATTCAATGGGCAAGATGCTTTCGGCATATGCATCGTCAGAGCTTAATCTGCCTTATCTTCCGGCGCAGATCCACGATTTTGTCGTGAGAAACGTCAATCTGCGGCAGGTTTCCCACATGCTATCGACATTCGACTGGACCGAGACAATCAAACAAACGCTTTCAACGGCCTGGGACGTGCTTGCCGGCAGTGTGACATTTCTCATAAGCGCGGCCTCATGGTGTATAGTGCTGCTCTATGTGATCTTCATAATGGTCGACTATGACCGTCTGGGGCGACTGTGGCGCAATCTTGTGCCGCCGCGCTACCGTAAGAACGTGTTCAAGGTTCTCAACGATATCAAGACATCGATGAACCTCTACTTCCGCGGTCAGGCGCTGATAGCTTTCCTCGTGGGAGTCCTCTTCGCTGTCGGATTCTCGATCATCGAGATGCCGATGGCAATAATCTTCGGCCTGTTCATAGGCGTGCTGAACATGGTTCCTTATCTTCAGCTCGTGTCGCTTGTGCCGGCCGTTGTGCTCTGTTTTGTGGCTTCGGTGAGCGGCGGAGTCCCATTCTGGCCCATGATGGGGAAATGTATAGCCGTCTATTGTGTAGTTCAGGCTATTCAGGATCTTGTTCTGACCCCTAAGATCATGGGAAAGACGATGGGGCTTAATCCCGCGCTTATTCTGTTGTCGCTGAGCGTATGGGGCTCGCTTCTCGGATTGCTCGGCCTTATCATAGCGCTTCCGCTGACGACCTTGCTTCTGGCATATTACAATGAGTATGTCATTGACCGCGGACACCGTCATGAGGCGCATATCCTCGAAGATGTCGAGTCGTTTCCTGACGGAGATGACCTGTAACGTTAATATTTTCTGAAACTATGAAATATCTTAAGATACTGATGATAGCCCTTGTGGCTGTTTTGTCGCAGTCGTGTGACGACAATGACCCGCCGCCTCCCTATCCGGGCGGAGGTTTCGAGGAACTTCGTTCGATTCCGATAATGATGCCGCCGATCTGTCCCCCGCAGGTCAATCCGTCGTCGCCCGACGGCTATGCATGGTATGACGAATTCGATGGAGCTGTCACTGTTATCGACTCCTACGACGACCTCTTCTATTACTACAATGAGGCTCAGCTGCGCGAGTATCCCGACGCTCTCGATGTCGACTTCCGCTATTCGAGCATCGTCGTACTGACGGCCTACAGCGAATGGAATGTCCTCAGCTATGACTATAGTTATGGCATTGACTACGACGATTATTATCATGACCCTTCGCGTAATATAGAGTTCAACGTATGGTTTCGTATAGGCGGCCCGCGTCCTCCCTACGGCTTCTATGCGTTGGTCCAGGCGACAATCGTTGTCGATAAGCTGCGCTACGGAACAGTCATCTATCCCGACATTGATTTCGATTGAACCGCTCAAGCCGGGTGAGCCTGTCATTGTAGGGCTCAGCGGCGGCGCCGACTCGGTAGCGCTGACGGCGCTGCTCGCCCGTGCGGGCTGTCGTGTCGTCGCTGCCCATGTCAACTATGGGCTGCGCGGTGCGGAGTCAGACCGCGACGAGGCTCATGCCAGAGCGGTTGCCGGGAAATTCGGCGCTGCTTTTGAGGTGTTGAGGGCCGATGTCGGCGAACGTTGCCGACGGCATGGTATTTCGGTCGAAATGGCCTGCCGTGAGTTACGGTATGAATGGTTCGAAGAGTTGCGGCGCCGCTACGGGGCGCATTATGTGGCAGTAGGGCATCATCGTGAGGATTCCGTCGAGACTTTCTTCCTCAATCTCAGTCGTGGGACAGGAGTGCGCGGTCTGCGCGGTATATCGCGCGTCAACGGTCATATTGTCCGTCCGCTTATAGAGCTTACCCGTGCCGAAATAGAGACTTATGTCGCATCCACCGGAGCGGGTTTTGTCAACGACTCGACAAATGCTGCCGACGGGTTCGCCCGCAACCGCGTGCGCCATCATGTCGTTCCGGCATTGGAGTCGGTTTGCCCGGGCGCGCTCGACGGCCTGCGCCGGACAATGGCGATTCTTGATGAAGACTCGCGTCTGCTCGACGATTATGCCGCCGGGCTCCGCAAGCGTTTCCGCAGGGGCGACGGGTGGGATTTCTCGACGTTCGATGTCTCTGACCCGCTGGCTTCAGCCAGACTTTATCAGATTCTCGCGCCGGCGGGCTTCAACAGGGCGTCGACCGACGCCATTCTTACCGCGCTCCCTCTGGGGGGAGAACGCCGTTTCGGCTCGTGGCGTCTCGAGCGCAAACGCCTTATGCCTTTCGAGACGGCCGAATACCCTGTACTTGAGTCGGAGCAGCTCGGCGATATCGTGGATCTGTCGGTTTTGCCCCGCGACAGAATGAAAGAATTCGCCGACGGGCGTCATCTTATTCTCGATGCCTCGGCTCTCGATGGCGACCATCGTTGGGTCTTCCGCCTATGGAACCGGGGAGACCGTATAAAACTGCTCGGAATGAACGGCTCGCGGTTGGTCAGCGATATTCTCAAAGATCTGCATCTGTCACACGATGACCGGCGACGCACCCGCGTGCTTACGCGCGACGGCGAGTTGCTGTGGATCGAGGGGCTGCGCCAGTCGAGACTGTTTGCCGTTACTGAAACGACTGAGGCGATTGCCGTAGTTGCCTCATCGCTCGAATGACCGCCGCATACCGGGTCTTACATGCAAAGTGAATACGGCTGCGATCTCGCTGCCGTCGCGGCGGTAGGTTATATGGTAGCGTTCTTCGGCAAGCCCCTCGATGCAAAACAGGGCGCAATTGACAGGCTCTCCACCCTGACGCTCTACGCGCCGTTCCTGAATATTGACTTCATATCCTTTTATTGTCACGGCAAGACTGACGGCTCCGGCGGTTGTCATGTCGGGTATTCCACGCCGTGTCACGGCGAGAAGAAGGTCGTCGGTAACCGATAGCTCGAGCCATGGTTCGGAAAGAGGATCGTCGACCAGCCCTCCCGCGATAAGCTGTTCGCGGACGGGCCCCGACGATGAGGGTTTCACGCAGGCTGCTATGACTGCTGCCGCTATAAATAGCGCAATAACGCAGATCTCGGTTGTTATGGCAAAAAGTAACACACTGCAAAGTTGGCTTTTTTTCGTCAAATGAGCAACTCTGCCCATATTTTGGGCTATATTCTATATAAATGGGCGGATTTGCGTTTTTTTTTATAACTTTGCTATCGTATCTTTCTGATTATGGCAAATATCGTATATCCCATCGGAATACAGAGCTTTGTAGAGATTCGTTCTCTCGGCAGCATCTATGTCGACAAGACGGCCCTTGTGCATGAGCTTGTCGATACGGGCAAATACTATTTTCTGAGTCGGCCGCGCCGGTTCGGAAAGAGCCTGCTGATTTCCACTCTGCATGAGTATTTCATCGGGAACCGTGCTATTTTCAAGGGATTGGCCATCGACAGGCTCGAGCCTGGCGAGTGGCCCTGCCATCCCGTGCTTCATATCGACTTCAACGGACAGTTGTATGATTCCAGGACATCGGTAGGAGAGGTTCTGGAAAGCTGTCTGCGCGAATGGGAACGCGAATATGGCGCGTCTGACGCCTCTATGTCCTATGCCCTCCGCTTTGGGGCGGTGATAAAGAACGCTGTTGAGAAGACGGGCCGTCAGGTCGTCGTGCTAATTGACGAATACGACAAGCCGATCCTTGACGTTCTCGGCGACAGGGATCTCGAAGAGAACAACCGCGAGGTTCTGCGCAGCTTCTACAGTGTCATGAAGTCTCAGGACGCCAACCTGCGTTTCGTCATGCTGACCGGTGTCGGCAAACTGCCTCAGATGAACGTGTTCAGCGGCCTGAACAACATCGAGGATATATCGATGAATCCGATATATTCTACGATATGCGGCGTTACCGAACCTGAGCTTCGGGAGTATTTCGGCAAAGGGGTCTCGGATCTTGCCGAAGCAAACGGCCTCACTGTAGCCGAGACATATGAGGCCTTGAAGGCGAACTACGACGGCTATCATTTTGCCGGCGACATGCGCGATGTCTATAATCCATATAGCCTGCTCACGGCATTGAAAAATAGGATGATAACCGACTCATGGTATCGTACCGGGACGCCGACTCATCTGATAAAGGCCCTCAAGCGGGCAGAGGCACCGATCGAAGATCTTGACGGGACTGTCTGCTCATTCGACCAGCTGCTGAACGGCAATGTTACCGGCGACGACATTGTGGCGACGCTCTATTATACTGGTTATCTGACGATAAAGGAATTCGACAGGATGACCAACACATTTGTTCTCGGCTATCCCAACGGCGAGGTCAGACGCGGCTTCCTGCAGAATGTGCTGGGTGTGCTGACCCGCGTCGGCGACGGCAGGGCGTCGACTATTGTCATAGAGCTGCTGATGAAGGTCCGGTCGGGTGACATCGCTGGTTATCTGGAGAAACTGCGGAGCTTCTTCGCCGATTTCCCCTACGAGCTTATAAAGCGCAACGAGGCCCACTATCAGGACGTGATCTATTGCATAACCAAGCTGCTGGGGTTCTATGTTCAGGCCGAATACCGGACGTCATCTGGACGCGCCGACATGATTCTCGGCACTAAAGAGGCTGTTTATGTCTTCGAATTCAAGCTCGACGCGGGCGCCGACGCGGCTATGTCGCAGATCGACGCCAAAGAATATGCCCTTCCATTCGCAGCCGACGGGCGACGCGTCGTCAAAGTGGCCGTCAGTTTCTCGTCGGAAACCCGCAATATCGCCGAATGGACAATTGAATAAATAATTAACAAATCTGATATTATGAAAAAGCATTTCATCACATCGGTGTGTTTTGCGCTGTGCGCATTTGTTGTAGCGACCGGGCAGACTGTCGCATCCGTCGGACAGCCTGGAGAACTTACACTTACTCAGGCGAGTAAGGCTATAGGCGGCCAGCATGATATAATCTGGACATACAGCGATTGCCGTCTGTCGTCCGACGAAACGGAGTTGACAGTAGCGAAAAATGGCAGCTCCGTGATAAATTTCAAGGCTAATGACTTTACTCACGCCATGTTGACGTTCTCTTCCGGCTCAAGCGTAAATATCGATTCGAAGTCTTACGCTCTTGGCGGTTCTAAGACTTTAACAATCCCTGTCGGGGCTGACGTTACATCGCTTACCATGAAAGCCGGAGATGAGCCGTTTTCGCTGCAAAGTATAACATTTGCCGAACGATTGTCGAATTACATGAGTCTGGAAGAATGGGAAACCGCCCGGCCTACTGAGTTGACAGGAATCAACGAGCCTCTGTTGGTGAATTTTGCCGGAGGCAATTATGTATTGGTGAGCGCTCTCTCGGGCGCATCGCCGTTGTTGATTGAGGGCGCTCCGGGCGGATTCAAGGCCGGTGATGTTATCGGAGCGTTTTCGGCCGGAGAGGCTGCCGACGATGAGTGCATCACCATGAAACCCGATAATCTGACATTTGTCCTTTCCGGCTCGACGCAGACTCCACTTTCGCCTCAAAGGATCACGACTGACGAAATTGCGTCGTGCGAGCCCAACCAGTATGTGAAGTTTGAGATGGATGGCCTCACACTTTCCGACGGAGTCTATAAGGCCGGAGATGTCACTCTTTTCAATCCTTTCGGAATTCCGCTGACGGAAGAACATGCTTATGTGCTCACAGGTATCGTGCGCAACACCTCTACTGAAATGCTCCTGTTGCTGACCGACGTGGAAAATGCCATTTTTGACCCTGTGGTTACGACAATAGACCTTACGGATTACCATCTCGCTCAGTACGATAGTAAAGATGTTGTAGGGAAAACCGATCCTGTAAACGGTTATCTTACACTTAAAGATGGTGCGGTTGTAACGGTCAGCAATGAGGGAATAATATTCACGACTTGCGGAAATACAACTCAACGCCTATTTATGGGGAAGGATGGTTGTATCCTTGATAAGCGTAATGATAATGCTATTCCGAAAGGCTTTTCTATTGCTTGTGGCGATAATGATGAATTATTGGAAATGATCATTGACTCTGATGGCGAACTTGTCTGTGACTCAGGCTTTTTAGAAGATACCGGTGAGCAATATAAGACAGATGAAAGTTGTAATTTCTATGTCAAACGTTATAGATGGACGCCTGAAGTTGACGATACTAAAAAAGTAGATTTTGATAGAGCAGACAAAGATGGTGTATTTGTCGGAATCCCGAAGATAGAGGTCACGCATAAGGTAAATGGCGGTACGCCAACTTCGCTGACCACTACTGAGGTGGCTCCAGTCTCTGCTCCGGCATACTACGATTTATCAGGTCGTCAGATAGAAAATCCGGCTTCGGGCCTTTACATCCGCGTAGCCGGCCGGGATGTCGAGAAGGTTATATTGAACTGATTTGTCCGTAACAGACACAAACAGCCCGCGCCGGGAAAGACGCGGGCTGTTTGTGTATATGAACTTTTGGATTTAGTATTCGTCCCAGGATTTGATTTCGATGTCAGATAGGGGGATTGTCGTGAAAGCATCGATGAACGCCGAAGCCAGACGCGCGTTTGTCAGCAGAGGAATGTTAAGGTCGATGGCCGCGCGGCGAATCTTGTAGCCGTTGCTAAGCTCTGTCGAACTGAGATTCTTCGGTATGTTGACAACGAGGTCGATGGCGTGCTCATGAAGCAACCGCAATGCCTGAGGCTCCATATCGGGCTGGCTCGGCCAGTAGACGCGCAGGGCAGGTATGCCGTTGTCGGTGAGGAACTGCCAGGTGCCTCCTGTAGCGTAGATGGTGAAGCCATGGTTGTGGAGAGCATGGGCGGCGTCGAGCATGTCGGCTTTCTGGCGCGGTGTCCCCGTCGAGAGAAGCACCGACTTGCGCGGGATTCTGATGCCGACTGAAAGCATTGACTTAAGCAGGGCCTCGCCGCTGTCGACTCCGATGCAGCCGACCTCGCCCGTCGACGACATATCGACGCCGAGCACCGGGTCGGCGCCCTGAAGACGCGAGAAGCTGAACTGCGAGGCCTTGATGCCGACATAATCGAGATCGAAAGCGCTCTTGGCAGGCTTCTCGACCGGCAGATCGAGCATGACGCGCGTTGCCAGATCGATAAAGTTTATCTTCAGCACTTTCGACACGAAGGGGAAACTGCGCGATGCACGCAGGTTACATTCGATAACCTTGATGTCGTTGTTCTTGGCAAGATACTGAATGTTGAACGGGCCGCTGATGTTCAGCGCCTTGGCGATCTGCGATGAGACCTTCTTGATTCGCCTTACGGTTTCGATATAGAGCTTCTGAGGCGGGAACTGTATGGTTGCGTCGCCGGAGTGGACACCGGCAAACTCGATGTGTTCGCTGATGGCATAGACTTTTATCTCGCCGTTCTGGGCCACGGCGTCCATCTCGATTTCCTTGGCGTTCTGGATAAATTCGCTGACGACAACGGGATGCTGTTTGCTGACGTTGGCCGCCAGACGCAGGAAGCGCTCGAGCTCTTCGGGATTCGAGCATACATTCATGGCGGCGCCTGAGAGCACGTAGCTCGGGCGCACCAGCACGGGGAATCCGACTTCGTCGATGAACCGGTTGATGTCGTCGAACGACGTCAGCTCGCGCCAGCGCGGCTGATCGATATTGAGCCGGTCGAGCATCTCCGAGAACTTGTTGCGGTCTTCGGCGTTGTCGATGCTCTTGGCCGTTGTTCCGAGAATGTTCACGCCGTCGGCATCGAGGCGCGTTGCGAGGTTGTTGGGAATCTGGCCGCCCACACTGAGGATGGCTCCGTGGGGCTGCTCGAGATCCATGATGTCCATGACGCGTTCGTAGGTGAGCTCGTCGAAGTAGAGGCGGTCACACATATCGTAGTCGGTCGATACGGTCTCTGGATTGTAGTTGATCATGACCGAGCGCCAGCCCTCCTTCTTGACTGTCAGAAGGGCGTTGACCGAACACCAGTCGAATTCCACACTCGAGCCGATGCGGTAGGCGCCGCTGCCGAGCACGACAATCGAGCGGTGGTCGTGGAGATATTCGATATCGTTCTCGCTGCCGTTGTAGGTCAGATAGAGGTAGTTGGTCTGGGCCGGATATTCGGCGGCGAGAGTGTCGATCTGCTTGACAACCGGAACGATTCCGAGGCTTTTGCGAAGGTTGCGGACGCGGCGGTTCATCTGCTCGGTGTCGCCGGTCTCATCTTTCAGTATGGCGCGCCCGATCTGGAAGTCGCTGAAGCCCTGTTTCTTGGCCAGACGCATAAGCTCGGGGCTAAGCTCTTCGAGTGAGTCGACCGAGCTGAGCTCCTTTTCGGTGACAACGATATTGTGGAGCCTGTAGAGGAACCACTTGTCGATTTTCGTCAGCTCATGGATGCGGTCGACCGAATAGCCCTCTTTCATCGCCTTGGCGATGACGAAAATGCGTCGGTCGGTAGGCTCGCTCAGAGCGTGGTCGATGTCTTCGATCTTCATGTCGCGGTTTCCGACGAAACCGTGCATCCCCTGACCTATCATGCGGAGCCCTTTCTGAATAACCTCTTCGAAAGTGCGTCCGATAGCCATGACTTCGCCGACAGATTTCATCGACGAGCCTATCTCGCGGCGGACGCCGTGGAATTTGCCGAGATCCCAGCGCGGAATCTTGCAGACGATATAGTCGAGGGCCGGCTCGAAGAAGGCCGAGGTTTCTTTTGTCACCGAGTTCTTGAGGTCAAACAGGCCGTAACCGAGACCGAGCTTGGCTGCGACGAAAGCCAACGGATAGCCGGTGGCTTTAGAGGCGAGGGCGCTTGACCGGCTGAGACGTGCGTTCACTTCGATGACGCGGTAGTCCATCGAGGTGGGGTCGAAGGCATATTGCACGTTACACTCGCCGACGATGCCGATATGGCGGACAATCTTGATGGCGAGCTTGCGGAGCATGTGGTAATCCTCGTTCGAGAGCGTCTGCGACGGAGCGACAACGATGCTTTCGCCGGTGTGGATGCCGAGCGGATCGAAGTTCTCCATATTGCAGACTGTGATGCAGTTGTCAAATCTGTCGCGGACGACTTCGTATTCGACCTCTTTCCATCCCTTGAGCGATTTTTCGATGAGCACCTGAGGCGAGAAAGCGAGCGCTTTCTCGCAAAGTGCGCGAAGCTGTTCTTCGTTGTCGCAGAAACCGCTGCCGAGTCCTCCGAGAGCGTAGGCGGCCCTGACGATAACGGGATAGCCGAGACGTTCGGCCGCTTTGACGGCGTCGGCGACGCTGTCGACAGCCTGACTCTTGATAGTTTTGATTCCGATCTGGTCGAGCCTTTCTACGAAAAGCTCGCGGTCTTCGGTGTCCATGATTGCCTGAACGGGCGTTCCGAGCACCCTGACACCGTATTTTTCGAGCACTCCGTCGCGGTCGAGGGCCACGCCGCAGTTCAGCGCTGTCTGTCCGCCGAAAGCAAGCAGAATGCCGTCGGGACGTTCCTTCGCTATAACCTTCTCCACGAAGTAGGGCGTAACCGGCAGAAAATAGATCTTGTCGGCGAAACCCTCGGAGGTCTGCACTGTGGCGATATTCGGGTTGATGAGCACCGTGGTGATACCCTCTTCCTTCATGGCTTTGAGGGCTTGCGAGCCGCTGTAGTCGAACTCGCCGGCTTCACCGATTTTCAGGGCGCCGCTGCCAAGCAGCAGCACTTTCTTTATAGGCTTTTCGTTGGTCATTGTCGGTCGGCAGTGCTTTTAAATCATTGAGATGAATTCGTCGAAGAAAAATTCGGTGTCTTTCGGCCCCGACGATGCTTCGGGGTGGAACTGGGCCGAGAAGAACGGTTTTGTCTTGTGGCGGATGCCTTCGTTCGTGCCGTCGTTCATGTTGACGAACAGAGGTTCCCATTCGTCGGGCAGAGTGGCGCTGTCAACGGCAAAACCGTGGTTCTGGCTTGTCACGAAACATTGGTTGGTTCCGACGCGCCTTACGGGCTGATTATGGCTGCGGTGGCCGTATTTGAGCTTGTAGACTTTTGCGCCGGCGGCTTTGGCGAGAAGCTGGTTGCCCATGCAGATTCCGCATATAGGCTTGCCGATTTCCATTGCCTGACGGAGGTGTCTGACAGTGGCCTCGGCCATATCGGGATTGCCCGGCCCGTTGCTTATGAACAGGCCGTCGTAAGGAAGCGTCGTGAAGTCATAGTCCCAGGGAACACGCACGACCTTGACGCCGCGGCGTGTCAGACAGCGTATGATGTTGTGTTTTACGCCGCAGTCGACAAGAACTACGGTCTTGTCGCCGTTGCCGTGGTATTCGACCTCTTTGCAACTTGTCTCGGCCACGAGGTTCTCGCGGTTAGGGTCGTAGAAAGGAATGTCGGCGGCTCCTTCAGGAATTATTTTTCCGAGCATCGATCCTTTTTCGCGCAGATGCTTGGTCAGTGCGCGGGTGTCAATGCCGAAAATGCCGGGAATTTTTTCTTCGCACAGCCATTGGCCCAGCGAGCGGTCTGCCTGCCAGTGGCTGTGGTCAAAACTGTAGTCCTGCGCCACAATCGCGCGGGCGTGGATATGATTGCTTTCGTAGTATTCGCTGACGTCGTCTTTCTCGCGGCGCGGCGGAACGCCGTAGTTTCCAAGAATAGGGTAGGTTGTCACGAGAATCTGACCGCGGTAAGAGGGGTCTGTCAAGCTTTCGGGATAGCCTGTCATGGCGGTGTTGAAAACAACCTCGCCGGCTGTGGCGGCGTCGTAGCCGAATGATTCCCCTTCGAAGCGTGTTCCGTCTTCGAGCACCAGGGTGGCACGTTTTGTCTGTCGCATGATGTCAGTGATAGATGGTTTTGTGGCCTCCTCATGGAATGCCGTGCAAAGTTACGATTTTTTTCTGAATCACAGCTAAAAATCGTGCCGTGTGCGGTCGAAAACCGTCGGCTCACTCTTTTCCCTGTTCGGGCGCAGGCTTGGCGCTTTTTTCGAGCCCGGAGGCTTTTTGGCCTGCCTTTCTGAGGGTGAAGACAATTTCGAGGCCTCCGGTCGAGCGCGTGTGAACCGATACCGATCCGCCGAGGCTTTGCACGGTGCTCTTCACGATGGGCAGTCCGAGTCCGGCGCCTCCCGCTTTTCGCGAACGCCCGGCGTCGATTCGGTAGAAGCGGTCGAATAGATGCGGAATGTGCTCGGGCGCGACGCCGATACCGTTGTCGGCGAATGCGAACACATAGAATTTCGGGCTCTCTGAAATCAGACGCATCGTTATCTCAGTGCCGTGGCTATGGATTGCGGCGTTTCTGACAAGGTTCATTATCATGCCGTTTATCAGAGCTTCGTTGCCGGCCACAATGCAGTTCAGCGGAATATTGTAGCTGAATCTCATATCTCCCGCGAGATGGGTGGCTTTGATGTCGTTGTCGATGCCGAAAACGAGATCGTGCATATCGACTTCCGACAATGGAATGTCGCCTGATTTCTCGTCGAGTCGGGTGATTGTCGACACTTCGTTGAGCAGAGAGCACAGGCGCTCGACATTTTCACGCGCACGGGCGATGAAATGGTCGCGCGTAGCCGAGTCCATGTCGGGTGTCTCGGCTATGGTGTCGAGATAGCCGCGTATGACTCCGACCGGAGTCTTCAGTTCATGGTTGATGTTGTTGGTCATCTGTCGCTTCATCAGAGCCTTTTCCTCGATGGCATGGAGCGCGATGCGGTGCTCGCGTTCGCTGCGTTCCATGGCCTCAAGCCGTGCGTTGTGAATGTCGAAAATCTTGCAGGAGATGTCGCCGAGCTCGTCATTTGGGAAGTGATCGGGCTTTTTGATGGGTAGCCCGCGCGAGGCGGCGTCGGTGAACTGCTGAAGGTTGCTGATGTTGTGGGCTATGAACCGTGTGGATAATAGAACCACGAGCGTTGCCAGTCCCGTTACTATCAGGATGATCCACCACAGATGGTTGAAATCGGCTATCTCGCGCGATACGGCCGCTGTGTATGGCATGGCGGTATAGAGGATTACGTTGCCGTCGCGCGTCTTGCATATAGACGTATAGAACAGGTCGCGTGTGGCAGTCGAGTCGCCGGTTACGTCGACAAGGCGCAGCTCCTTGTTTTCAGGATCATAGTCTTTCTGGTGCTGGATGTCATGGGAAAGCGGTTCGCCGATGGCGCCCATGAGCGAGTCGCCCTGATAGACCGAGACGCGCAGTTCCTTGAACAGCGACCTGTCGTAGTAGCGCCCGAGAAATTTCACGAAGTCGCCGACGTCATATCCGCGCTCGTAGTTCTGGAGAATGCGCTGGTCAATCAGCGCCAGCTCGTTGCGGATGATTTTCGTGCGGTAATCGCGTTCGTAGGAATATTGGTATTTGGTCAGCACGGCAATGACGAGCCACACCAACAGCACACTCGGAATGAAGAGCCTCCAACGGTAGCTGAGTCTAATCTTTTTCTTTGAATCCATAACCGAATCCGAGGCGTGTCACGATGTTGTTGCCATACGAACCGATTTTCTTCCTCAGTCGGGTTATATTTGTGTCGATGGTGCGGTTTGTGACAACGACATCGTTGCTCCATACCTGACGGATTATCTCTTCGCGGGTGTAGATGCGGTTGGGGTGGGTGAGGAAAAACAACAGAATCGAGAATTCTGTTTTCGTCAGGCTCACGGGTTCTCCGTCGAGATAGCAGGTTTTGGCATTGCGGTCGATGCGCAGTCCTTTGAAGGCCACGTCGCTTTCGTAGTTGTTGGCGTCGGTGTGGGTGTCGGTGGCACTCTCCTGAGCTCGGCGCGTGACGCGCGACCGGCGCAGCACGGCGCGCACGCGGGCTATAACTTCGCTTATGACGAACGGCTTCGTAATGTAGTCGTCGGCGCCGATATTCAGTCCGGTGACAGTGTCTTCCTCGCCGGTCAGTGCCGAGCAGAATATGATCGGAGTCGTTTCGATGGCGTCGTCGTTACGGACGCGTTTTGCGAAGTCGAATCCGCTCAGATGTTCCATCATTATGTCAACAATGAAAAGCGAGTAGGGTGTAAGATCGCGGTTAAGGGCTTCCTCTGCGCTATAGGCCGTGTCTACCTGATAGCCTTCTTTCTCGAGGTTGAATTTCAGAATTTCGCAAAGTGCCTCTTCGTCGTCGATGACAAGAATCTTGATCTGCATATGTTGGTTTGTTGAGGGCCGGCTAAGTTTATGCCGGCTGTATTTTCCCGCTAAAATAGTCTTTTTCGGTCAGACTTTAGTGTTAATGAATGTTAAATCGGGCGTGCCGTGCGAACTATAGTGTTTATAGAGATGTTTCATTGTTGAATTACTGCATTTGCACTGTGTTTTTCATGGTATAAGATTTATTAAAGGTTAAAGAAATTGGAGGGCTGTCGTGATGACAGCCCTCTTTTGCGGTATACATTTACAAATTGTCGTATGCGCGAAGCAGATTTTGAATTTTTTCTCCGTAGGACTTCGACGGGCTGAAGTGATTCCACACCGGAACTTCTTCGACCCCCTTTATAAACGGTAAACTTGACTCCACGGGAAAACCAACGTCATGAAATACAAGATTGCCATAACTGTTGAAAAGCATGATAATCGGAGTTGCCCTTACTTCCGATGAAGGTATGCCGAATTGTTCGGCTAAATCATATAACTGTGTGGGGCTTTTATCGGAATCTGAAATCATAACTTCATAAAAATCGACATCTTTCCCACTGTGGAAGTCAACCATCCAGTTAAGAAAAAGTCGGGCTGATATACATGGTCTGCATCCTTTTATGTTGATGACCAGTAGCATAGGCTTTTCTCCTTTGACCCTATAGCGGCCTCTTGAGTCTTTACTGAAGCATTTTGTAAATGCGTCACTGTATGATATGGTAGAATAGTGGACGGGAAATTTTTTGAGGTCGGCACGTGTGATGGCGCCGGCATTCATCGCCGACAACAATGTCATGATGAAGACAAGAGCTATAGCCGTTAATGACTTATGTGCTTTCATGATGAATTACATTCAGATGTTCTTTTATCTACAAAGATAAACTATTTTTTTCGGTAACCGAAATTATTCGCACTAAAACTCCGGCAATGGCGTTTTTGTTGTAACTTAGCAGTCTTAACCAATAACCGGAAATTATGCGTAAGAAACTTGTTATCTCAACAGGCGCCGGAATGAGCGCCGAAAGCGGCATCAATACATTTCGTGACCACGACGGCCTGTGGGAGAATTACGATGTTATGGACGTAGCCTCGGCCGACGGCTTCCGCCGCAATCCGAAGCTTATCCATGATTTCTATAATGCGCGGCGTCGCGAACTCATCAAGGCGAACCCGAACGCCGGCCATCTCGGGCTTGTCGAGCTTGAAAAATGGTATGATACATATATCATTACCCAGAATGTCGACAATCTCCATGAACGAGCAGGCAGCAAGAATGTGCTTCATCTCCACGGCGAGCTGATGAAGATACGTTCGCTGGCCCATCCCGAGCGCGTCTATGAACTGACGCCCGGCAATCTCGAGACCTCGGTCGAGACGGTCGACCGTTATGGCGACCATGTGCGCCCCCATATCGTCTTTTTTCAGGAGGCGGTTCCCAACATCGAGCCGGCTATAGAGCTTGCCTCGCAGGCCGATATTTTTGTTGTCATAGGAACGTCGATGGTTGTCTATCCCGCCGCTGCGTTGCTCAATTATGTCCGTCCGGGCGTCCCCGTATATTATATAGACCCCAACCCAGCCGCTGTGCCGTCGAACGTAACAGTGCTGAAAGAGCCGGCCACCCGTGGTGTCGCCGACCTTGTCGAGCTGCTGCGCCCGAAAAACTGAATGTTGCGCGAAATTTTGCCGCTCATCTAAAAAACGCTAATTTTGCTGTCCCACCAAACATATACCGACAATGGAGCTCAAGCGCATTCTCATAACTATAGTCACCGTGTTGCTGACTGTCATTCTTTTCATTGCGGCCGGTTCTCCCGGCCCGGGAATACAGTTCGAGCGCACCAAGGCCGATTTCGGCACGATAGCCGCTAACGGAGGCCCTGTTACGTTCGGCTATAAATTCACAAACACCGGCAATAAGCCGCTGCTGATAATCTCAGTGACAAACGGTGGCTGCGGCTGCACCAAACCTGATTTTCCGCGCGAGCCTATCGCACCCGGAAAGAGCGGTGAGGTCAAGATCCATTTCAATCCCGAAGGACGTTCGGGCCAGGTCAACCGCGAGGTCAGAGTGCGTACAAACATTGAAGGCAAATCTACGGTAAAGCTCCGTTTCTCGGGCAAAGTCAAGAAGTGATGCCGCGTCTGATCATTCTCGCCGTCACCCTCCTGTCGGCATTCTCTCTCATCGCCGGCCCGAAAGCGACGTGGCTTTCCGACAGTCATGACTTCGGCGCATTCGACGAAGATCTCTCGACCGTTACCTGTCAGTTCCGCGCTGTCAACACCGGCGACGAGCCGCTCGTCATTCTGTCGGCGCGCGCCAATTGCGGCTGCACTACCCCGCGCTTCTCGAAAGAGCCTGTCGCTCCCGGCGACACGGCGGTCATAACCGTCGGCTATAATGCCGTAGGGCGTCCCGGTAAATTCTCCAAGAAGGTAATGGTCTCGACCAACGCCTCGTCGGGCGCCAAAACAACGCTCTATATCAGCGGAACCGTTATCGGGACATCGAACACCCTTCGAGGACGCTATCCCGTCGACCGCGGATCGATGAAACTTCGCTCCGATATGATTGCGTTCGGCACCGTCGAGAAGCCGGCGGTAGCAACTGACTATATCGAGGCCTACAATGCTTCGCGTGACACGATACGGCCGCGCGTTGTCAGGCGCCCGCAGTTTGTCGATATCAACATCATGCCGCCCGCAGTCCCTCCCGGCGAGACGTTTGTCATCGCCGGACTGTTCGCTACCCCTAAATGCGACAGATGGGACGTCGTAGCCGATACTCTCTCGCTCGCCGCAGGCACCGATACTGTGGATATTGCCCTGACTGCCATCGTGCGCGAGCATTTCACTCCCGGAGCCAAAGCGCCTCAGATATGTCTTGATCCGGCAACTCTTGATCTCGGACGCGTCGGACATGCGGCCAGATTGCGCCGTCAGCTGACGGTCAGCAACGCCGGCAATGCGCCCCTGATCATCCGTCAGGTCAGCTGTCTCGACCCCGCGGTGTCAGTCACGGTAAAGCGCGATGCTGTAGTGAAGCCCGGAAAGACACTGAAGATTCCTGTCGACATCGATCTCGCCCGAGCAGGCAATTCCGCTATGCTCAACGCCATGATCGTCATAATTGCCAACGACCCTGTTGTGCCGCGCTCCGTCGTGCGTGTCGTCGGCGAACTTACCGAATGAAAACTTCAACACCATGGAACACATCGAAAACGATAAAGAATTCAACGGCCTGACCGTTAACGGAGGCGTCAATCAGCCGCCTCAGGTTAATCCCTACATAACGCGCCGCCGGCGCAAGCCGCTCCCGACGGCTGCCGAACTGACCGAGGGCATTCTCCGCGGCGACACAACGCTTCTGAGCCGCGCCGTGACGCTCGTCGAGAGCCTTGTGCCGGAACACCGTGCTGTTGCGCGCGAGGTCATCGAGAACTGTCTGCCTCATTCCGGAAACTCCCGCCGTATAGGAATAACCGGCGTTCCGGGCGCCGGAAAAAGCACGTCGATTGATGTTTTCGGCCTTCATGTCCTTAAAGATGAACGCGCAAAGCTCGCCGTGCTCGCCATTGACCCGTCGAGTGAGCGCACCCGCGGAAGCATTCTCGGCGATAAGACGCGCATGGAACGTCTCGCCGTCCATCCCAAGGCTTTTATCCGACCCAGCCCTTCTGCCGGCTCGCTCGGTGGCGTGGCCCGTAAGACGCGTGAAACGATAATTCTCTGCGAAGCCGCCGGTTACAACAATATATTCGTCGAAACCGTAGGCGTCGGGCAGAGCGAGACCGCTGTCCATTCGATGGTCGATTTCTTCCTGCTCCTTCAGGTTGCCGGAACGGGCGACGAGCTTCAGGGAATCAAGCGCGGCATCATGGAAATGGCCGACGGTATAGTGATCAACAAGGCCGACGGCGACAATGTGCATCGTGCGCAGCTTGCGCAGGCCCAGTTCCGCAGCGCTCTCCATCTGTTTCCGCCGACAGAGAGCGGCTGGACTCCCGAGGTGCTGACCTATTCGGGCTATTACGGCCTCGGAATCGACGAGGTGTGGGATATGATCGACCGTTATTTCGAATTTGTCAGAAACAACGGGTATCTTATGGCGAAGCGCCTCCGTCAGGCCCGCTACTGGATGTATGAGACGATCAACGAGAGTCTGCGCAGCGATTTCTACGACAATTCCTCTATTCAGGAAATGCTCAGGAAATGCGAGGAAGGCGTGACTCTCAACGAAATGACATCATTCGAGGCGGCACGCCGCGCACTTGAGCTTTACGAGACGATCCGCCACAAATGAACCCCGGGCGTGGGCAATGCGTTGAGATAATAAATCTAAAATAGTAATGCCCACCGTTAATATGGCTCCTTTCAAGCGCCGGATTATAACTTCAGTCGCTGATGCCGGCGAGATCTCTTTCGACCGATTCACTGCCGCAGACATCCCTCGGGTGGCCCGTCTTGCCGCTTTGTCGGGGAGCCGCGGATGCGATCTGACAGTCGGCGGTATATTCCTTTGGCAGAGCTATTTCAGATACCGGCGCGCTTTCGTCGGCGACACAATGTTACTTCGCGGAGTCAACGAAGACGATGTCTCCATGCAGGCGTTCTCATTGCCTCTGGGGATAATGCCGCTCGAACAGAGTGTGTCGCTCCTGCGCGACTACTGCGATCTCACAGGTAGCCATCTGCGGTTCTCGGCTGTGCCTGAAGAGAGGGTCGATGAATTGCGGGCGCTCGGCGCCACGAGTGTGACCGAGCTGACCGACTGGGCCGACTATGTCTACGATGCGACGGAGCTGGCGAGCCTGACCGGCAAGCGGTTCAACAAGAAGCGTAATCATGTCAACCGTTTCCGTGCCGACAATCCTGGCTTCGAGCTTTGCGAGATGACTTCCGACATGGCTCCCTCGCTGCTCGATTTCATGAATCGTCTGCCTGTCGACGGGTCAAAGCCTCTGATGGCCGATTATGAGCGGCGTCAGGTTATTGATCTGCTGCGTGATCTTCCCGATTTCCTTCAGGTTATGGAAGGCGGTGTGCTGACGACCCCCACTGACGGAATTGTGGCTTTCACGATCGGCGAGATCGTGGGCGACACACTCCATCTCCATGTCGAGAAAATGCGCCACGACATCGCGGGCGCCGGAGAAGCCATCAACATGCTCTTCGCGGCGTTGTCGACATCGCGACATCCGCAGATCCGCTATATAAACCGTCAGGACGATGCCGGCGATCCCGGGCTGCGTCGGGCCAAGGAATCGTATCATCCCCTTTACCGGCTGCGAAAATACAACGTCATTTTCTGACGCCTTTCTTTTACTAAACGTCGGCTGTGGCCCAGCCGGCGATATTGCGGGTATCGGGATAAAAGCTGACTGCGACTTTCATTACCGGGCGCCCGTCGGTGGAGAACGGCAGAGCAAAGCATCCGACATCGACGACAGCCTCGGGAGCGGCCCCGCCGCTGTCGAAATCGAATTCGATTACAAATACTCTTGTCTTTGTCCCGGCTACCAGGTCGGTATGCTTCGCCGACGGCCTGTATTCGGCCTGAATATATCTGCTGAGCAACGTCGCCAGACAATAAATTATATTCCGGCCGTTCAGCCTGGGCCCGTCGAAAAAGCGGCGCATTGTGTCGAAAAAATTGCTCAGGTTTTCATCGGTAAGCGCTCTGGCAAGCCTGACAATCAGCTCGCGGCCATGAGCCGCGTCGCTGACGGCCGTAACCAGAGGTAGCATCCGGTTCATGAGTCCGGCCGCCATCTCACGGTTCGGATAGCCTGTCGTATATGTGCGCAGATAAGGGTCAAAGCCTTTTATTGTCAGGTATCCGGCTGCGTAAAGCATTGTTTCGGGGCTGTGGGCGCACATGCCGGCCCCTGTCAGCACCGCCGCGTCACATTCGATTCTGTTGAATTCTGCGAGCGGTCGGCCCGAACCGGCTATAGCTTCCGGGATTTTCTGCGACAATGTCGCGAGTGCCCTGAATTCGCCGATTCTGTCGCTTTCGAAAGCTTTGAACAGAGCTGCCGGGTTGTAAACGCCGACAAGATCGCCCGAAAAACAATATGAGCCGTAGAAGTCTTTAAGGAGCGCCAATGCTTCGGCCGGGGTCGACCTTATGTTTTCGGCGAGTCGCCCGATAGGACTTCGGAAATTGTCGCAGAGTTCTTCGCCGGTTATGCCGCAGATGGTTGAAAACCGTGGTTCAAGCGATATGTCGCGCACTTTGTCGACTGCCTCGACGCCGGGCGGCCTTCCGCATCCCGTCAGCATTGCGAATCTGACATTCCTGTCGTTGGCTCTGAGCGCCGAAACAAGGTCGGAGAGCATCTGTGCGTTATGCTGTTCGAGCGCTGTGTCGCCGTCGGCATCGGCGACAGGCTTGTCGAATTCGTCGACAAGCACAACGGCTTTCCGTCCTGTCGAAGCGGCCGCAGCCTCAATCACGCGCCCTAACCGCGAAAATACCGAGCCGCCGTTGTCGGTCAGCCCGTAGTCATCGCTCCATTCCGCGAGATACCCGTCGAGAAGCTCTTCGAGCGCGCCCTCTTTCCTGTAGGATTGTCTGCCGAGATCAAGCCGGAACACCCGATGGCAGGGCCATTCGCCCGGTTCGAGCCTGTCGATGTCAAGCCCTTCGAAAAGTTTGCGGTTGCCGCTGAAATATTCGTCGAGGGTCGACAGCAGCAGGCTCTTTCCGAACTGAGGCGGACGGCTCAGAAAAAAATACTTGCCTGAGTCGACGAGATCATGGATAATAGCGGTCTTGTCGACATAGAGGCAGCCCGAGCCGCGCACCTCGGCGAAATTCTGCAATCCGGCGGGATAAATCATGATAGATACTTTTGCCAACAAATTTAGCAAAAATCTTCTGAACGGTCAATTGTCGCACGACTCGACTCGGGCTGACCGCCGCACAATGCGACGTATCGTAGCCCAGCTCGGGAAGATTGCCTTCGGCCGCAGCGGACTGTAGCTGACGGCGATCACTACGATGAACGCAAGGCATCCGATCAACATCCAGCCATAGATCTCCTTCATAGAAACCGCCAGTGCCTGACGCATTGTCTGCGACATGATGTCACCGAGCGATTCGCGCGGCAGGGTAGAGACGAAGACGTCGGTGAGGCGCGTACCGAGTAGTGCGCTGTTTTTGGCCACGAGCCGGCTCAGAAGCTCGCCTACGATGGCCGGCCCGAATGTCGCCCCGACGACGGCTCCCGTGACCTCGTCGCCGATATAGCTGACTCCGAGCGAGGCATTGATGTCGGGCAGGCGCTGCGACCGCGCTACGCTGATGTCGCGGCATGCCTCTTCGCGGGCGGCCTCCGAGGCCCGGAGGGTTGCACTGTTCTGTTCCGCTGTCTGGAAAATTTCGTCGAGAGACACCACGCGCCGCGACGTGGCACCTCCACTGATGCCCAGTGTGACCGCAAACACGGCCAAACTGAACAATCGTAGATTGCTCATAATGTAAGGTGGAAAAAAGTTGGAAATCGAAGTTAAGGGGTCACTCGCCGATTATCTTCCGGCAGTGTTCTTCCACTTCTCGAGGAATCCCCAGTTGCGCACTTTGCAGCCCGACAGCCTTCTCCGGCAATCGTCGCTACTCATTAAATAAACGCTTGATTCTTTTGGTATTAATGATTGGTCGCACTGTATATGCGACTGCAAAGTTACGAAAAACTCCGCGCTCTCGCAAATGCGCCCAAATTCCTTCATAAATCTTATAAAACTTACCGTCCGCTAAACCGTAACAGCCATCGGGGAATGTCGACTATGGAAATGCCCTCGTAATCGCTGTCTTCATGGCGCGTCCGGGCAAGCAGCATCTTAGGATATGCGTCGCGAATCTGCAGCAGCGGCCCGACCTCGCGGCGGAATGTCGCTTCGTCGGCAATGTTGTCGCTGACCTGAACGTATATTTTCTCACTGCCTTTCATGGCCACGAAATCAATTTCTTTCTGATAAAGTTTCCCGACATATACTTCGTATCCTCGCCTTAAAAGTTCGATATAGACTATGTTCTTGAGCATACGGCCCCAGTCCATATTGCGCTTGCCGAGCACGGCAAAACGGATTCCGGTATCGGCCAGATAATATTTGCTCAGCGACTGAAGATAGGTCTTGCCTCTCACATCATAGCGTTTGGTTTCATAGAACACAAAAGCGTGGCAGAGATGTTCGATATAACTTCCTACAGTCATATGGTTGGTTTCATTGCCATTCGCGTTCAATGCCGAGGTGATGTTGCGCGGCGAAGAAATATTGCTGATGTTGTCCATTAAATAATTCGACACCTTTTTTAGCAATGTTGCGTTGCCGAGCTTATATTTCTGGACAAGATCCCTTATGAGGATGGTATCGTAGACGTCGCGGATATACTTTTCCTTATCAGTGTCGTTCTTATAGCGATAAGAACCGGCCAGTCCGCCGAGCCGTATATATCGGTCGAAATGTTCGTCAAAGTCTTTCTCTACCTCGAAGTATGAGCAATACTCTCTGAAACTGAACGGATAGACGTGTATCTCCATATATCTGCCTGTGAACAGTGTCGCAAGGTCGCTGCTCAACAGAAACGCATTCGAGCCGGTCAGATATATGTCGTACTTTTCTTCCGAATGCAGGCTATTGATTGTGATTTCAAAATTAGGGCACAGTTGCACCTCGTCGATCATCAGATAGTTGTTGACGCCTTCTCGATAATTTGCTTCGATGTAATCGTTGAGCGCATGATAATCCTTCAGATGTTCAAACTTTATCTTGGTCAGATCTATGCTTATGATATTGGCCGATGCATCAGTCTTGAGGATATGCTCAGAGAAGCCGCTCAGCAGTTTTGACTTGCCGGAGCGGCGTATTCCCGTTATTATCTTAATATCGGGAGTATTTATTAAACCCTCTAACTGTCGGAGGTATAGCGGTCTATCTATGAGTTTCATGTGCTGACGTTTTACAAACTCAAAAATTTTTATAGTTTGTAAAGCGATGCAAAGATACAGCTTTTTTCCGAAACAACGCTGATTTTCAGCATAAAATCAGAATAGCCGGCGTCAGCGTGGACGGTTGCGGCGGTTGCTGTTGCTGAGGCGGTCGGGCGACTGCGGAGCGAAAGGATCGTTCATGAAGGGGTCGAATTCCTCTTCTTCGTCGTCATTGTTGCCTTTCTTGCGCTTCTCGCGCTCTTCTTCGGTCTCCCATTTCGGGCGCGGTGGCTTATTCTTCTTGATATCCTCCGGCTTCTGGAGGTCGACGGGAGTCTCATAGATGTTCCACTGCTGTTCGACGTCCCAGTTCTTCTTCAGATTCAGCTTCTTAGAGTAGTAGAAGACATCTTCGGGCTGAACGGTGTCGGCCACGCTGCCGGTGTCCCAGCGGCCGTTGTGGTTGCGGTCGATGAACAGGCGTGCGTAGTAGGCGCCGGGAGTGACATATTCGAAGGTGGCCACACCATTTCTGACCGGTTCGAGTCTGACTGGCTTGTCGGATGACAGCAACTCGACAATGGCGCTGTCAGGACCGAGATCGCCTATGTTGAAAAAGAGGGCGGCGTAGTCCTCGATGGCATGGGTTGAGACTTCCTGAACAAACGGTCGGTTGTGGTTGCCGTAGATGTCGGTGACGGCCAGCGAGTCGATGGTTACCCGATATTTGGTTTTCGGCTTCCATGTCATTTCGGTCAGCAGCCTCATCGGCTGAAGGCTGTCGGGAGGCGACGGAATTTTCGCCGCTACGGGCATCCATACGCTGTCGACAAGTTCCTCGATGCGGAATCCCGCCGAATCGATGCTTGCTGTCGGCGCCGATGTCTCGAAAAGAAGCGGCATATTGAGATCCTGTGGCTGGCGCGATGATATGCCGATATTGACAAATTCTAGCTTAGGCACGCTGTCGGTTTCCTCGTCGCGCTTCTTCTTTTTCTTGGGCTGGCGCAGGGCAAACGTCAGAGTGTCGGTTGTGAAGGTTATGTTGTCGAGCGTGTCGGTATGGAGGTAGCGTGCTGCGATTTTCAGCGTGTCGCTGCCGATGAGCGTTGTGTCGCGCAGCCAGTAGGTCAGTGAGTCGAGCCCGGGCGACGACTGGAGCACCGCTTCGCGGTCGAGACGCGCACCGACGCGCACGGTGTTGAGCAGCGTAAGCTGCGGAAGGCTGTCGCTGCGTGTCGACATCTCGAGCGTCAGACGTCTGGCGTCGGGGCGTTCATGCTTGACAAGGTAGAGCGGCTTATAGTTCTCGTTGAACCATGTCAGCAGAATGTCGTCGGGGAGAAAGCGTGTGGCGGGGCGCGTCACCAGTGAGTCATTGCCTGCCGCGTCGGTGAAAGTGTCGGTCACCTCTATCGCCATTGTCGACGGGCTTATGTCGCGGTCGAGAAAGGCTATGTCTTCCGAGCGGTCCCAGTGGAAATCATGGTTCAGGTCGTTGATGGCGAACACACGGTAGCTGCCCGGCTTCAGATTGCGTATGGTGAAGCGTCCCAAAGCGTTGGTCTTGGTGATGCGTTCCATTGGCAGGGTTGTCAGGGCCGTATCGGCCACCGGGGTCGAGTAGACGCCGACGATCATTCCCTGGGCCGGTTCGAGAGTGCGCCCCTCGAAAACAATACCTGAGATCATCAGGGTGTCGATCGACGGGCCTGTCGAGAAATCGATGGCCAGTCCGTCGAGTATGTTTCCCTCGTTTAGGTCGCGCACGGCGTCGGCGAGGTCGACAGTGTAGGTCGTTGAATCGCGCAGGGTGTCGCGCAGGGTTATGCGCACGCGGCGCCCGTTCGAGCTTATCTGGGCCTGCTTTTTCTGAGGGGGCGACACGACGATTTTGTTCATCGGGTCGTCGAGCGTTATGTTTTCGTCGAAGATAATGTCGATGCGGCCGTTGCTGACGTTGACCGAGCCGGGCGCCGGAGTGGAGCTGACCATCACCGGGGGCGTCATGTCGCGCGGGCCTCCTTCGGGACGTCCGATGCTCGCGCAGGCGGCAAGCAGAAGTGCCGCCGCAACAACAAACAGGCTCCCCAGCCCTCCGTTATGTCGCATTATCTTCCTCATCGCGATGCCTGTTCAGTTTTTTTGTCGGGCGTCGAGAGCCAGAGCGTAGGCTTTCATCTGCTTGAGCATGGCCAGCAGTCCGTTCGAGCGCGTCGGCGACAGATGTTCGGCGAGTCCTATGTCGTTGATGAAATGGAGGTCGGCGTCGATAATCTCGCGTGGGGTATGTCCGTTGAGAACTTTTATCAGCATGGCGATTATGCCTTTGACGATAATGGCGTCGGAGTCGGCCGTGAACTCGACCTTGCCGTCGGCGTCGAGATTGCCGTCGAGCCACACGCGGCTCTGGCAGCCTTCGATGAGACGGTCGGGAGTCTTGAGTTCTTCTGATATTTCGGGCAGAGAGTTGCCCATGTCGATTATCATCGAATAGCGATCCATCCAGTCGTCGACTTCAATGAACTCGTCGGCTATCTCCTGTTGTGTTTCTTCTATTGTCATGTCTGTCAGGATTATTATGGTTTCTCGCGTCGCAACGTAGTCAGAACTGTTGTCCCAACTGCTCCGAGTGTCTTGGCCGATATCGCAGTCATGTCGTCGGCCATCGTGTGCCAGTAGGGTGGAAATGTTCCGGTTGCGGCGTTGTTACATTCTATGATGTCGATAGCGGGGATTCCTGTCTGTCCGATAAAGATATGGTCGTCGACCACCGGCCCTCCCGGATCGTTGACGAAAATGTCGGCATAACCGATGGCGCGTCCGATGGCCCACACTTTGTCGACAACGGCTCCGGCCTGACCGAGCGACATATATTCACGGTTGAAGCGCGCTCCGGCGCCTCCGACCATGTCAAGCAGAATTGCGTAGCGCGGCATTGCGTCGGCCGAATAAGGGATGTTGCGGGCCCAGAACTGCGACCCTTTGCACCATGATTCGTTGTCGCCGCTGTCGCCGCTGTCTTCGGCGTCGACGAAAAGCAGGTCGACACCGATTTCAGGGCGGTCGAGGCCGAGCTGACGGGCTATCTCGAGAAGCACACCGACGCCACTGGCGCCGTCATTGGCTCCGGGGAGCGGCTTGGTGTGGTTCGACTCGTCGGGATCTTCGTCGGCCCACGGACGTGTGTCGTAATGGGCGGCGAGCAGAACGCGCGTCTTTGCCGACGGGTTGAAACTGCCGGTTATGTTCGTCAGTTCGACTCCGTCGATCTCGCCGCGCTGAAGGACGACGGTGTCGGCGCCGCGGCGCTTCAGCTCATTCTGCAGCCAGCCGACGATGGCGGTGTGGCCAGCCGAGCCGGGATTGCGCGGCCCCATGTCGACCTGAGCTTTCACTGCGGCATAGGCGCTGTCGGCGTCGAAAGCGGCGGCCACGATGTCGGGCTCGGCCGATGCGGCGTTCCCTTTGTCGGCGCTTCGTCCGCCGCAGGCGGTGGCCAGCAATACTATGGCGGCAGCTGAGAAAAGGCTTATTTTCATCCTATTGACAGGTTTTGATGGTGCAAAATTACTCAATTCCGCCGAAAACGCAATAAGACGCGATAAAGCATTGCTGCACAGAAAGCTCCGGCTATGTCGGCTGCGAAATCAGCCCATTCGGCCGTGCGCCCGAGACCCATTGACTGTTGCAGAATCTCGATAAGTCCCCCGAATGCCGATGCGGCTACTGCTGCCGCTATCGCCACACGAAGTGATGGCAGTCTGCGTCGTGTCAGACGGAAGTCGAACATGAATGTCAGTGTCAGCAATCCGAACATGGCGGCATGGGCCAGTTTGTCGGCGCCCGGAAACATCGGGGGTGTGTCGTCGGGCAGAGGGCGCGGAGCGAGTGTCAGATAAAGAATCAGAGCGATGAGGATTACCGAGGCCACTCCGGCGGCTGGATGTCGGCGGCTGTTCATTGGCGCGAGAATCTGACGATCATAGCCGGGGAACCGCTGTCGCACGAGCGGCGGTCGGCGCGGTAAAGTGTGTCGAGCGCGTATGCCGCGCCGTAGCGTTCCTTCCATAGCGGCATATCGTGCTCGTTGACAACAAGGAAGCCGGCACGAGGCAGCTCGGTGTCGGTTTCTTTCGTCTGCGACGAGCCGTCTTCGGGCGCGAACAGCCTCAGGCGGTCGCCGAGATAGAATGCCGCAGTGTAGTAGCGCAGCATCTTGATGTCGTTGAATGTATAAGTGTGGCTTACTGTAGGGTCGATACGTCCGATAGCTTCGGCAAGCTGTTTGTCGCTCCGGGGGTTGAGTGCCGCCGGAAGAATAACGCCCGAGACAAGCCAGTAGATTGTCAGTGTAGTCGCTATGGCGGCGAAAGCCTTGCGCTCACCTTTGCCGCGGGCAGCGAAATAAAGGGCGGCGCCCGACGTGACGGCGGCAGTGGCTATCAGAATCCAGCCTGTCGCTCCGGGGCCATCGGCATAGAGAGTGCGGGCGAGGTCAAGGGCCTCCCCTTTGAGAGCGGCTGACTGAGCCGAGGCGTCGATGAGGCAGAAGCCGACAGAGGCGAACGACACAATCAGTCCGACTGACGCGATTATGGCGGTATAGACGCTGACGACTCCCGACCTGACCGCTATGAGACGTTTGCCTAAAAGCACTGCAAACCAGCTCAGGAAAGGATATAGCGGGAGAAGATAGACGCTCCGTTTGCTGGCGGGAAAACAATAGAATATGAATACCGTGGCTACTGCTGTGAGCGATATTAGCGATGCCGCCGACATGGAGTCGAGGCGTTGCCGCAGACTCAGGCGTTTCATATGTTTTCGCCGCAGCCGTTTTAGCGAGAAGAGCGATAGCAGGGCGCCGAGCGTATATGGAAGCATGCCGGCGGCTACGGTCTGGACGTTATACCACCACGGGTTGACGTGAGATTCATATGACATTGTGCCGGTGAACCGTCCGAAGTTTTCTTCGAGAGCGAGCCTGAGGAATCTGTCGCCTCCGGCATTGTAGGCACCCCAGTACCATAGGGCGGGAACGACGAGCGCGAGAAGTCCGTTGGCTGTCATGAGCCCGAATGTCGGCCAAAAGCGCCTGTGACGCAGTAAAAAATATATGCCGGCGATGAGGCAGGGCAGAACCATTCCGACAGGCCCTTTTGTGAGTACGCCGCAGGTCATCAGCACTATGGCGGCGGCCGACAGCCTCGGCTTCTCCGTCCATAGCAGAGCGTAGACCGAAGTGACGGTGAAGCAGGTCAACAGCATGTCGACTCGGCAGTTGGCGCCGGCGCGCCACACTTCGATTGTCGTGACCGACACGAGAGTCGTGGCCAGAGCCATGACATTGTCTGAGGTCTTGCGGGCAAAGAAAAAGAACGTTGCCAGCGCCATCGCTATCACAGCTGCCGCGCTCGGAAGACGCGATGCGAATTCGCTGATGCCGCCTGTCAGTGTCGAGGCTGCGGCGATGAGCCATGCCAGAAACGGCGGCTTGTAGGGAATGTCGGCTCCATAGCTTTCGGGAAGAATGAAGTCGCCGCTGTTGAGCATGGTGACGGCGACAAGAGCTTCGCGCGGCTCACCTTTGGTGTTGAAGAGTGTGTCGCCGAGCCATGGCACAAACGTGACGATGAGCACAAGCAGCAGCGTGGCACCCATCAATATGCGCGGATTTTTCAGATTCATTATTTCGATAGCGCTTGCGACAGACGGTGCTCGAGGTCGGCCGTGCTGAGGCGGGTTGTCAGTTTGCCGCGATGGGCCATGGAGATATTGCCCGTTTCTTCGCTGACTACTATGGCGAAAGCGTCGGTGGCCTGCGCTATGCCGAGTGCCGAGCGGTGGCGCAGGCCAAGCGAGCGCGGAACATTGACGTCATGGCTGACAGGCAGAATGCAGCCTGCCGCTTTTATGCGCCCGTCGGCGATTATGAGCGCGCCGTCGTGGAGCGGTGAGTTCTTGAAAAAGATATTCTCGATGAGGCGTGTGTTTATACGCGCGTCGATCATGTCGCCGGTTTTCTCGTATTGGTCGAGCGGAACCTCTTCCTGAATGACAATCAGGGCGCCGGTCTTCGACTTAGCCATATTCATGCAGGCATAGACGATAGGCAGAACATACTTGCGGTTTCGGGCTTCGCTGTCGTCGTGGCTGTGATGGAAGAGGTTTCGCAGGAAGCGCCATCGCTTGTGGTCGCCGAGTTCGACGAGAAAACGTTTTATCTGATCCTGGAATATGATGACGAGAACGAGCAGTCCGATGCTCATGAACTTGTCGAGAACCGACCCGATAAGTTTCATCTCGAGAATCTGGCTGGCGAGAACCCACACCCCGAGAAAGGCCAGGATTCCGTAGAATATGTTGATTGTGCCGCTCTCACGCATCATTCGGTAGAGGTAGAAGAGCAGCAGGCCCATCAACAGAACGTCGAGAAGGTCGCGCAGGGTGAAAGCGGTCAACATAGTGCTCAGGCTGGGGTTGGATAGGTTAGACTGACAATCTCGCGGGCCTCGACGGCGGCTTTTACGTCGTGGACGCGCAGTATTGCCGCGCCGTTGACGAGAGCCAGAGTATTGGCTGCCGTTGTAGCCTCGAGGGCTTCGGCTGCTGTGATTCCGAGCTGCCGGGTAAGCATCGATTTGCGCGAGAGACCGATGAGCACAGGCGTACCCAGCAGGTCTTCGATTTCGGCGGTAGCGCGCAGAAGTTCGTAGTTCTGGCCGACGGTCTTGGCGAATCCGAGCCCGGGGTCGGCTATGATGTCGGCTACTCCGGCAAGTCGGAAACGTTCGATTTTGCGAGAGAGGTCGGCCACGACTTCAGTGACGACACCTTCGGGGTAGTCACACATGCTTTGCATTGTGGCCGGCGTTCCGCGCATGTGCATCATTATATAGGGAACGTGCAGAGAGGCCACTGTCGGCATCATTTCCGGGTCGAGATCTCCGCCCGATATGTCGTTGACGATGTCGGCCCCGTGCTCCACGGCGCTTCGGGCCACTGAAGCTCTGAAAGTGTCGACACTCAGGGGAATGTCGGCGCTGACCGAACGTACAGCCTCGATGCCGACGGCTATACGGGCTTCCTCGGTGGCGGCGTCGCAGGTTTCGGCGCCCGGACGTGTCGAGCAGGCTCCGAGGTCAATAATGTCGACGCCGTCGGCGATCATCGTGGCGGCGCGACCGGCGATGCTGTCGGCGTCGGCAGCCCGCGATCCTTCCCAGAAGCTGTCGGGGGTCACGTTGATTATGCCCATTATCATTGGGCGCTCGACGCGGAGAAGATTGCCGCGGATGTTCAGAGTGAAAGGCTTCATGGCGCGTTGGCGGTTAGTGGCGGAGAAGAATCAGTTCGAGATCAGGCGTTACACCGCGGTCGTTCTCTTTCTTCAGAAGGGCGCGCACGCGGTAGCGGCCGTCGGGAAGAGTCTCATCCGGACGCCAGATGAAGGGGAAGTTCGGGTTGGCGGTCGATTCGATTGTCTTGCCGTTGATGTCTTCGATAATAAGACGAGCTACTTCAGCACCTGAATTCGACGTGAAAGTTATTGTGGCGTTGGAGGTCACGATGTCGTCGTCGGCTGTCAGCTTGCCGGTGAGAACCGAATTCGTCAGGTTGAAGGCTATACGGCGTGTTGAAAAGTTGCCGAGGTTGTCGCTCACCGTGAGGCTCGCCGTATGGTAGCCTTCACTGATTCCGCTCAGCGGAACGCGAAGGGTGGCGCTGCCGTCGATGTTGAACACGAATGCTCCCTGCATATCGGTTATCGAGTTGGTTTCGTCGACGATGAGGCGCGGACGATTGCCCAGATTGCCGAGTGAAAGGTAAAGTCCTGAAGGATCGGGCGCGATTGTGGCGTAGACTACGGCGGGAGAAGCAACACCGTCACCGTCGCTGAACGAAGGATTGTTGACATAGAACTCCGTTATTTCAGGCCCTGTAGTATCGTCGGATGGCTTGTTGCCGTCGGTGCCGATGCTGATGCCGCGCCAGGTGGTGCAGGCGCTTCCGCCGTCAGCTGTAGAGGCTGTGGCGGTGATTATGGCGAGATTGCCTTTGACGGGACTTCCTATGGCAGGCTTCGGAAGTGTCAGGCTGACTCTCCAGTGTCCGTCGGTTATTCTCGCCGATGCTGATGCCAGGATGTCTTGTTCGATATCGAACGTGCGGTCGGGCGTGTCGTCGTTTCCGGGTGCGAGAGTCGGGGCCTGCGACATTCCGTCATAGACGGTCACACGGGCCGTTCCCGTATAATCTTCGATGACATCGCCTGTGGCAGGGTCGTTGACGGTGCCTTCGAGTGTGATTGTCTGATAGGCTTTTATCGGTTTAGGCCCTCCTGTGGCCGCTTCTCCGTTGAGCGATGTCACAGCCATGGTATATTGCGGAGCATGGATGGGCATGGCGGGGTCGGCGCCGAGGTTATAGTTGAGGGTGTTGATTCCGAGGCCTTCGGCGGCGCTTGTGATGGTTTGTGATGTCGACTCCATGATTCTGTTGAATGAGCGTCGCCAGATGTCACCGATATATTCGCTTCCGCGGTTGGCGGCATATTCGTCGGTGAAGGCGTAGTAGAGCTGACGGTTGTGGCTGAGATAAACCTGACGTCCGGCCGAGATGACGCCTATCGGGCCGCTGTCGTGGAGCAGCATTGTGTTGCCTATTGTCGGAGTTGTCGAGCTAAGCGACAGAACGTGGCATGTCGCCATGAATATCATCGGATGATTGCCGAAGTTTATGTTGCTGACCGAGGTGCTGGTCATCAGCGACGGCGGCCCGATGCTTTCGTAAGAGCCGTGTCCGGCAAAAATTCCCAGTCCGGCGCCTCGGGTGAAGAATCTCGACACTGTTCCGAGCCTGTCGGCCTCGTTCATTGGCGAGAACATAGCCGTGAAGGTCTTGTTGAGTTCCATACCGAGCGAGCCGCTTGTGAGCCGCCGCCCTGCCTCTTCGCTCATGTCGACATGCTGGTTGGCATCGCCGTAGCCTGCAAGAAGAATCGTGCGCGAGAAGTCGTCGGTCTTGAAGTAATTTTCGAGATGATCGCGGAATTTCACTACGGCAGCGTCGGCTTCGTCGGTGGTCGATACCGGATAGCGGCCCACGGCGATATCGACTTTCGAGCGCCATATGTTGGCCGGGGTGAAGTCGTCGGACAGCATTCCGAAGAAGGTATCGGCCATAAAGGCGCGCGGATCCATAGTGTAATATGGGGCGAAGCTTGAGCCGGGAATGTCGGTGGCCTGATATGTCACGATGTAATTATTGTCGCTGAAAACGAGATGACGGTTATCCCAGCTTCCGAGGCCGAAAAGAAACAGGTAGCGGAACGACTCGGGATTACGGTCGTAGAGCATCTTCACGTAGCGCCGGAGGCCTATGGCCGACTGTGCTCCCGAAGAAAATTCATTGTAGACAGTCTCGGGCGACACTACTTTGACGCGCAGTCCCTGATGTTTTTTGTGGAGAGCGGCGATTTCGCGGGCCTGCTTTATGTAGGCTTCGGGTGCCACTATGAGCATATCGATCGGAGCGCTGTCGCCGTGGAGGTTGCTGTTGGGTGCTTCTCCGATATATTCCGGGGTGAAAAATCCGTTATCCGAGGCCGGATCGAAAGCGACTATGCGGGCTCCGTAGGCCTCATCGGGGCTCACGGCGTTGTCGTCGCCGATAGCCATCGGACGGACAGAGAGAGCTGATGTTACGTCCCAGACGCGCGACGTCGGCGTGAGGCCGTCGATGGCGACATTGGCACCGTTGAGATTCTGGAACTGCATCTGAAGCTGGCCGTGGGTGCCGAGCCTGTTGTGGCGCCGGTAAAGCATTGCGGCATAGTTCATCGCCATCCATTCGAGGCCTGAGTCTGACGAATAGAAGCTGACAGGGAGGGTCAGGTTGTCGCTCCAGTCGAACGGGGCCACAGTGACATATGAACGTTTGGGCATTTGCGACATGATGACCTGACCGGAGATTTCAGGGTCGTAGCCGAAATTATAGGCAAACGATTCGTCGCTGCCTCGGCGATAGCTTGTCGGCACTCCCGGCACGAGCTTCAGCTTCGAGGCTACTGTGTTTGTGGCGCGCCAGGCAGGCTGATAGAGCAGATAGAAATAAAATGGATTGGCCGAGGCATCGGGATTCTGGACGGCATCGAGAACCGAAAACGAATATTTGCCTTCAGGCGAATCGGCCGATGTTATTTTATTACTGAAATAATAAGAGGCTCCTTCAGCCGGACACCATTGTTCGCGTTCCTGATAGTCGAAGGCGATATGCTCGGTGCGTGAACTGTTTTCCGAGGCTTTGTAGGATACTTCGTTGGCGGTAGGACTGTCGGTTTCGCTGTCGCTGAGAAAGTAAACCGAGTAGGGGGCATAGTAGTTGCGGACTGTCTCGATGTTGCGTATGTCGCTGACGGTCACGCGATAATCGGCCTCGCCGTAGAAATACAGGCTGTTGTCGATGACGGCACTGTATTGCATCGGAAGATCATCGGGCGTTTCAGTGCTGAAAGTGGCGTCGGCAAGCTCTACTCCGCTGTAGCCGTAGACGCGCACGTTAGCAGGGTCGGAGAATCCCCAGCGGCTCAGCTGTTCGGCTGTCAGCCGCTGAATTCCGGTCTGGGTTACTTTGATCTTGACCCACCGTCCTTCGGCAAGACGCGAGGCGGTGGCGAAGTGAGATGCCGGGAGAGCGGCTGCCTGAAGGTAGCACAGGAGAGCTCCCGCTGTGAGGATATGTCTTGGTAGCTTCATTGAGTTACTTTAGTCGGACTGTTAGGGCGCCGTCGGTGTCGTTGACGCTGATTCTGATTGTCGTTTCGGGTTCGGCCGGAATTTCGGCCGGCGTTATAGCGGGGATGAGCCAGTCGCCCATCTGAAGGGTCATATAGTTCGAGAGGGCGGCGACGACATTGTCGAGGTCGAGTGCCTCGCTGCCGAGGCCAAGGCTTATTTCGCCGGCTTTAAGCATGTAGCAGCCGTCGGGACTGAGGTCGAGACGGGGGCCGAGTGTCATCGCTCCCTCGAAAGCATGAAAGAGGCCGTCGAGCCGGTTGTCGGGGTCGGGAAGAACGGGCCGGAGAATCATGGCGGCGGCAACTCCGTCGATATACCGCCGGGCGAAACGCGGATCTATGGATTTGCCAAGACGCCCCAGCCGGAAGGCTAAAACAGGGCGGGCGGCCCATTTCGGAGCCCATGCGGGCACGAAAAGAGGCTTGCCGCCGAGAATCATAGCGCTCGAAGGCACAATGCTCAGCGCTATCGGTTCGGGAATAGCCTCTCCGGGTCTGCGGCCGACGACGATGGCTTTCATTCTTGCCTGCCGCCTCCGGCGGCGATCGACGATGCGCCCATTCTGTTATACATGACGGCAAGGTGGGCGTAGATCGATGTGTTCTGAATGACGATGCCTTCAGGAGGCACAATCCTGAACGGAGTAAAGTTCCAGAGCGCTTTGACGCCGGCTGCGACAAGACTGTCGGCAACAGCCTGGGCGCATTCGACGGGAACAGTGACGATTCCTATTCCGGCGCCGAGGGCTTCGCGGCGTTCGGCAAGTTCTCTGACGTCGTAGACGGGAACTCCGGCGACTTCGGTGCCGATAATCGAGGGGTTGGTGTCGAATCCGGCAACTATTTCGAGCCCGTAGCGCTGCAGACCGTTGTCGGCTATCAGCGATGCGCCGAGACTTCCGACTCCGACGATGACAGCCTTATGGTTCTGCCTGAAGCCGAGGAAATTCGAAAGGGCCTGCTCGAGGTTTGCCACTTCATAGCCTATGCGGGTTTTCCCTTTTATGGCTAAAAAAGAAAGATCTTTGGCTATTTGCGACGGATCTAAGTTGAGAGTGCGCGCTATGGCAGTCGACGACACATATTCCTGACCCTGCTCGCGAAGCATACTGACGTATGCCAGATACCAGGGCAGACGCCTAAGCGTCGGCTCCGGCAAAACGGCGCGCCGAGACTGTTGGGCGCCGCGCTGTCTGGTGTAGGAAGAAGGTGTTGACATCAGAGACGGAATTCGACTGCAAATTTACAAATTTTCGGACAGTCAGACAATAGTTTAGTTTATTGCCCGGTGACAGCAAGGCGGCGACCTTTCGACGATGTCGTCTCGCCGTCGCAGCTGACGGTGGCGCGATAGACGTAGATTCCGCGGTTTACCCGGTGACCGGCGCCGTCACACAGATCCCATGTCATCGGCGACGATACGAACATATCGCTGCGGCCGCGCTTGGTGTTGCTCCACAGCAGATGCCCCAGAAGGTCGTAGACGCCGACGGTCACTTCGATGGTAGCGTCAGGACGGTTGTGGCGCACGAAGAAGTTCGCTTCGGTCGAGGCGGGGTTGACGTCGGTATATACGTCGAAGATCGTCGGAGCCTGTCCGGGTTCGACAAAGAACTCTATAGATGCTTTTCCGAAGTTGTTGGCGGTGTCCCAGACGCGAAGCGAAAGGGTGTGGTTGCCGGCTGCCAGATCTTCGAGCGGGTAGGCGACGGTTCCCGACGGTGAGCCGTCGGCCGACGGCTGGTAGTAGTCGCTGACGTCGGTGAAACTCGATTCGTCGTCGAGGCTAAGTAGGAGGGTGTGGCCCACGCCGGCTTGCGAGAGATTGATGCCTATGTCGTCGCTGACGCGCGCGAACACCATCGGACTCTCGTTGACGGCGTCGCCGTTTTTGAAACTCTCGTGGTTGAGATAGAGGTTCTCGATAACAGGCGGGGTGTCGTCGGCGGGAGCGTTGGCGTCGTGGCCGTAGACGTAGGCGCGGCGGCATTGTCCCATAGCCTCGGTGCCGTCGTCGGCGAGGGCGAACATGTTTATGGCCGCCGGACGCCAGTTGTCGGCTATTTCGGCAGGCATGGCGACTTTTATCTCGAACTCGCCGCCGCTGATGCTGTCGCGACCGGTGTAGAGCCGCGATCCCTGCTGGTCGAAGACTATTACGCGGCCGGGATCGTCGTCGGTGCCTCGTCCGAGGGTCTCGATGCTCTCTTCGGCGTCGTAGATCGAGAGGTCGAGCAAGCCGTTGAAGTTGTCGAGCTTGCGGCCGTCAGGGTCGGCTACGTAGCCTTTGATGACAGCCTGCTGGCGCGCTTTCAGTGTGGGCTGGGCTTCGGCGTCGTCGAGCGCGGTTCCGGCGATCTCTGTCAGTACGAGTCGGTTCGAAGGCGTAGGCACGCGAAGAGCCGGGTCGCCCATCAGCACGTAGCGCAGCCGGTTGGCGTCAGTCGACTGCATATTCTTGGCGGCCATGAATATTTCGCCGACAGTCTTGAAGCGGCCTTTCTCGTCGCGTTCCATCATTGCGCGTCCCATCTGGCGCGTGAATACTCCGTTGCTCGAAATATAGACGGGGCGTGTCGGGCATATCGACGCGATTATACCTCCCGAGGGATTGTTGAAAAGCATCTCGGCGCCGCAGTCGAGCGAACCGTCCCAGCGCGAGAATGTGCAGGTTGCGGCATATAGAATGGGCAGCTTGCGGTAGTAGAACATGTCGGCGTAATCGGCGCGTCGCAGCATTCCTTCGGCTGTCCATCCGTCGATGCTCGCATGGCCGATATAGCAGTACCAGGCAGTCCCTTCGCCCAGAAGCTTGAACATTCTGTCGCGTGCGCCTTTGGTTACACCGCCGATTTTCTCGTAGGCGTCGATATAGATTTTATTGTAGAGGAATTCGTTGCCGCGGCCGGTCTCTTCCATTGCGCTGACAAATTTTTCGGCCTGGTCGAGATGTTCGCCGTTGTCCTGATCGTCGGCGACAACGATATATTTGTTCTTCCATTCGCCCGAAACAGGTTTCTTCATGTAGTCGGTCAGTTTGTCGACATACTGGGTGGCCTCTTCGGCGGTGCGGCAGGGAATGCGGCCGACGGCTATGCACTGACGGTCGGCGCCGGGCCTGAGGCCTGAGTCGTCGTCGAGGAATGATAGGAAGTCGTCGGTGCAGAAACTGTAGCTTTCGTTGCTTCCGGCGTCGCTCTGCCATATCGGCAGTGTCTCATAGCCGGCGTTGCGCAGTGTGGCAGTGGCGTGGCGGTTGTCGTAGGTGGCGCGCCCCATCAGGGTCAGGAAGCGGAGCCGGTGGCCGCCGTTCTCGCCGCGGTCGTAGAACATCTTGGCCATGCGCCGGATAGCGTTCACGTCGCCCGAGCCCGAGCCGAATTCGTTGAAAACCTGCTCGGGGCTGACAATGAGAACCTTGAGCGAATCGGAGCTGCCGGAATGGAGTGCGGCAAGGCGTCGCGCCTGTTCGCGGGCGGCGGCGATGGTGACGATTATCATGTCGGGCGTTTCTTCGCCGTGGATATTCTGGTTGGCAACCTGTCCGACCATCGTGGGGCAGGGCATCGCTGCGCCCGGCGTCCATGCCGTGTAACGCCGGTAGCCGGTATAGTCGCTGAGCCATGTCAGAGCGTCGGCCGATGCTTCGGCGGCGATTGCCTTGACGCTGCGCGGTTCCGTGACGTCCCACACCCGGGTCTCGGCCGTGGCGCCTGCGAGTTTAAGGGCGGCGTCGGAGGTGGCGAAGTCAAGAGTGCCCCCCTGAAGCGCAAGGCGGCGGGTGTAGTTCACTGTCAGAGCATCAAGGGCCGCGCGGCTGACGGTGCCTGAAGCCGAATAGTTTATCTCGAGGTTGAGGCTGTTGCCCGTCAGGCTGAATGTGCGTCGTATCTGCGTCGTGTCGCCGTAAGAGTCGCCGCTGCTCACGGGGCAGCGGGCCGACGGGGTGAGCGGTTTCCCGTTCGCCGAGAACGAAAGTGTCGGGGCACTCGACAATGCGTTGGTGAAGAAACGGCAGTTCATGCCGACGTCCGTGCCCTCCACACGGTCGGGAAGAGCGAAGGTGAACTGGCGTCGCGGAGTGTAGCGGAAATCCTCGCCGACAAGGATATGGCCTGTCTCGCCCGGACTTTCGAGATCCTGCTCATGGAAGATAGCTTCGGTGAATGTAGTGGCTTGCGTGCGCCCCGAAGCCGACGAGCCTGAGCGCGGCAGCTCGGGGACATCTTCGCCGGTGGCGCTCAGGTAGTAGTAACCGGCCTCGCTCCAGGGGCTGAGATGGTGGACAATCATGCCGTCCTTGTCGGGGGTGAGCCAGGTGACCGTCCCTACGGCATAGAAATAGATGCCGGCGTCGGTGTAGACGGCCGGAGCCGGCGGAATATCGTCGGCGTAGGTCGACGCGCTGAGCAGGTCGCTGAGGCGCGCGCCGCCGTAGCCGTAGACCCTGACGTCGGAGGGAGTGGAGAAGCCCCACGAGCGCAGCGTCGAAGCGGGGATGAAATGCATTCCCGTCTGGTCGACCCTGACTTTTATCCACCGTCCTTCGGCCAGACGCGAGGTCTTGGCGTAGGTTTCGGCGGGAAAAGCCCCGGCGCTGACGGCCCCGAGAATGGCTGCGGTAAGGAGAATATATCTTAAAAAACTTCTGGCGTTCATTTCTAAGGCGTAGTATTACTATTGAATAACGCCCGTTTCCGGTATTTATTGCTTTTCCGACGGCCGGACAGAACTCACTGACGCTGATCTTCAGACTTTTTTATTCCTGAATCCTGCAATATCAGGCTGCTGTTTAGTTTTTATTCTTATCTTTGCGTTTAACATCAAAAGTCATGGACAAGAAAGAGATATTTAATAAAATAGAATATGTGATAGCATGTGTCGGAGCGTTCGCGCAGCGTTTCAAACTCTCCAACGCACAGGCATACGCATATCTGCGTCGTTATGCCGGCATAGATTTCCTTATCGACTGCTATGCCGCCGAACATACTCTCTCCATAGATGATGCGGTTTCAGATCTCCAGATTATCTGCCAACGGGAGGGGGGTAAGATATGACACGACTTTATCACGGTTCTAATGTGGCCATAGAGAAGATTGATCTTTCCCGCAGCAAACGTGGCAAGGATTTCGGACAGGGATTCTATCTCAATGCCGATCCCGATCAGGCAATGGATATGGCTATCCGCACGACCCGATTCCTGAATGCAGGTCAGCCAACCTTATCTTGCTTTGAATTTGATGAAGATGAAGCTGAAAGAAAAGGACTGCATGTCAAAATATTCCTTGATTACTCCGAAGAATGGGCTGAGTTTGTCGTGATGAATCGAAAGAATAATTCTGAAACGCCGGCTCATTCCTATGATATTGTAATCGGCCCTATAGCCGACGATACGGTCGGCGTTCAGATTCGCCGATATATAATGGGTTATATGTCAGCCTCAACGTTGGTAGAAGAACTGAAATTCAGGGGCGATCATGCGACACAATATTTCTTCGGAACACCCCAAGCCGTAGAACTTCTAACGCTTGTCAAATTATGACTCAAGACATACAATTTCAAATAGAGTGCCTTGCGGCTGAACTTACTGAAATGCTTATGGCTGAATATGGCTGGGATATTCGTCGGGCTCTCGATGAACTTTATGCTTCGACAACATTCTCAAAACTAAATGATCCAGAATGTGGCCTTTACTATCAGGGGGCTGTTTATATTTTCCAGTTCCTCAAATCCGAAATGGAAACCGGCAAGATCGCCTGAACTAATAAAAGAACGAGCCTCTCTTTACCGTGTCACGGCCGGTAAAGAGAGGCTCGTTTTGTGCGGACAGTTCAGATGGAGGCGGTCACGGGCCAGGCGAAGGCGCGCAGTCCGAGCTTGGGCGATTCTTCGTCGAGGCGCTTCAGGGCCGCCATGACGGCGTCGAGACGACTGTCTTCGACGACGGTGAAGATCGCCGACGCCATCGAAGGCCAGGCGTGTGAGCCGTAGTGGGGCTCGCCGGTCTTCGAACCGCGTCCGAGAACCTGTTCGAAGGCTGTGAAACCGCGGCAGAGCAGCTTGTCGAGGGTGTCGACTATGGTTTGATAGTGGGCCTGGTCGAAAGTTATCATTATTGCTTGCATGATCGTTCAGGAGGCTTTTGCGGTTAGTTTCTTGCGCCATTTGCGACGCTGGTTCTTTATGCCGTTCTTGGCGAAGATACAGTAGACCGAGGGCACGAACAGCAGGGTCAGGATTGTCGAGAAGGTGAGACCTCCGATTACCGCGGTGCCCATCGGACGCCACATCTCGGAGCCCTGACCGGTTCCGAGCGCCATCGGCACCATACCGAGGATCGTTGTCAGCGACGTCATCAGCACGGGGCGCAGACGCGACATGCCGCCGAGCACGACGGCGCGCCTGATCGACATTCCGCGCTCGCGGTTGAGCGAGATGTAGTCGATGAGCACAATACCGTTTTTCACGACGATACCGATAAGCATGATGCCGCCGATCATCGACATGACGTTCAGTGTGTGGCCCGACAGGTATAGGATGATGAACACACCCGAGAAGGCGAACAGCAGCGACGACATGATGATTCCGGGATATGTATAGCTCTCGAACTGGGCCGCCATTACGATGTAGACGAGTATGACGATGAGGATTGCCAGAGTCAGCAGGTCGGTGAACGATTCCTGCTGGTCTTCGTAGGAACCGGCGATCTGGATGTTGATTCCCTGGGGAATGTCCATCTTGTCGATGGCGGCATTGGCTCCTTCGACGACGGCGCTCATCGGGGCGTTCTGCACGAAGGTGCTGACCGTCACGATTCGTTCGCGGTCTTTGCGTTCGATAGTCGGAGGCGTGAAGCGCTCCACTACCGTGCCGACATCCTTGACACGCACTCCTGACCCGACGTTATTGAAGAGCATGATGTTCTCGATGTCTTCGATGCTTTCGCGGTGGGCGCGGTCATACATGACCTTGATGTCATATTCTTCGCCGTCTTCGCGGAAGCGCGAGGCTATGCCGCCGTTGATGCGGTTGCGAAGGGCTGTTGCGGCAGCCTGAAGGTTGAGTCCGTACATAGCGAGCTTCTCGCGGTCGAAGTCGACCTGATATTCGGGCTGATAGTCGCTTCGCGAGATCATGACGTCGGCCGTTCCCGGCAGTTTGAGAAGCTCACTTTTGAGACGGGCGGCCACAGAGTCGGTCAGGGCGAAGTCATAGCCGTAGACCTCGAAGTCGACGGTGGCCTGTCCGCCCATTCCGCCTCCCATTCCGCCTACGCTGACCTGAGTTTTCTTGAACTCGGGATAGTTCTTGAGGTCTTCGCGCATCATTGCGGCGAGCTCGACGCTCGATCGGTCGCGGTCGCCGGGGTCGGACAGGCGCACGTTCATCGAGACGATATGCGGGCCGTTGTCCTGAAGCGACGCGAAAGTGTTGTCGCTTGAGGCTGTTCCGGTCGTGTAGTTCAGAACCTGAATTTCGGGATATTTCTTACGCCAGAGAGCTGCGAGATTCGCCGTGACGGCTTTCGACTCTTCGACGCGGGCGCCTATGGGAAGCTCGAGGCTTACGCGCATACGTCCGTCGTCGGCGGTCGGGAAATATTCGCTGCCGACCATGCGCACGAGCATCAGCGAACCGATGAATATCAGCATCCCGACAATCACTGTCAGGGCGCGCCGGCGCACTACGAAGCGCAGCAGTGCTCCGTATGCCTTGTCGAGCCAGTCGAGAAACGAGTTTATCGGAGTGAAGAGAATGCGGTAGATGCGGCCGTGGTGGTTGTCGCGTTTCAGAAGCTGCGAGCAGAGCATCGGTGTCAGCGACAGGGCGCACGTCGTCGAAATGATCATCATGATTGTCACCATCCAGCCGAGCTGACGGAAGAGAACGCCCGTCATGCCGGTTACGAGGGTGAGCGGGAAGAACACCGCGATAAGAGTAAGCGTCGAGGCTATAACACTGACGGCCACCTCGTTTGTGCCGTGGACGGCCGCCTGTTTCGGATCGCTGCCGCGCTCTATGTGGGTTGTGACGTTTTCGAGGACGACAATGGCGTCGTCGACAACCATACCGATCGAAATCGACAGTGCCGAGAGCGATACGATGTTCAGCGTGTTGCCGGTCGCGTATAGATATATGAACGAGGCTATAAGCGAGATAGGAATCGTTATCGTGATGATCACAGTGGCGCGCCAGCGTCCGAGGAATGCGAACACTACGATGACCACGAAGAGCAACGCGTAGCCTACGGTCTCTTCAAGCGAGGCTATTGTGTTGCGGATATTGTCGGAGGTGTCGACGACGATGCCGAGTCTGATGTCGGAGGGCAATCTTTTCTGGAGGCTCGGAATCATCTTGAGCACGGCGTCGGAAATCTCGACGGAGTTGGCCCCGCTCTGCTTCTGAATCACGATCATTGCGCCGCGTTCGCCGTTGTTGTAGGTCTCCTGGGCGCGTTCCTCGAGAGAGTCGTCGATGCGGGCGATGTCACGCAGAAACACGTTTGCGCCGTTCGACGTGCCGACCACGATATTGGCCATCTCGGCCGGGTCGGCGAATTCGCCCTGAACACGGAGGGCGTAGGTCTCGCGTCCGATGTCGAACGAACCGCCGGGAATGTTGCGGTTCTCGGCCCCGATAACCGAGGCTATCTGCTCGACGCTGATACCGTAGGCTTCGAGCTTGGCCGGATCGATATAGATATGAATCTCGCGCTTCGGAGCGCCGCTGATGCTGACCGAGCCGACACCGTTGATGCGTGCCAGCGGGTTGGCCACAGTTTCGTCGAGAATCTTGTAGAGACCGGGCATCGACTCCGTTGCCTGAACTGACAGAATGACCACAGGAATCATGTCGGAGCTGAACTTGAAGATAATCGGAGTCTCGGCGTCGTCGGGAAGAGCCGATTTGACCATGTCGAGCTTGTCGCGGACGTCGTTGGTCAGAACGTCGATGTCTTCGCCGTATTCAAACTCGAGAGTGATGACCGAAGTGTTCTCGCGCGAATCGCTTGTTATGTGCTTGAGGTCGTTGACGGAGTTGAGGACGTTTTCAAGCGGTCGGGTAACATTCTGTTCGATATCCTGGGCCGAGGCGCCCTGATAGGTCGTCATGACCATGAGGGTGTTGGTCTCGACGTCGGGATAGAGGTCGATCGGCAGTTTTGCCAGCGAAAACAGACCGAGGATGACGACGGCCACATAACAGAGCACGGTCATCACGGGCCGTTTTACGGCCGATGCGTAAAGACTCATTTCTCAGAGGTGTTAGCTGTTCGTTCGATAACTTCAACGGCCACGCCGTCGGCAAGGCGGCTCTGGCCTGCCACAACAACCTTGTCGCCGTCGGCCACACCCGAGATGACTTCGTATGATTCACCCATGCGGCGTCCGAGCTCCACGCGGTTGTAGCTCACTGTGCCGTCGGCCTTGAGGACATAGACATATTTGTTGCCCGAACCGACCATCTTGACCACGGCGCGGTCAGGAACGACAACGCGGTTCTCCGAGCCAAATCCGAGATTGACGCGGGCGAACATTCCGGGCAGAACCTTGTCGCCGGGATTGTCGATGAGAATTTCTACGCTGAAAGTGCGCGTAGCCGGATCGACGGTCGGGCTGATGATATGGACGCGGCCGGTGAACTCGGCGTCGGGATATGTGTCGAGGGTTATGGCTACGGGCATATTCTTGCGTATTTTGGAATATTCGTTCTCGCTTATGTTGACGATGACTTTGACCGGCTGAACCTGTTCGATCGTCAGAATAGGCAGCTGGCCTGTCATGTCGCCCGGATCGTAGTTGCGTGCGGTGACTACTCCCGAGATTGGAGAGGTCAGAACAGTGTTCTCTACCATGTTGGCGTATTGACGGGCCTGGGCGTCGACTTCTGCCTGAAGCTGGTCGACCGTCTGCTGCGTGCCGGCTCCGATAGCGAGAAGTTTCTTGGCGCGGTCGAGTTCGACGCGGGCATTGTCGAGTCTCACTTTAAGCTGGGCGATATTGACGTCGTCGAGAACTACAAGGCGCTGGCCTTTTGCTACCCGTGAGCCGACATCGACGCTGATCGACTTGATTCGGTTTGGCGTCGACGAACTGATATTGTTGGTCTTGAAGGCTTCGACGGTGGCTGTGTAGGTACCTTCCTGCGCAATGTCGCCGGCATTGACAAGCATAACTTCAACGCGCGGTTTCTCGTCGACCGGCGCTGCTTCTTTCTTCTCTTCTTTTCCGTTGCAGCCTGTGAGGACGATCATAACTGCTGCCGGAACGATATATCTGTTCAGTTTCATGTCGGGAAATGGTTGTTATTGTGCGGGGGTAAAGGCGTTTAGATCGAACGAGCCTGTCAGCAGCTCAAGCTCGCTGCGGGCTATCAGATAGTTGTAGATTGCCTGGTAGTAGGCCAGACGCGAGCGGGTCAGGGCCAGTTCGCTGTCGCGCAGTTCGAGATACGAGGTGGCGCCGATTTTGAAGCTTTCCGACGCTATGTCGTGGGCCATGACGGCCTGTTTGACGCTTTCGGCGCACGATCCGACCTGCTTGACGTTGGTGTTCATATTGTCGACAGCAAGGTCGATCTGCATATCGACGCTGTTCTTAAGATCCTGACGGTTCAGGGCCATCTCGTCGAGCTGAACGCGCACCTGACGTATGCGGTTGTAGCGCTGACCGCCTTCGAAAAGAGGCACGTTGAGTGTCAGGCCAAGAACTGAATAGGGGTTCCAGCGGAAGTTGGCGAAAGGATTGCCGTTGCTCGACGATGTCCAGTTGTAGTTGGCGCTCAGAGCCAGTGTGGGCCACCATACGGCCTTCTGCATATCGAGGTTGCGGCTGACAAGAGTGGTCTGTGCGTCGAGAAGGCGCAGCTGCGGGTTGGCTTCGGAGCTGTGGCGCAGCGATGTGGCTTCCATGGCGTCGCTGAGCATTGTCTTCTCGTAGTCGTTGAGCGAAACGGTCGGCTGTATCGTGATGTGTCCGCTCAGTCCCATCAGCACCGATAGCTGAAGCTGAGCGCGTTTTATCGAGATGTCGGCCTGAGCAAGCTCCGGCTCGACGTTCTTGACCTGTACGGAGGTGCGGAGAACGTCGTAGCGCGATGCCGTTCCGAGCTCATATTGTTTCTGATATATGTCGGCGGTGAAAAGGGCCATCTGATATGACTCTTCGAGTGTTTTCTTTGAGTCGAGCGCCAGAAGAAGCTGATAGTAGGCCGATTTGACGTTGTTGACAAGTTCGAGCCGCGAGTTCTGCGCAGTAATAACCTGCTGATAGATCTGCGCGTCGCTTATCTTCAGGGATTTCCATATCTGGGGAGCGATAAGAGGCAGCGAGGCGTTGAATCCCATCGACCAGCTGTTGTCGAGACCCATCTTGATTCCGGCGTCGCCATCTTTTCCGGCCCGCGATTCGGGGGTATCGCCTTCCTCACCGTCGCCTCCGCCCATCGACGGGAAGCCGTCCATGTTCATGTAGGCGACCTGTTTGGCCAGCATGCGGTTGTAGTTCACGCCGAAGCTGACTGAGGGGAGCAACTGCCCGAGAATCTCTTTCCGAGAATAGTCGTAGCGCGTTATCTCCATGTCGGCTACTTTTATAGAGGGGTTGTCGCTGAGTGCTATCTCGAGACAACGTTCCAGCGAGAGCGTTACCGATGTGTCGGCCGGTGCGATAGCCGGAACTCGCGTGCCGGCGGTGACGCTGTCGGGAGCCTGTGCCGAAACGCCCAGAGCTGCGGCCATGAACATTGTGGCCGCCAGAATTTTTTTCATCTTTTGCACGTGTTCGATTGTAGATTTTTAGTCGGCGCAAAATTACGCAATATCTTTATAAGGCGGTTGGGCTTTTAGACGAATATACGCGCCGATAAGACGAATTTTAAGCTCGTTTACTGGTAAAGAAGGGGAAGGCAGCGTGTCAGATACTCGCGGGCCACCTCCCACGGGGTATAGATGGCCGTGCGTGCGGGTATCAGGGGCACAGGTTTCTCATTGAGGTCGACGCGAAGATAGAGGCGGCCGTTCTGCTTGTGCTTCAGCAGAATGAGCTGTAGATTAGCAGCCATCGGAACGATGTTGAAGTCGCGCCAGTGCATTGCCACAGTGTCGAAATAGTTCGTCATGTAGTAACAGCCCGGAATGTGCATCATGGCCAGCAGAGGCATCAGCGTCTCGGCGTGTCCGAAACGGAGTCTCACGTGGCAGTTCCCGTTGTCGCCCGTCGTGTCGATCAGTTCGCGCAGCAGATCTGCCGCCATATCTACTGGAGCCATAGAGAGAGTCGAGGCTGAATATTGCAGATAGTGGCGGAGGTTTGAGACGCTCCAGGCCGCATTATATTCATCGCGGGCGAAGAATTCCGAGGCGTCGGTCTCGACTCCGGCTGCTGCTGCGCAGGCGACCACCGAATATTCATTCATGACAAGCTCGCGGATTTCCGAGGGGGCGGCACCGTCGAAGGTCGATCCGAAAGCGCGTTTCAGAGGCGCGCCGGTCAGCACCTGTGCCTCGAGCGCTGTCAGAGGCTCGCGCCAGCGCCCCTCGTCGCGGTATTCGTGATAGAACGTGTCGGAGTCGAACGGGCGCAGCAGTTTGGAGTTCTGCCGGCCGCTCGAGGTGTAGATCTCAAGTTTGTTGTTGATACGCGCAAGCCTGTGGGTAAAACAATACATGCTCATGATTGCGCGCGGCGAATAGCTCGCTATGGCCTCGACCCGGCCGCCGTCGAACAGTGTGGGCCATGCTTTGGCCATTCTTGTGGCTATTGCGGCCTGCTCTGTCTCGCCGAGACTGTCGAGCGCTCCCCATCGGCCGGCTGTAGCTGCCTTTATGGTATTGCAGAGGTTGCGCAGTTTCCGACCCGTGGACGTGAGCTGTCCGGCGGCTTCGGCGCGTGCGACGGCTTCGAGAACTGCTTTGATGTTCTTTTCGCTCGACGGGAACCGTGCTCCGTGGCGCCCTATATGATTGATCATGACGGGTTCGAGGCTGTCGGGACAAGCCTCGACAGACTTCACGTCAGGGTAGGGCATATAGGAGCCCTCACATTCGCGCATCGTGTAGTTTGTGGCCGTCGGGTCGGCGGCCTGAACCATCGTCGCGCAAAGCGCCATGGCAACGATGTTGAGTAATATTCTCTTCATAGCGAGAACTGTTTGCTTTTTAGTTGTTATATTTGTGCCACAAATATTTTCGACAGATATGGATACCTATCAGAATATAAACGCTCTTGTCGGCGAAAATCGTATCGGCGAGGCGATTTCTGTGCTCGACGGGATTCTGAAAACCGATCCTGAAGACTCACGGGCGCTGTTTGAACGCGGAAAACTTTTCTGGCGGCTCGGTGAACGACATAAGGCGATGGGCGATTATTCGGCTGCCGCACGTCTCGGAAATACCGCTGCTCAGATGGCGCTCGACCACGCCGTCGACATCGACGATTTCTATAACCGCGATCTCTATAACCCCTGACCGCCGGCCAGATTGGAGTTGTAGTAGGCGGGATCGCCGGTCACCTCGCGTCCGACAAACGGTGGTAATTTCACAACAACGTCGGCCGAGGGGAGTTCGACCTCGGCGACAGTCAGCCCCGCATGGCGTCCGGTGAACTCGTCGACTTCCCACGTCAGTCCGCCATAGGGAACTATATGGCGCCGTTTTTCGATTACTGTCGACGGCGCCAGCCGTGCCATCGCCTCGGCGTCGGCTGCAGGAACGGGATATTCCCATTCGTCGCGCTCTGCACCGCGGTTTTTGCTCTTGACGGTCAGAAACCCACAGCCATCGGCTATGCGTACTCTCACAGTGGCCTCCGGGCGTGTCGACAGGTAGGCCTGCATCATGGTTCTGATCTCCGTGGCCATAGACTTGTAGCTTTCATCGGTTACGAGAAATTTGCGCTCGATTTCCTTAGCCATATCGTTAATTTTTTATTAAATCATCGAATGACACTGACGGCAGTAACGCTGTCAGACGTTATGATTCTGCAAAATTACGGAATTCTCACTAACTTTGCAGCTTAATTGATGAAAGGACGCTTATTTATATTTGCGGTTGTCGCACTGGCCTTTTTGGCGGCTGTCTTTGCGGCGCCTGAAAGCCGTGGCGCGACAACGCAGACGGTAAGCGGCGTCGTTGTCGATTCAATCACCGGCGAACCAGTCCCTTACGCAGCAGTGCTGCTCACCGCAACAGACCGCGGAGCACTGACCGATGCCGACGGATTCTTCTCGCTGACGACGGCGCTCCCTTTCAAGGGAGTTCAGGTGTCGGTGATGGGCTATTCCACAAAAACAGTATCGCGGCCGCGCCATGGCGAGCGCATGAGAATAGAGCTGGTGCCGACTGGAATGAAGCTCGCGGAGGTTGTCATCAAACCTAAGAAAGAGAAGTATTCGAAGAAGAACAATCCTGCCGTCGACCTGATGAGGCGCGTCAGAGCCGGTGCCGAAAAGAACGCTCCCGAACGCAATCCCTGGTATAACTACGATAAATATGAGCGTATAACCCTCGCCCTCGACGATGTCAGCGAGGACGGGGCGCTTGTCAGAAAGTTTCCTTTGCTGAAAGAGCACATGGACACGAGCGCCCTGACCGGCAGGCCTATTCTTAATGTAGCGCTCCGCGAGAAGTCGAGCCGCGTCAGTTACCGGCGTGACCCTGAGAGCCGCAAAGAACTCGTCGCGGGGTTGCGTCACGAGGGCATCGACGACATGCTCGATCCGGCTGCGACTCAGGCTCTTTATGAAGATCTTCTGCGCGAGGTCGACATTTACGGGAACGACATTCCGCTCGTTCGCAACCGTTTCGTGAGCCCTCTGTCGAGGATAGCGCCTGATTTCTATAAATATTATATCACCGACACCGTTACCGTCGGCGCTGACAGCTGTGTCGAGCTGACTTTCGTTCCCCACAATCCGGCGTCGACAGGTTTTGTCGGGCGTCTTTATGTCGACAAAAACGATTCGACGGCACTCGTGCGCCGAATTGAAATGAACATTCCTGCCGATATCAATCTCAACTATATCAACAATCTGAGGATTGTCCAGGAATATGACCGTGCTCCCGACGGAAGCCGCCTCAAGACTCTCGACGACATGGTTCTCGAGGCCGGTTTTTTCAGCAACGGCAATCAGCTCTACGCCCGCCGCGTCGACAAATACGCCAATCATGACTTCAAAGAGCCTGCCGACAAGGGGGTGTTCTCGCTGATGGCCCCGTCGACGGTTATTGGCGGCGCTTCGGCGCGGAGCGAGGAATGGTGGAACCGGGCGCGGCTGTCTGCCCCATCGGGCGCCGAGAAGTCGGTCGGCAAGATGATGACGGGACTTCGGCAGAACAAGTTTTTCTACTGGACCGAAAAGATTGTCAAAGTGTTGGCGACAGGATATATCCAGACCGGCCCGCAGTCGCGCTACGACTTCGGCCCGGTGAATACGCTGGTCAGCTACAACGATCTCGAAGGGGTCAGATTCCGCGTCGGCGGAATGTCGACGGCCAATCTCTCGCCGCGATTCTTTACGCGCGAGTGGGTGGCCTATGGTCTCAGAGACCACAGGTGGAAGTATTCCGTCGAGCTTGAATGGTCGTTCCGCGACAAGACATATCACAGCCGCGAGTTCCCGGTCCATGCTTTCAGGGCTACCCATTCCTATAATGTCGATATGCTCGGGCAACATTTCCGCTACACCAACCCCGATAATGTCTTCCTTTCGCTGCGCAGTTCGAAAGACGACATGATGACTTATCAGCGGCTTTCGAAACTCGAATATATTCTCGAGCTCGAGAATAATTTCAGCGTGGAGGCTTCTGTGGCCCATTCGCGTCAGGAGGAGTCGCGACTGCTGCGGTTTACCGACGGCTACGGCAACAGTCTCGGACATCTGACAACGGCTGGAATCTCTCTGAAGCTGCGTTATGCCCCGGGCGAGAAGTTCTTTCAGACCAAGTCGGCGCGTATCCCTATAAATCTCGATGCTCCCGTCATTGAGCTCAGCCACACTTTCGCGCCTGCCGGAATCCTCGGCAACCGCTGGGGCCTGAACGTGACCGAGCTCAGGTTCTCAAAACGTTTCTGGCTCTCGGCGTTCGGAAAGGTGGATGTAGTTCTTAAGGGGGGACATATATGGAATACGTCGGCGTTCACCAATCTGCTGATTCCAAACGCCAACCTCAGCTATACAATACAGCCCGAGAGCTTCTCGATGATGAAGGCTCTCGAGTTCCTCACCGACAGTTACGCGCAATGGGATCTGACCTACTGGGGCAACGGGATTCTCTTCAACCTTGTTCCGGGACTTAAGAAAGCTCAGCTGCGCGAAGTGGTGAATTTCAAGGGTGTGTGGGGCCATCTGAGCAGCCGCAATATGCCGTGGCGCCATCCGTCGCTGCCGCAGTTTCCCGCCGGCGCCATGCCGCGGCCGATGACCGACACTCCCTATATGGAGGCGAGTGTCGGTCTCGACAATATCTTCAGGATTCTGCGGCTCGACTATGTCTGGCGGCTTACCTACCGCTCGACACCGGGAGTCAGCCATTCAGGCCTGCGCCTGATGCTTCATTTCACTTTCTGAGCCTACAGGCGGCAGCCGGTCAGTTCGGCACTGTGGTATTCGATGAGCCCTTTTATCGGCGAAGCCATTACCTTGCCGAGAGTGCAGCCTACCGAGGCGGCGGCAAACTGGAGCTGGGTGCGGAAATTGGCAGCTATAGAGCCGCAGAAGGCTACAGGCATGGAATCGTAGCCGGAATACTGGGCTACATTGCGCGCCATGAAGTTGCAGAATTCGATGGTAACCATGTGGCGCACGTGCGGACGCTCGATGTGGCGCGAGATAAAGGGCACGAGCGACGCCAGAAATTTGTTGGGTTCCGGCGCGCGATAAGTGCGGTCGATGACTTCTGGGAGCGTCAGGCAGGTCTCCTTGAAGAACGCCTCGCGCAGAACGGGCGGGAATACTCCTTTGAATATGTCGCCGAGCAGATGTTTGCCGAGGGCTGCCCCGCTCCCTTCGTCGCCGATTATGAATCCGAGCGAGGGAACGTTCTCGATTATCTTTTCTCCGTCGTAAAGACCTGAATTGGAGCCTGTGCCGAGTATGCAGGCTACGCCGCGCTCACGCCCGAGCAGGGCGCGGGCAGCGCCGAGAAGGTCGCTTTCAACGCTGACATCGCCGACTCCGAGAGCTTCGGTGATTGCGGCGGCCATGCGCGGAACGATGTGGGGCAGACAGCCTGCTCCGTAGTAATAGACTTTGTCGGGCCTGACTCCCTTGAGAAGGTCGACAACACCCTCGATGGCCCGCACAAGAGCTGCGTCGGTGGCCATCACAGGGTTTATTCCCGGAGTCACGCCGATATGGCGCGATGAACCGTTTTCGCTGATAAGCGCCCATTCGATTTTTGTGCTGCCGGCATCGGCAATGAGGATATGTTTCATGGCTTGGAATTTAAGGTGTTACAATTTTCTTGACGCCTTCGGCATCAATGCGTATTACTATGGCCCCGCCCGTAGGCGCTGTCAGGCGCCGGCCGAGGATGTCGTAGTAGCGCACTTCGCCGGCGCTTTCGGCTCCTATAGTGGTCAGGGCGTCACCCGCGCCGTCGGCTTTCCTGAAGGTGAAGTCGAGGACGGATGCTCCGGGAACGCCGACTATGAAGCTTTTGTCGACAGTGAAGGCCTTGGCCTGATAGCTTTCTCCGGGAGCGAGGCCCTCGATGGAGCCTTCAAACACGAGCGTTTCGGTCGAACCGGCGGCTATCGTGGTCTGCGGGAATGCTATTGTTGCGGTGGGATCGAGTGGATCGCCGACAAAGGCGGTGAACTGCTTGTCGCACTTCGATGAGGCTTTTACAGTAAGCTTGATGTGGGCGTTGTCAGGCTCGACTATGCCGTCGGCCGTGGCGAACGATGATATTTCGTATGGAGCCGCCGGGCCGATGGCGACCGTCAGGCTCCTGCCGTTGACGGGGGTATTGCTCTCGTCGAATATCGCGAAGCGGAAGTCTGAGCCTGAAAGATCGTCGGGCAGTGTCCCCGAAAATTCGACAACCGCGGTTTCGCCTTTGTCGAGGCTGATTGACTGAGACTCGAGAGCGGCGATCACGCTGAGACCTCCGGCCACGCGGCGCGCTATCACGGGCGTCAGCACGGTCTCTTGTGTCATGTCGCCTTCGCCGGTAACGACGGCTTTGACACTGCATTCGGCCCCGGGAGCAAAGCCTGTCTCGACCACAATGTCGCCGAGGCTGATTTCGGCCGACAGGGCTGCAAGAGAGAATATGCGGTTCATATTGTTTTGTCCGATTTTAATTGCCGGGAGTTATGCGTTGCTCACGATTGTATAGCTCTTCGTAGTCGGTAATTATCCGCGTAATGTCTTTCTTCAGCTGAGGGATATGGCGTCTTACCAAACTCCACAGGAAAGCAGGCTGAACATTGTCATAAGAGTGTATGATGCGGTTGCGGGTGTCGATTATCGCTCTTGCATTTGGAATCTCCAGTGTCGGTTCGACCTTTCTGATTCTGTTTATGGCCTCACCCATAATTTCTGTTTTGCGTTCTACGACACATTTACGCATCATGTCGCGTTCAAACAGATCAAAACTGTCAGGGAAATCCGTAAAGCAGCTCTGAACATCGTTTATGGCGTCCAGCACATCCTGCAGGTAGGTCAGTATTTCTTCATTAGCCATAAATCATCTGTTTGGTGCGGTTGACGTTTGCGATGAAGTATTTGTTTCGCAGACCTCCTTCTTCGATGAGGTCAACTCTTCTGTCGAACAGTCTTTCCAACGCGTCTCTGAAATCGAAATAGTTTGTCACGTAATCCCATCTTTCATGATCTGTCGTATCGAAGTCGACGAGCAGGTCGACATCGCTCTTGTCATTGAATCTATCTGTAAGGATAGACCCGAAGACTGCCAGAGACTTTACCTTGTGTTTACGGCAGAGGTCGATGATGCGTTGCAGATTAAGTTCGATTAATTTCATATGCGGTTGTGCTGTGAGTGCAAATATACCAATTATTTCTGATTAGTATACGTCTGTGAATTTGAATTTGTTCCCGGTCAGAGGTCGACTGAGAGCGACAGGCGGTAGTTGCGGCCCGGCATGGGATAGTTCTGGATTACCTCATACTGCTGGTCGAGCAGGTTGTTGACCTCGAGAGTCGCGCGCAGGGCTGTCGGGCCGAGGCGCAGGCGGTAGGAGAGCGAGAGGTCTGAGGTATACCATGCCGGTTCGTAGTTTTCGGGGATATTGCTGGAATTGTGGTAGCGCTCGCCGACATATATGAAACTGTAGTTCAGTTCGGCCCGCTGCCATCGCAGGGCGGCCGTGACCGATCCGCTGTGGTGGGGGATATAGGCGATCTGACCTTTGTAGGTTCCGATTCCGCCTGGGCGCGTGTCGGTGGGGTCGGAGAAGTCGCGTGCGCTCTGATAGGTATAGTTGAGCCGCAGATCGAGATGCAGACGGGGTAGGGGAGTGATGGTGGCGGCGGCTGTGAGATCAAGTCCGAGAATCTTAACCCGGCCTATGTTCATCATCATCCAGCGGTATTGGCCGTTCCCTTTCGGCACGGCTATTATTTTGTCTTTGACGAAGTTATAGTAAGCGTCGGCAGTAAGGTGGATTGCGTCGAAAACCGTCTGGTCGAATGTGTAATCGGCTACGGCTCCGATGTTCAGCTGGTCGGCTGTCTCGGGACGCAGCACTGCGTTCCCGATGTCGGTATAGTAGAGATCATTGAATGTCGGCATCCTGAAGGCGCGTTTGAAGAAGGCACGGACGAGCCAGGGGCGCGAGAGTTTGTAGGAGGCCATGACGGCGGGGCTGAGTCGCGACAGGGTGTTGTCGGCGTAGCTGACCGGTGCGCCGTCGGGAGAGTTGCGCGAATGGTCGAGCACGAGAGTGTGGAGCAGCGAGGCCTGCGCGCGGAGGCCGCCGATTTCGTAAGCCGCGGCAAAGGCTGTCATCAGTGTGTGGCGGCGCGGCCGGGCGAAGTTCCTTATGGTTGAGCTGAGGGTGTTCCACTGATAGTCGGCCGCAAGGTTGACGCGCAGTCCCGGCGCTACGTTGAATTTGTTGGCTCCCGAGAGATATATCTCGTCCTGATAGAACCGGTTGTTGAGATACATCAGTGTTGTGTCGGGGTTGAGATAGTGCATATAGTCGCGGGCATATTTTCCCTTTAGCTGAAGGGAATATACGCGCGAGAGCGTTTTGCGCCAGTGGCCCTGGACGAAAAAGTTGCGGTCCCATTGACGCTGTGAGTTTTTCCATACGTTGTTGACGATGGCGCCGGGAATGCCGCGGTTGCTGTCGTAGTAGTAGACGCGTGCCTGCCAGTAGCCGCGGCTGAGCGAGCCGTAGAGGCCGAGCTCTGCGCGGAAAGCGCGCAGGTCGCCGTTGAGTCGAGTTGCTGTCGTGTCCCAGGCTGTTGTTCCGTCGTCGTAGAGGCGGCGGTAACGGAAGCGGTATTTGCCTGTGGCATGGCTGTATTCGGCGCTGACGGTGGCCGCGACGCGCTCCGAAATCCTGAAGTCGAACCGGCCTGCCGGATTGATGAGTCCGAACGAGCCGCCGCGAAGGGTGACGTTGGCTTTCCATCGGCGGTCGGTGTCGTCGAAACGCGGAGTGCGGCTTTGTAGGTAGAGAGTTCCGGCGGCGCCGTAGTCTTTGGCGCTTTGGAATATATCGCTCTTCTGCCCGTTGTAGAGATCGATGGCCTCGAGATTGTCGAGCGAGAATTTTCCGAGGTCAATCTGTCCGTTCTGGGCGTTGCCGAGCTGGATTCCGTCGTAGAAGATGCCGGTGTGGTTGGTGCCCATCGAACGGATGTCGACGGTCTTGACGCCGCCGACACCTCCGTAGTCTTTTATCTGGACTCCACTGAAGTAGCGCAGGGCGTCGGCCACGTTGTGGCTGCGCATGGCTTCGAGGCGCTCCCCTCCGAGAGTCTGGCCGGGAATGATCTCGCTGAAGGGGCGCCGGGCCCGCACTGTCACTTCGCCGAGCGTTATGCTGTCGTTGCTGACGGCTGCCGAGTCGGGCGCAGCAGCGACGGCGAAGGCTGTCTGACAAATGCAAATGAGCCCGAGCGCTGAGAGCGCCCGGGCTATGTGGGTCAGACTGTGGCTTTTGGCCGGTGTCATCAATAGTTGCTGAGGTCGATGGCGTCGATGCCCTCTGTAGAGTTGATGGTGAAGCCTGTTGAGTTCCAGGTCTCGACGACGATCTGCTGTGCGGCAGTATTCTTGAGTTTGAGGCTTCCGCCGATGGTGTAGTTGGCGGTCGAGCCGTCGGCAGCGCTGACGTTGCCGAAGATGTTGTCGCCGGCGAAATCGGGGAAGGCGAATGTCGAGCCTGAGAAAGTCAGAGAAATCATGCCGAAGCCGTTGAGGGGCACGAATTCGTCGTCTTTCATGTTAAGCTCGTATTCCTCGGTGGCGGTGGGGTTGAAGGTGAGGCCGTGGGCGGTCATGACACCCTGGAACACGTATTGCCAGCCGGTTTTCATCGTAACCTCGGGGAGGTCGACGGTGAACTCCTTGCCGTCGATGGTGATTGTCACGGCAACGGGATCCTGATCTTTGCTGGTGAAGGGAATCACCCACATTCCTGGCAGAGCGCCGCTGATTCCGTTGGCTGTGGCGGTGTTGTCGGTTGTTGCGCTTACTACGCCGAAGTCAGTCGAGGTTATGGCGCCTGTAGCGATGTTCATCGTTCCCTTGGTGGCTACCAGAGCGGGCTGAGAGAGCTTGATGGCTGTGATGTGGCCTGCTCCGCTGTAGCCTTCGAGCTTGATGTTGAGCGACACCATCGAAAGGGCGTGCTTCATGTTGAGGGTGACGGTGTTGGATGTCGACGAAGCGAACGATCCTTTTCCCGAGTAGAGCACGTCGGCCTGAGTTGTTACGTCGACGGGATACTGTTTGTAGTCGGTCAGGCCGGCAGCGTAGGGATAAGCGGCCATCACCTCAGCGGTGTAGCCTTTCGAGAGACGCACGGGGTCGTCGAGCTTCCATTCGCCGTTGTTGTTGGCGGCATGGGTGGTGACGTCTTTGACCGTAGCGCCGGAGTCGTCGGTGACGTTGGCGAAGACGTTCATTTCGTGGCCGTTGACGAGGTCTTCGATAAGGGCGGTCTTGGTGTTGAGCTTCACCTGGGTCTTGATGATGATTTCGTTGCCGTCGGTGTTGCCGCTGTCGCTGCCACCTCCGGGCTCGTCTTTATCGCTGCAGGCTGTCAGAGAGAGTGCGCCGAAAGCCAGGATGCTCCACGCGAATATATTCTTGTTCATTTTCATGAGATCTATGCTTTTTGGAATGATTTATGCGTTGTTGGCTTATTTCTTGATTTTGAGCACTTTCGACTGGCTGCCCGATGTGAGTGTCAGTGTGCTTTCGCCGTCGGGAAGCTCAGCTTTGCGGATTGTCAGATGGGGCACGGGCGAGAGGCTTCCGCCGCTGATGCGCGAGCCGTCGGGGCCTGTCAGGGTGTAGTCGAGGCCGTTGCGGGTCTTGATAAGGAGTTCGCCAGTTGTGCGGTCGTAGGTCAGCGAGGTGGCTGCTGCAATTGTGCGCAGGGGGCATACTGTGATCATGAACGACGACTGCAGGCGGGTCGAGGTGGCCGTGTCTTCAACGCGGACGTTCAGCTCGATAGGCTCGTCCTGGGCGGTGAGAACGCTCTTTGTCTTGAGCAGATCGCCGTCGAGTTCGAAAGGCACGTCGGCGTAGGTTCCGGTGCGCTTGTCGTAGGCGCCGAAAATGCTCAGCTTGTAGGTGCTTTCGGGAGCTGCGCCGTTGACTGTGATCTGGGCGAGAACTGTTCCGGCGGGAAGCTTTTCGTCGATCACGATGTCGCTGAGCTCGATGTTTTTGAGAACCTGGTTGGGCGAGCCGATGCCGATTACGACAACGTGGCCCGAGTCATAGTTCATGTCCATGGCGGCGTCCTGAAGGGCGTCGAGGCGGAAGTAGCCGTTGCCGACACCTCCCCAGCCCCAGTTGAGATGGTAGTATTTGTCGCCGCGGTAGCCGTCGACGTTGAACGAGTGGCCGTAGTGGCCTTTCGAGTCGATGGCGTTGTAGATTACGGCGCGGCCGGCGTTGAGTTCGTTGAGCACGAGGGCTTCCCAGTCGCCGCGGTAGCTTGTGCGCCAGTAATATTTGATGTCGTCTTTGTTATAGCCGAAGTTGTTGGCAAGAGCGTTGACCCAGCGCGACACTTCGTTCGAGGGGATGCCCGATCCGTCGGGCCCGTAGTTCATGTTGACCGATACGCCGCAGTGGTAGAGCAGGCGGGCTGCCTCGTCATACTGGTCGTTGCGGCCGTGGAGAATGTTGTCCCAGTTATAGGGCTTCTCGGCGTCGTAGTTGATTTCGAGCAGACCGTAGCCGGCGCAGCTGTAGGAATTTTTGCCCTGGGGCTGTGCGGGATACTGTTGCACGGTCATGGCCTGAGCCATCGAAACGGCCGGGCAGCCTACAATGGCTTTATTGTTGCCTGTTCCGGGGCAATATTTGTTGAAGGGGGGAGTCTGGTTGAAGTTGACCTTGATGAGAGCGGGGATCGAGGCGTCGTCGTCGGCACGCGAGATACGGGCCATTCCCTGAGGGGTCGACAGGTTCTTCCAGTTGGCATTGCGGGCCTTCAGACCGTTGCGGCGGGCGAAATCGGTCTTGGCTTCGAGGTTGCCGATGAATCCGGTCATGTTCTGGGGAATCGAGTGCCAGTTGAGAGCGCCGGTTGTGTTGAAGCCGATGACAGGCTCTGCGATGTCGTCGGCCGACACGATAGCCCACCCTCCGGGGTTCAGGTTTATTATATAATAGGTGTCAGTTGCTCTGACAACTTCCTTGACAGTCACGTTTGCTCCGGTTTTTGCCTTGATAAAGGCGGTGGCGGTAGCTTTTGCGCGGTCAACGGTCACCGGGGCAGCCCATGCGCCGACGGCACATAAGGCGGCAATGGCGGTTAGAAAGACTTTTTTCATGAGTGATGGTGGGTTACTATATTTATCCTAAAATTATCAAAAGAAAGTGTCGCCGCTTCGCAACGACAGAGTTCAGTCGCAAAAATAATTACTTTTTTGAATAAACGCAATCTAATCGGCTCCTTTTTTCGAACTATTTGCATCTTTTGTGAAAATGCCGCATGTTTGCCGCCATTTCGTCTGATTTTTGGACCTAATGGTGTGTGTCGCAGAATCTAATTGTCAAGCGCTGGAAGCGCGATATGTCTACAACTGCGATAGCTCAATGCTGCTTAGTTGGTTCATCAATGTCAAAAATCGCTCTGGCGTAGATGAAATCAGCATCAGAAACGCTCTGGCGTAGGGACGTGCCTTAATGCTATTAACTTAGTGTGCTGTGTGTCAGCGGTCAGATAATGCTTGAGACATTCGCCAAAAACCGTATCGGTCTTCCGCGCGACAAGCGCCGTGAGGCGCGATATCTTTACATCCCACTGCGATAGCTGTGGGTTCGACAACCTCCCCCCCAGTCACCGCGACAAGCTGCGGAGCTGTGCAGTCGCGGAACGGCGATAGCCAAGGCCGGTGTCAATATATACGCGTGCACGGTTTCGCCGAGCATGGTGAGGAAAACAATAAACTGTATCGATTAACTGGCTGAGCATCATAAGCGCTTGGATTTCAATGCGGAGATTCGGACTATCTGCAAAGAGTCAGGCTTCTCATATCATCCTGACGACTTGAACGAGGCCTTGGCTATCGCCGTTCCGCGACTGCGTAGGCTCCGCCACTTGTCGCGGGGAGATGGAGATTACTCCAGGCCCACAGCTATCGCAGTGGGATGTAGAGATATCGCGCCTCACGGCGCTTGTCGCGTGCTTTCAGCCAGACCTTTTGAACACAGCACACTAAGTTAATAGCATTAGGACGTGCCTTCGGCACGTAGCATCGCAATGTCCTGATTGCCAGACGCATGTGAAACGTGCCAAAGGCACGTCCCTACGCCCCGACGGGATAATTTGCCCAGGAGAATTTTAAGTTACAGGATAATTTGCTCGGTAAAACTAACTTAACAGTATTGTGCGATAGACGTGTAGATATATCGCGCTTCCAGCGCTTGATGGTGAATGGCCTGTTTGAGGTGGTTAGTCTTTAAGAAATTGTTCGTGCTGATATTCAGGGACAGGCGGCTCTGGCGGCCGGAATGATGGCATTTTGCGAGGTTTTATGCGGAATTCGCGCTGTGTGGCGGTCTGTTTTTGCTTGAAAATTGTAAAATGCCGACTGATCGCCCTCTTTCGGGCTGTATGCGGCAATAGTCTGAGAATCAGTCGGCATACAAATTTGGATGTTAAATAAATATGTTGTATAACAGAAAAATCAGAATGAAAATGGGTGAAAATTCATTGATATATGTTTCTTTTTTGAAAAAAAATTGTAATTTTGCGACTACCTAATTGCCCTGAAGGCTCTGAAAAAACGAAGAGCTATGGGCCGGGGCAAGATCGCCGACACCCGCGTGACGGGCCAGCAGACGACGCCTAAGTTCGCAGTAATACACGCAGCAAAAGCAGCAGACGACAGGAAAACGTATTATTCATTTTATATATGTCAATCTATTTATTTGTATGAAAAAGCTGTTACTACTACTCACGGCTGTCATCACACTTGCACTGAGCGGCTACGCACAGAACCGCAGCGTGCATGGTACGGTGGTTGACTCCGAAACCGATGAGCCTCTTATCGGTGCAACAGTTATGCCTCTCGGCGGCGGCACAGGCACAGCCACCGACGTCGACGGTAATTTCACTCTTTCATTGCCGGCTCATGTCAAAGAGCTTCAGATCAGCTATGTCGGCTACGGCACACAGAAAGTGAAAGCAGAAAACGGCGTTGTTGTCAAGATGGTCAACAATAACGCTCTTAAAGAGGTCGTCGTTACCGGTTACGGTTCCGGCAAGAAACTCGGCTCGATCGTGGGCTCTGTCTCTGTTGTCGGCGAAGACGCTCTTGAAAACATTCCGACTGCGACATTCATCGACGCCCTTCAGGGTCAGGTTGCCGGTCTTTCGATCTTCAGTGATTCGGGTGACCCCTCGAGCGTCAACAACTCGATTCGTCTGCGCGGTGTCAACTCGCTGAATACCTCGAACACTCCGCTGTTCATCCTCGACGGCGCTCCCGTTGCCGCTTCGGTGTTCACAACCCTGAACCCCTCCGACATCGAGTCTATCACCGTTCTTAAAGACGCTGCTTCCGTTGCCATCTACGGTTCGCGTGCCGCTAACGGTGTTATCGTGATCACCTCTAAGAAAGGTCGTTTCGGCGAACGCGCCAAAGTGACCGTCCGCGCCAATGTCGGTTGGTCGACAGCCGTTCAGGACCGCATGGACATGATGAACTCCGAGCAGTATATCACCTATCGCGACGCCATCGGCCAGCCCGTCAGCCAGGAGATGCGCGACGCATGGGAACTCTACGGAATCTCGACCGACTGGTTCAAGGAAACTTTCGACGGCCACGCTCCCACATATTCAGTTGAGGGCGCCGTTCAGGGCGGTACAGAGAACCTCAGCTACTATATCTCTCTGAACCACTACGACGCCGAAGGTATCATCTCGCAGTCAGAGATGCGCCGCGAGACTCTGCGTTTCAACCTTAACGCACGTGTCAACAGCTGGTTCCGCGTCGGTCTGCAGACCAACCTCGGTTACACCAAATTCCAGCAGAACAACGAGTCGAACGCCGTTTACAGCGGCAGCGGTCTCTATATCACCAACCCGATGGTGTTCGCCCGCAAATCGTTCCCGATGGATTCTCCCAACTACTGGACTGTCGATGAAAACGGCAACCGCGTTGAGCATGGCGAGGCCCTCTACCTCCACTTCTCGCAGATTCCTACTCCGACCCTCAACGACCTCGGCCGTTCGCTATGGAACAACCGCGTTACTCTCAACACAACCCTCAGCGAGCAGATCAACCCGATCGCCGGTCTGACAATCCGCGCCCAGCAGAATGTCGACGCCTACGATTCTCGCGGCAAAAACTACGGCTGGCCCAAGGAACCGTTCACAACCCCGATGGGCGACTACTACGATTTTCAGGATCAGACCGACGGTTACAACCAGCAGTCGTTCTCGCGCTACTATCAGTTCACCTACACGAACACCGCTGAATATACCCGCACATTCGCCGACAAGCACAACATGACAGTGCTCATCGGTGAGGAATCGATCATCGGCCGCAGCGAAGGCTTCGGACTCTTCACCGAAGGCTACACCGACCGCCGTCAGATGCTTCTTCCCCAGGCCGGCGCCGCAGTGCCCAACACTGCCCTCTCGCAGAGCATGGCTGAACAGACCTTCAACTCGTTCTTCCTCAACGGTGCTTACGACTACGACAGCAAATATTACCTCGAAGCAACCTTCCGCCGCGACGGCAGCTCGAAATTCGCTCCCGGCCACCGCTGGTCGAACTTCTGGAGTGTCGGCGCCATGTGGAACGCCAAGGCTGAAGCTTTCCTCGCTCCCTATACCTGGCTCGACGACCTGCAGCTCCATGTCAGCTACGGTACGACCGGTAACTCGGGTATCGGCAACTATGCCTTCTATGGCCTCGTAGGTTCTTACGGAACTCCCTATAACGGCGGCAGCGCCATCGGTATCGCCCAGGCTGCCAACCCCGACCTGTCGTGGGAGACTGTCCGCTCGCTCGACGTAGGTATCGGCTTCGGCTTCCTGAAGATCTTCTCGGGTGAAGTCAACTTCTACAATAAGAATACCGTCGACATGATTCTGTCGATTCCATGGTCTTACACAACCGGTTTCGGCGGTGGTTACGGCAACATCGGTTCGATGCGCAACACCGGTATCGACTTCGACCTCACAGCAGCCATCATCAAGACCAAAGACTGGTATTGGGCTGTCCGCGGCAACTTCAACTATAACCATAACGAAATCACCAAGCTCTACGACGGTCAGGATTATCTGACTCTCTCGAACTCCGGTCTCCAGTATAAGGTAGGCCACAACGCAGGTGAGCTCTACGCGGTTCGCTTCGCAGGCGTTGACCCGCGCGACGGACGTCCGATGTGGTACGACAAAGACAACAACCTGACCAAGACCTTCAACGAAGAGCGCGACGCCGTTCTGACCGGCAAATCGCAGTATGCTCCCTGGAGCGGCGGTTTCGGAACTGACCTCCGCTGGAAAGGTCTCTCGCTGAAAGCTGACTTCAACTGGGCAGCAGGCAAGTATATGATCAACAACGACCGCTTCTTCGCCGAGAACAACACGTTCGCAACATCGTACAACCAGATGACATCGATGCTCAACGTATGGCAGCAGCCCGGCGATCAGACCGACATCCCCGGTCCCGGCAACCCCCTGCAGTTCGACACTCACCTGATCGAGAACGCCTCGTTCCTCCGTCTGAAGAACCTCACCGTTCAATACAGCCTGCCCGCATCGCTGCTGAGCCGCATGTATCTCCAGGCCCTCACCGTTCACTTTACCGGCCGCAACCTGCTGACCGCCACGAAGTTCACCGGCTACGATCCTGAGCCTGAGACCAACGTTGTCGCTTTCTTCTATCCCAACACCCGTCAGTATGAGTTCGGTATCGAAGTCACCTTCTAATCCCACTCACCTACTTATCTCTTCACAATCCAAAAGAATCAAATGATTATGAAAAAATTCTTATATGCAGTTGCTGTGGGTCTCGGAAGTCTGCTGGCTACCTCTTGCAACATGGATCTCGAACCGGTTGGCTCGATAACCGACGACCAGGCCCTTCTGAACGCAACAGACTGCTTCCGTTTCCGCAACGGATTCTACAACCGTGTCCGCTCGCTGTCGACCGGCGGTTATATCTCCTACACCGAGATACAGATGGACAACTTCATCGGCGACCGTGCCAACGGCAACCGTCTCGGCGACCTCAACAACGGCACCATCATCTCGTCGAACTCCGACATCGAGTCGATCTGGGGCGGTCTCTACAGCGGTATCGCCGACTGTAACTTCTTCCTCGAGCGCGCTCCTAAGATTCTCGAACAGCCACAGACCGAAGAGAATGCCGAGGCTATCAAGCTATATATCGCCGAGTCTTACTTCATGCGCGGCTATTTCTACTTCTGGCTGCTCGACCACTATTGCCCCGCCTATACCGACGCTACCAAGAACGAGCGTCTCGGTCTGCCGCTGGTGACCGTCTATAACCCGACCTCGTCGAAAGACGTTTACCCCGGTCGTTCGACTCTCGAAGAGACCTACAATTTCATTAAGGAAGACCTCAAGAAGGCTCTCGAAGGTCTCGAAGCTTACGAGAACACTCCCAACGTAGAAGGCAGCGAAATCGACCATAAGGCCGCTCTCGTTCCGATGTCGCCCTATGTATGCTCCTACACTGTCAAGGCTCTCCTGGCCCGTATCGCTCTTCTGCAGCGCGACTACGCCACCGCCATCAGCCTCGCCGAAGAGGTCATCAACTCGCGCATCTATACTCTGACCGCCGCACGCTCGTATCTCAGCATGTGGACCAACGATAACTCGAACGAGCTTATCTTCCGTCCGATCTCGTCGGCTACCGAAGCCGGTGTGAGCTCGACAGGCGGTGCCTGGATCGGCGCCAGCAAATTCCAGGCCGACTACCTCGTAATGCCTTACGTCGCCCTCCAGAGCGCCGACGACCGTCAGGGTCTCTATCAGCCCGGCGATGTCCGCTACAACGCATTTGTCGAATCGCGCAACCTTCAGGTTGAGGGCGGTATCTACAAAGCTCCCTGCTTCAAGAAATATCCCGGCAACCCGTCGCTGAACTCCACTTCGACCAACGCTCTTCTCAACATGGCCAAGCCCTTCCGTCTGTCAGAACAGTATCTGATTGTCGCCGAGGCTGCCGCCGAGCTCGGTCAGGAGTCGAAAGCCAACGACATGCTCAAATATCTGCGCGAACGCCGCTTCACCCGCGACTTCACCTACACAGCCACCTCAGGCAACGAGCTGATCCGTCAGGTACGTCTCGAGCGTCTGCGCGAGCTTATCGGTGAAGGCTTCCGCATGAGCGACCTGCGCCGCTGGAACCAGGGCTTCAGCCGCACCGGTATCAACTATACCAACTATCCTCAGGCCAACGAAATCCTCGTTATTGCCGGTACTCAGGTTGTCTATCAGGACAATGACTACCGCTACACATGGCCTATCCCCGCTGCTGAAATCCAGGTTAACCCGAAACTCCAGGGCCAGCAGAACCCCGGCTATTAATAACAAACCTGTAAACACCTATACAGAATATGAAACTGACAAAATATATCGCAACGGCGCTCGCAGGAATGGCTTTGGTAGCCTGCGGCAACGACTACAGAGACATTCAGGGCGATGTCAAGATCGAATACAACACCCTGCCTGACGTCGTAGTCAACCTCGCCGAGCCCACAGTGACCGTCAACGAGAACACCGGACTGTTCACCGTGCCCGTCTATGTTCAGGGCAATCGCAACGGTTATGTCACTGTCACCATCGAGTGTGTCGAGACCGGCAACGACCCCGCTATCGCAGGCCGTCACTATCTGCTGACCTCCGATAACATCAATATCGCCCAGGACGACGAAGAGGGTGAATTCGAGCTCTCGACAATCGACTTCCGCGGCCTCGACCCGAACCGCACTTTCGATGTGAAGATCATCGACGTCAAGGGTGCTACCGTCGGCCAGCAGGCAACGACTCTCGTCACCATCAACGACAAGGGTTCGGCTCCGAAGTTCCAGGATCTTCCCGGTGCTTACTTCATCTCGTCGAACACCTACAATCAGAGTGAAGGCCTGATCAATCTCGAATATTTCGCTGAGGTCAACATGACCATCACCGAGGACAACGGCGACGGCAGCGGCACAGTAACCGTAAGCGGTGTCATGGGCCAGTTCTCGATGGAACTCTACTATGACTACGATCAGGAAGAGAAATACGGCGAACTCGTGATGAACTACGGTACCAGTGCAGGCGGCCCGGAAGCTGTCTGGGTAGGTAACACCTCAGGTTCGATCGACGTAGCTCCCGTCCGCGGTAAGTGGAATGTAAGCTACAACGCTATCACCTTCGGTAACGCCGACAGCATGTTCGGTGTGGGTGCCTTCGAGAACGGTGTCTTTGCCGGCTGGTATGGCTACAACAACGCCGTGGCTCTGATGAACGGCTTCACCCTCATCAAGATCAACGAAGTAGACGAATAATCTTTTCTGCTGAAATAACCGCGGGGGCCGCCCATCAGGGAGGCCCCCGCTTATGTAAACTGCCATGACTGAATTGCCACTGACCTATACAACCGAACCGCGGCCGCTGTCGGCTGCGCTCTGCGACGCCACGGGACACCTGTCGATGGCGTCGCTCGAGACGCGCCTCATTGTTGCCGCCACGCGCCATGCCGATCTGCTCGGTGTCGGCTATCGCGAGCTTGCCGCGAAGGGGCTCGCGTGGGTTCTCTCGCGAATGTCGATAGAGATGACGGCTATGCCCGGAATACTCGACGTGTTCTCGATAACGACCTGGGTGGAGAGCTTCAACCGCCATCTGAGCTACCGAAATTTCGCTATCCATGGCGCCGACGGCTCGCCTATTGGATTTGCCCGCAGTCTCTGGGCATGCATCGACATTAACCTCCGCAGAACTTCGGAACTTGGATCGGTGCCAGGTTGCGAAACTGCGCTCGAATGTCCGATAGCGCCTATACAGCGCGTTGCAGCCCCCGGGCCCGATGTCGAGGTGTTGCCCGCGGGGTTCACCTACAGCGACCTCGATTTCAACCGCCACGTCAATTCGGCGCGCTATCTCGAGCGCATTGCCGACGCTCTGGGCCTCGACTGGCATGACTCCCACCGCATAACGCGCCTTGACATCGCCTATCTTCACGAGACATTGCCGTCGACTCCCGCAGTTCTGCGCATCGGGCGCACTGATGACGCGGTAACCGCCGAGTTCGCCGTCGCTGAGAGCGGAGCGGCGCTCTGCCGCGCGCGGCTGGCGGTAGAGAGCAGGTAGCTAAGATAGCTACAATAAAGCGGGCTGCGCAAATCGGCGCAGCCCGCTTTGGTGAAGAAGGTTCTGTTAGCGGATAACTATTTTCCGGTTTCCGACGAGGTAGATTCCGGGGGATAGCCGGGCCCTTCGATGAATGTGCGGTCGGGATCTTCATTCGTGCCGGCCGAGTAGAGCGAGAAGTCTTCGCTGACGACGGCGGTGTATTCGCGTCCGTCGTCGGGATGGTAACTGCGGCGCACGGGGCCGGCGCCCGGACTGACAAACGCGCCGGGTCCTTTTTTCGGGCTAAGCAAAGGACGCGCCTTGACGTTTTCGCGCAGAGGCGATGTTTCTACTTGGGCGGCATCGGTTGCCACCGGTGAAATTGACAGGAGTGTGACTGAAAGAAATAGCGGGAGGTGTTTCACGATTATGAATAGTATTGAGATTTTGGCAAAAGCATAGTTAAATTTGCAATTATTTAACAAAGTTCAAACAAAAATGGTCTAATGTCGCTAATAATTTAACTCCGGCCGGTTCTATTGGGCCAATCAGGCTAATTAGACTAATAATTGCCGGGATCGCCTTGAAAAATTTTTTTGAATGTGCTTGTCAAGTCAGTGAAAATGACTACCTTTGCAAGCCGATTATGTCCAACTAACAGGGCAACGGCCGCTCCGAGGTTTTTGGCCGAACCGGAGAGTAAGCCGTCCCATGACTATTAATCAACAGTAAATCAAGTAAATAATCGTGGATACTTTAAGCTACAAGACCCTCACGCCCAACGCAAAGAGCTGCCCCAAAGAGTGGCTCGTGGTCGACGCAACCGATCAGGTACTCGGTCGCCTCTGCGCCAAAGTTGCCATTCTTCTGCGTGGAAAAAACAAGCCTTGCTATTCTCCGTTCGTTGAGTGTGGCGACAATGTCATCATCATCAATGCCGACAAGGTTCGCCTGACCGGCAAGAAATGGACCGATCGTGAATACCTGCGTTTCACCGGCTATCCCGGCGGTCAGCGCGCATTCACGCCCGAGGATCTTATGAAGAAGTCATATAAGAAGACCATCAAGGCCGGCTATCATCCCCTTTTCGTGAAGGTTCTCCGCGGTATGCTCCCCAAGAACCGTCTTGGCCGCACCATCATCGAGAACATGCACGTTTATAACGGCCCCGAGCATCCCTTCGCCGACAAGGAGCCCAAAGTTATCGACATCAACACCGTAAAATAAACTATCGAGACTATGGAATCAGTTAATGCAGTAGGCCGCCGCAAGGCCGCCGTAGCCCGTGTAATTCTTACCGAAGGCAACGGAACCATCACCATCAACCGTCGCCCCCTCGACGTTTATTTTCCCTCGTCGATTCTCCAGTATATCGTCAAGCAGCCGCTGAACACTCTCGACGTTGTCGAGAAATATAACATCCGCGTCAATCTCGACGGCGGCGGCTACAAAGGACAGGCCGAGGCTCTGCGTCTGGCTATCGCCCGCGCTCTGGTTAAACTCAACCCCGAGGACAAGCCCGCCCTGCGCGCCGAAGGCTTCATGACCCGCGACCCGCGCGCCGTAGAGCGTAAGAAACCCGGTCAGCCCAAAGCCCGCAAGCGCTTCCAGTTCAGCAAGCGTTAATCTTACTTTTGAGCAAAGGATACACCATTATAGAAGTTTAGTATCTAAATCGGGGCGATGGACGCGTTCCCTACGCCCCGGTTGAATTATTAACCAAAGAACGTAAACAAACAAATCCAACAATGGCAACACCCACTTTTGACCAACTCCTCGAGGCCGGCTGTCACTTCGGCCACCTCAAACGCAAATGGAATCCCGCAATGGCTCCCTACATCTTCATGGAGCGCAACGGAATCCATATCATCGACCTCTACAAGACCGCTGCCAAGCTCGACGAAGCTGCCGCCGCTCTGAAGAGCATCGCCAAATCCGGCAAGAAGGTTCTCTTCGTTGCTACCAAGAAGCAGGCCAAGCAGGTTCTGGCCGACAAGGCTTCGAGCATCAACATGCCTTACGTTGTCGAGCGCTGGCCGGGCGGCATGCTCACCAACTTCCCCACAATCCGCAAGGCAGTGAAGAAGATGTCGACAATCGACAAAATGAGCAAAGACGGCACATTCGACAATCTCAGCAAGCGCGAGAAACTCCAGATCAGCCGTCAGCGTGCCAAACTCGAGAAGAACCTCGGTTCTATCGCCGAGCTCAACCGCCTGCCGAGCGCACTGTTTGTTGTCGACGTGCTGAAAGAGCACATCGCCGTTGCCGAAGCCAACCGTCTCGGTATCCCCGTGTTCGCAATGGTCGACACCAACTCGAACCCCAACGACGTTGATTTCGTTATCCCCTGCAACGACGACGCCAGCAAGTCGATCGAGCTCATCCTCGACACCGTATGCGCCGCTATGGCCGAAGGTCTCGAAGAGCGCAAAGTCGAGAAAATCGACGACAAGGCTGCTGCTGAAGAAGCCGAAGAAAACGAAGAAGGAGCTGCTGCTCCGCGCCGCGAGCGCCGCCGCGTGAGCCGTCGCGAAGAGGCTCCCGCCGAGGAAGCTCCCGCAGCCGAAGAGGCTCCCGCCGCTGAGGAAGCTCCCGCTGCTGAATAACAATCATATTTACGAACGCCAAAAAACTATATACAAATGGCTGTAACAATGGCTGAAATCACCAAGCTGCGCCACCTCACCAGCGCCGGCTTGATGGACTGCAAGAAAGCCCTTGCCGAAACTAACGGCGACATCGATGCCGCTGTTGAAATCCTCCGTAAGAAAGGTCAGGCTGTCGCTGCCAAGCGCGAAGACCGTCAGGCCAGCGAAGGCTGCGTGCTCGCAGGAGCCAACGGCAACTTTGCCGCTGTGTTCGCCCTGAAGTGCGAGACCGACTTTGTTGCTAAGAACCAGGGTTTCGTAGACCTCACAAAGGCTATCCTGAAACTCGCCCTCGACAACAAAGTCAAAACTGCCGAAGAGCTCGGCAAGCTCCCGATGGACGGTCTGACCGTTGCCGACAAGATCGTTGAAGAGGTCGGCAAGACCGGCGAAAAGATGGAGATCGGCGCCTACGAGACAATCGAGGCTCCCACTGTAGCTTTCTACAACCACTTCGGCAACAAGCTCGCCGTTATTGTCGGCTTCAACCAGGCCGATGTCAACTACGAGGTCGGACACGACGTGGCAATGCAGATCGCTTCGATGAATCCCATGGCCGTCGACCGCAACAGCGTGCCTCAGGAAACCATCGACACCGAGCTCAAAGTCGCCATCGAAAAGACCAAGGAAGAGCAGGTCAAGAAGGCTGTCGAAGCAGCCCTCAAGAAGGCCGGTCTCAATCCGAACCTTCTTGACAGCGAGGCTCATATCGAGAGCAACATCGCCAAAGGATGGCTCACCGAGGAAGAGGCTGAGAAAGGCCGCAAGATTGCTGCCGAGACAGCTGCCGCCAAGGCCGCCAATCTTCCCGAGCAGATGATTCAGAACATCGCTCAGGGACGTCTGAACAAGTTCTTCAAAGAGTCGACTCTCATGGAGCAGGAATTTGTCAAGGACGGCAAGCTCACCATCGGTCAGTATCTCGAGCAGAGCAGCAAAGGTCTCGCCGCTGTTGACTTCAAGCGCGTGAACCTCAACGAAGACTAAGTCATAAACGACATACCTAAATAGCGGGGACGCACCCTTTCGGGCTGCGTCCCCGCTGCATAAAAGCACAGGATTAAACGGGGGTAAACAGGAGTAATCGCGCAGGATATAATTTCCCGGTTTTTATGTTGTATAACATGTTTTTGCTAAGTGGTTGCTGAGTAGTCTGTTGCTGCTATTTAACGTTCTGAAAGAGTTGCAGGTTTCGAAGCGAAAGATTAAATTTGTGACGTAAGAGAATATATTAGAAAACCCTTTAATACTTTTAATGTGAAACGACTATCTGCAATTGCGTTTGCTTTGACAGCGCTGGCTTCGAGCGCTGTGGCACAGAGCATTGTTGTCGTCGACAAAGACGGCAATCAGCACAAGTTCTGCACAGACTATGTTCAGGACATTACTTTCGAAGTGATCGACAACCGTCCCAACTATTCGTTCTCCCAGATCGATGTCAATCCTTACGGTGGTGTCAATGTCGGTCTCGAATTCAAGACCGCCGAAGGAGTTACGGCCGCGTTTGATCTTTATATGGCCGATCCGTCGGTAATTCTCGCCGACGGCACTTATACTTTCGGCGCAACCGAAGGAAACCGTATCGACATCTCCGACAGTCAGTGGACATATTTCAGCCCCGACGGAACTGCAAAGCAGGCTTTCAAGAGCGGCACAATGACCATCAGCCATAACTCGGAAGCTGTCTACACAATCAGCTTCGAGGCAGTTCTGGCAGACGGCAGCGGAGTTTTCGGCAGCTATGAAGGCAAGCTCAACAAAATGTCGCCGATTGTCGACGTCAAGCTCACGACAATCAAACAGGTTGATATCAACGATCCGAAATCCGGAGAGTTCTATCTCAGGCTGAGCGATGTCACTTATAACTATGAAGCCGTTTTCGACCTCTTCTGTGAGGCCGGCGCCACTGCAGTCGCCGACGGCACATACACTCTCGCCGAAACCAACGCAGCCCTGACCTTCAGCGCTAAGACCGGCATTGATATTTACAGCCCGTATGCCCAGCTGAAGATTACCTCTCCGATCGAGGTCAAGACCGAAGCAGGCGTCACCACAATGACAACTACTGTTGTCGACGGCGAAATAACCTACAATATCACCGCCGAGGGCGCCATCGAGTATCTCGCTCCGAAAACTCCCGAAGGTGTGAAATACAATAATCTGGATGTTACTCCCTACGGACTCACAGAGGTTATTCTCGAATTCAAGACTTCTGATCAGCCCACTGTCAAGGTTGATATTTATTTCAAAGAAGATCAAAATTTCCTTCCTGACGGCGTCTACAACCTTGGCACCGACGGCGACAGATATATCTATAATATCTCAAGCAATAAGACTTATTGCAATATAGCCGGTAAACTTATCAAATCCGGTTCAATGAATGTAGTTCGTAAAGGCGAGGAATATACAATTTCCTTCGATTTCACTTACGGCGATGATAACGAAAATATCAAAGGTTACTACCAGGGCACGCTCAACAATTTCGGTCCTGTGAAAAATGTTGTTGCCACCAATATGGTTGCCTCTGATAATGACGATCTTAAAGATGGCGAATTTTATCTGAAATTCAATGATGCGGCCTGGAGTGTTGATGGTATTTTTGACTTGTTCTGCGCTCCCGGTTCAACGACCATACCTGACGGTACATACACGCTTGGAGCAGACAATTCTCCGATGACCTATTCAGCTAAATCTCAGATTCATTCCTATACTTTCAATCAGGATTTCAAAATAGTTGAACCGATAGTTGTAGCTACAGAGAATGGTGAGCGCACAATCACTACTAAAGTCACCACGGATTTAGGTGTGATTTTCAATATCACCTACAAAGGTGCCATCACTTACGTTTCTAAATAACCCGACGGCTCAAGACATTAACTCAATATTCTGAACAATAATGAAAAAAATTATCATATCGGCCATAGCAGCGGTAATGACCTGCCTGTCGGCATCTGCCGCCGAGGTTATTCTGACAACCATGGCCATCACTGCCAAAAACGGCGACGTCGTTGAACTTCAGTTTATCGACGAGCCTATAGCGACATTTACCGACGAGAACGTGACATTTACCGATATAAACGAGCACACCCTCGTTTATCCGATGGCCGACGTCGAAAAAATCACATTCAAGTCGACAACCCATTCGGCAATCGAAGAGATCGCCGACGACGCAGCCGCCCGTTTCAGCATTTTCGTGACGAAGACAGCCGTGACTGTCGACGGCATGGAAGCCGGCTCGGCTCTGAACGTCTATAATCTCGCCGGTCAGCTCGTGGCATCGGCAATCGCCGATGCAGCCGGTCATGCCGAAGCCTCGACAGAGTCGCTGGGCGCCGGCGTTTATGTGGTAGCCCTGCCGGGCCATTCGTTTAAATTTGTCAAATAAGTAACGTCCTCTTTATCATGAAGAAAACCATACTGACGGCAGTTGCCGTCGCAGCCATGTCGCTTTCCGCAGCGTCGCAGGGCTATGTAGTAAAAATAACCCCGACCGAAGGAACGCCCGAGACTTTCCCGGTCAACAGTCTCAGCGAGGTTCGTTTTGTTCCCGCTCCGCGCTATACCGACTTCAATAACTATTTTATCGGTGAATACAGCAACCGCGATAACTTCGGCGAATATGCCATCGTAATATCCAACGGGCCTGTCGATCAGACCGGCCAGCCTACCGAAGCGGGCGGAATCTCTATACTGCTTGCTCTGGTCAATGAACAGCCCTCTGATATGGACAATATTTCAGTTCCGGCCGGATACTACAGATGCAACAACGGACTTGCGCTCAAAACCTGCGATATCACCCGCTCGGCTGTTCAGACCTGCGGTGAGGAAGGCGACGTTACCAATGAGCCTATTATCGGAGGAACTGTCGACGTGCGTCGCAGCGGCGAGACCTACGATGTGCGCGCCGAACTCACTACCATGAGCGGCATTGTCAATGCCCGTTTCCGCGGCAGAATGCCTATCGAGGCCCATATCACTTCGTCGGGCGAGTTCACCGAAGATGTAACCGCTAATATCGACGGCGCTCAGGGCCGCTTCTATGGATCGTGGACACGTCCGTTTGCCGACGACATGACCCTTCAGCTCTATACGGGCGACGGCACAAAGGGCTACTGGATCAACATACCCGTCAACATGCCTAAGGTAGCCGATCCGATGAACCCCGTGCAGCATCTCGCCGACGGTGTCTATAAAATCGATCCGCGTGAGATCGTGTCGAAATACACCTATATGCCGTTTACCATGGAGCTTGGCCGCGAGCTCGATATGTGGGGCAGCGTTTATCCCGTAGGAACCTATGTCATCTACACCGGCGACAATGCCGGCGAGAACCGCATGTCGCTGATCTGCGATGGAACAATGACCGTATCCGATGGCGGCACGAAGATTTCGCTTGACCTCATCAACAAGGGAGGCAAGCATATCCGCGCCGAATATTCGGGCAACGTAACTATCAAGAACTTCTGTGACAACGACGCGAATGAGATCAAGCCGATCGACACTCTCACGGGTGATTACGCTCTGACATTCACTTCGGTTCAGAAAGCTGTGTGCTACGCTATGGGCAGCTATGTCAAGGAAGGTCTCTATAACTACATCGTTCAGGTGACCGATCCGAATATGGCAAAGGGCGATTTCGTTCAGCTCGAACTCTGTTCGACCTCAGAGGATTTCCCCGACGGCACCTATACCATTGATGACAGCTTCACCGATTTCTCGGGTATCCGCGGTCACATGGACTACGGCGGTGTTCCTGACTTCTCGGTCGTCGGTAACCTCGAGAAATACGATGCTCAGGGCTATCAGGAAATACAGGCCTGCGTAGGCTCGGGAACGGTTACATTCGAGACTGTCGACGGAGGCAAGAAGATCACCTTCAATCTTGTTTCGGCTGACGGCCACAAGATCACCGGCACCTATACCGGCTCTATGCAGACCTTCAAAAATTATTGATACCATTCCTCTCCAGCAAACAGGCTGCGCCGCTACCCGCGACGCAGCCTGCGTTTTGTTTCGGAGAGGCCATCGGGATTGAGCGAGATAAATCAGGATTAATCGGGTTAGTCTTTGAGGACGCTCTGCCCCATGATAAAGGCCCCGGCGGGGAGCCGGGGCCTTCATGGTGGAGAGGGATGGGGTTACTTTACGGCGACTTTGCGGACGGTCGTGCCGGCTTTGACGATGTAGACGCCCGGGGCGACCGCGAAGCCGTTGACGTCCTGAAGCTTCTTGCATTCGGCAATGTTGCGGCCCGACATGTCGGTGATTGTCAGAGGCTGCCCGGCGAATCCGGCAACGTGGATCATGCCGCCTGCGGCGAATATCGAGCCTTCGGCCCCGATGCCTTCGATGAGGCTCGGCCCTGCGATCGAGTAGCTGTCGATGATAGCGAAGTTGTTGGGCGAGTTGAATTCAGCGTCGATGAGCAGCTGCATCCATTTTTTGCCAAGGAATTCGGCGGGAATGGCGACTGTGTTTGTCATCCAGCCTTTGCCGGTTGGGAAGGTGGCGATCTTCACGGGGGTGGCCGATCCGAAGGTTTCGGCGTAGAGGCTCATCGGAGCTTCATTGGGGCCTCCCCAGTAACTGAGGGTGAAGCTTGCCACTTTCGAGTCTTCGGTTGAGAATTTCGGCAGCCCGAGGCGCGCTTTTGCCGAGGTGATTCCGTCCTGACCGATGTAGCCAACAAGAGCGATGCCTGAGCGGTTGGCAAACTGTTCGCTGATCATGGCGGGGTCTTCGAGAGTCCAGTCAGTACCCTGATAACTGTTGTCGGGGCGGACTGTCATTATGGGCCAGTATTCTGTGTCGCCCTCGGCAAATGTCTCGTTCATCGGAAGCTTGTAGGGAGGGCCGAGAATCCAGCCGGAGTAGTTGATATAGTCGCTCTGGCCGGCGTCGTTGAGGGCCATCACGCCTATAGTGTAGAGGTTCTGGGCTGCGTCTGCGGGCAGTTCGACATCGTAGTTCAGAATGTCCCAGCCGACATTCGCCAGATGAGTCCATCCGTTACTGTAATACCAGACAGTATAGTAGAAGGTGTCGCCGATAGGCAGACCGGGTTCCATCTCGCTTGATTCCACCGGGGGCGTCCAGCTCAGTTTAAGGGTCATGTTGTCTTCGCTGACTTCCCCTTTGAAATTCTCGACCCGGTAGGGCTTATAGAGTCCGGTGTAGAGATTCATCGTGGCTTCGGCGCCATAATTTCCTCCCTGAGAGCAGCAGACGCCGATTGTGTTGGGGCCCTGATGGGTGTCGACTGTCGCGGTTACGGTTTCGCCCGGTTTGCCCTTGACGGTTGTTGTTCCGGCAACGTCGCCCTCAGAGGGCTTGAAGGGGACAAATTCGCGCGCTGTGATTTTTGCGGTCAATTCTGTGTCGGCGTCGATAATGACTCCGGTCACTGTCTTTTCGGGCATTGTGAACGTTACAATGGCTTTTTTTGCGCCGTCGGCGGATGCCGTGCCGCTCAGGGCCGAAGGCTGCGATGGCACGCTGTTGCTGACGGTGCTCGTGTTGAGATCGATGTCGGATACATGGAATGCAACATTGTGGGATTTGGCGCGGATGCCTATATAATAAGTGCCGGGCTCTTTCACTCCGAAATATTCGACCACGATGTCTCCCGCCATGTGGTAGAACTGGCGTTCTGGCACGATAACCTGTGTCATGCTCTCGAGTTTTGGTTCGCGGCCTATGATCACCTCCAGCGTTCCGGTCACGTCAATGTCTCTGATCAGGCCGGCTTCCATTTCGAAGCGGTAAGCGTTCTCGGTGTCGCTCAGGTTGACCGGGGGGAAAATAAGGAGGTCGTCGCCATCGGCTCCCGAAGCGAACGACGGGAATCCCATGGTGGTTGAATAGTGCCAGTTGCGCGGATTGCCTTCGCTGTCGAGTTTGCCGTCGAGGTCGACGAAGGTAAATAGACCGACCTGCTCTTCAGTGGGAGTGAAATGCAGATTGGGGGCTATTTCGAGCGGTTCGCCGTAGGTGATGAAGTTCGAGACTCCTTCTTCCGACGGCTTGTTGTCGGCAATGGCGCGCACTCTGGCCGTATATGTCGTGAACGGTTTTCCCTGAGGCAGCGTGATCGTGCAGCTTGTCGAAGAGGTCGTTGCCACTGTCTCGTCGTTGAGGGTTACTTCATATCTGATTGCTGATGCGTCGACATATCCTCCGTGGACGCCTTCTGTAACGGCATCCCAGGTGAGTTTTGTCTCGGTGAGCACAAGATTTTCGGGAGCCTTGGGGTAGTCTGAGCCTATCCAGGTTGTGAATGTCGTCGGCTCGGAGTAGTTGCCGTCTCTGGCTGTTGCGAAAGCGAAGGTGTGGAGCCCGTTGGTGACTGCCGGAATCGAGATTGTCTGCTTCGAGCCGGCTGTGGTGGTGCCGGTCGACAGCTGATTGCCGTCGACAAGCAGGCGCCAGTTCAATGAGCCGCTGATGTCGCTGCCGCCGACAGTCTTGTCGGCGATGGTGAATGACGCCGTTCCGCTGAGGGCTGCCTTGTCGAACATGTAGCTGTCGAGAACGGCCTTCGCCGGAGCGTCGGAGTCGGCGTTGACTTCGGTTGTCACCATGAAGATGTATTCCTGACCGCTCGAACAGTTCATCAGCTTAGTGGCTTTTTTAGCGACTGGGTCAATGGAATACATTGCTGAACTGTTGCTTTTCAGATAAGCGTTGTAGATATATGCCTTTTCCGATGCGCTGTAGACAATGCCTGAAAGGGTTGTCGAAAGATTCGTTATGCCCAGGTCGAACAGTTCGGTCTGATTGCCTTTTGTGTCGACTTTGACGAACTTTCCGGTGTAGTTCACGCCGTAGAACATATCGTCCTGGACGTTATAGCAGAGGGCTGTGCAGACCTCTTCCATATCAATCTCCTTGAGGATTTCCGTTGTGTCGATGTTGTCGGCGTCGGCAATCTTGAAGGCGTAAGACTGGCCGTCGGCTGTCGGGCCGTAGCCGTATACGTGGTCGTCGAGAATACGGTAGGCGTTGGTCAGATACATGTTAGAGACGTCGTTGTCGTTGCGGAGCTGAATCCAGTTTATGACGTCGCCGTTGGTCATGTCGATCTCTACCTGGCCGTAGAAGAGGTATCCGCCCATAAGGCTCATGGCATTCAGCCCGTTAAGTGTGCCGTTGCGAAGCCATCCGCTCATCATCGGCATACTGTTCGAGGTGTAATAGTCCGACCAGAGATAAGTCGCGCCTGTCGACGGAGCTATCGAATAAAGACCTTGCTGGAGATTCGAGCCGTTGAAATAGAACAGGTATCCGTAGATGCCTGAGGCTGCTTCGGCTTTCAGCGGAGGTGTTGCAAACGGTGGCGGAGACGGCAGAGAGGTCATTGTCGGAGCTGCTGTCTCGCGGAAGAAAGAGGCATAGCCTTCGGGAAGGCGGTGGGTTTGTGCTCCCGCAGTTGTCAGAGCGGTCAGCGTCAGAGCTAACGCGGTTCCCTTGATGAATTTTGTCATGTGTCAGTTATAAAATTAGGGTTTGAGATTTGTGCTGATGTCTGTATTGGCGAAAGCCCGGTAAATCGGATGGCCGTCGATAACGCAGGCCGGGAGCGCCGGAAGATGAAATTCCGGCGCGGCGACCTTATAGGGCTTGTCGGCGAGCCTCAGTCGGGGAGCGATTTCTATTCTCGCTTCGTCCCAGAGGGCTGCCTCCATGAATGAATTCAGCAGGGTGGCACCCCCTTCGATGAGCACCGAGATTATGCCGAAGTCGCTGTAGAGGCGGCTGAGGGTGGCTTCGGGCGTCGGGTCGGAGAGGATTGTCCAGCCCTGACGTTCGCAGATGCGGCCGCGACGGTCGAGAACAAAGCGCCGCGGCGAATCTCCGGCATAGTCGCGCACTGTCAGCGACGGATTGTCGGCGATGACGGTGCCCGCCCCGACGAGGATTGCCTGATTGAGGGCGCGTTCGCGGTGGACAGCGGCGCGCGTCAGCGGCGTTGAGATTGCAGCCGGAGAATCTGACTCTGAGTCGCGTCCGTCGATAAACCCGTCGGCGCTCTGTGCCCATTTGAGCGTGATCCATGGGCGCCGGCGTGTGTGAGCTCCAAAGAACCGGCGGTTCAACCGGCGCGATTCATCGCCGAGCAGCCCGACTCTTACGTCGACGCCGCCTTCACGCAGCATGGCGATTCCGCGGCCCGATACGCGGGCGAAGGGGTCGACGGTAGCGACTTCGATGCGCGGGATTCCGGTGTCGAGAATCAGTTTGGCACATGGCGGAGTTTTTCCGTAGTGGCTGCAGGGCTCGAGGGTGACGAACATTGTCGACCGCCGGAGCAAAGGGCGGTCGGCTTCGCTGACAGAGGCCACGGCATTGACTTCGGCATGCCCCTCTCCGCAGCGCCGGTGCCATCCTTCGCCTATAATGCGTCCGTCGGGAGCCACGATTACGGCTCCCACCATCGGATTGGGCGAGGCGTGGAGCTCGCCATTAGATGCAAGCCCGAGTGCCCGGCTCATATAAAGTTCTCGGTTTGTCATATTCGCAAATATAGCAATAATATTCGACGAAGCATAATAGCGGATGTCGGGTGAGGCCCGGCCCGCGATGGCTTAGCCAATTATGTGAGTCAAATATAGCAAAAAAAATCCAGTCTCCTCGTCGCGAGGAATCTGGACTAAGCCAAAAGGCATTTCTTTAAGCCGAAAAGCTTTAAAGTGTAGAGATTATATCATACTTACAAGTATCACACCTTGATTCGCTTTTGGCGTCGTCGCGACGATTCAGGCGATTGTTGCCTTTTCCTTAGTCCAAAAAATTGGAATATATTGCGTAAAATAAGTTACAGCCAAGGAATGCAACGAGGTGTCCTTTCGTTTTCAGTGCAAAGGTAGTTATTGCTGTTGTCAAGACAAAATTCGCCGATCGATTTAACATTTATTTGCAATCAGAGCGGTTGCCCAGGCTGCTATCCCTTCGCCGCGTCCGGTGAAGCCGAGGCGTTCGGTTGTGGTGGCTTTGACGGCGACGCAGTCTATCGGAATGCGCAGGTCGTCGGCTACATTGGCCCGCATCTGTTCGATGAACGGGGCCATTTTCGGAGCCTGGGCGGCTATCGTGATGTCGGCGTTCCCGACTATGAATCCGCGGTTGTCGAGCATGTTGACCACGGCGCGGAGAATACGTCGCGAGTCGGCTCCTTCCCATTCGGGATCGGTGTCGGGGAAATGACGGCCGATGTCGCCGAGGGCGGCGGCGCCGAGCAGCGCGTCGGCCAGAGCATGGAGAGCTACGTCGGCGTCGCTGTGGCCGAGCAGTCCTCGCGAGTAGGGTATGTCGACGCCGCAGATTATGCAGCGGCGGTCTTCAACGAGGCGGTGGACATCGAAGCCGAGGCCCACGCGCGGCAATTGTAATCGGGTCATGGACGTCAACGGCGGCGACGGCCGAGAATATCTTTCAGCCCGTCGAGATTGAAGGTGAGGGTGAAGCGGAGAGTCTGGTCGAGCGGTGAGTTCTGAGCCGTTGCGAGCATATAGCTTGCGTCGAGCTTGACAACATTGAGCGAGAATCCGGCGCCGAGAGCGAAATACTGCTGATTGCCCTTCTTGGGGTTCTGGTAGTAATATCCGCCGCGCACGAAGAACTGCTGGTTGTAGTTATATTCGGCGCCAACGGAGAACGCTATCTCGCGCAGCTCTTCCTTGAAGCCGCCGGGCGCGTCGGAGAACGATTTGAAGATTCCGGTTATCGGCGACATGTCTTTCCATTTCTCTTCGGCCAGGGCAAATTCCTTTTCGCCCTCGATGTCGTCGGCATAGTCGTCGCGGCGCGGGCGCGTCGGCACGAGCAGCTTGTTGAGGTCGAAGCCGAGCGAGAGGGTGTGATAGTCGGCAAGAGGGAAGGCAAACGTTGTTCCCAGACGAAGGTTTGTCGGAAGGAACGCCGGGTTCTCGCCGTGGCTGTAGCTGACTTTCGTGCCTATGTTCGAGATGTTCCAGCCCCATGACCACTGGCATTCGTTGCGTCCGACCATCGGATAGGTGGTGAAATATCCCGATAGGTCGGCCGAAAAAGCCGATGCGCCTGTCGACTGGTCGCCGGCGTAAGAGCTTGAGAATCCGAGGTCGCTGTAGATATAGCGGAACACTACACCCATCGAGAATTTTTCGGAGAGCTTGCGCGAATAGCCAATGTCGAACGACAGTTCGTAGGGATTGAGGCTCTGCGATACTGTGCCGCCGCCGTCGTAGGAGTTGACTTCGCCGAGCGAGAAATAGCGGAGCGAGGCGCTGAGGGCCTGATTGTCGCCCGAGCCGAGCTTCCAGTAGCCGGCGAGGTTGGCGAGGAAGATGTCGTTGACAAGTTTGCGCAGCCAGGGGGTGTAGCTCAGGCCGAACTCGGCTGTCGAGTAGGCGAAAGCATATTTCGAGGGATTCCAGAACTGGGCGTTGACGTCGGGGTCGGTGGCAGCGCCGAGGTCGCCCATCGAAGCGCCGCGGGCGTCGGGGGTGATGCCCAGCGAAAGCACGCCGGTCTGAATCGGGTTGAAGTCGTCTTTCTGGGCCATCGTGGCCAATGCGCCGAACGTCAGGGCTATTGCTGCCGCTGCGAGGCGTCGGAGTATGTTGTTCATCAGCGTTTTGGGGCTAACTAATATGATTGTTCTCATAATATAAACTCCGACAGGGCCGATTTATTGCCCTTGCGGGCCCGAATAATCTCAAAAAGCTCACTTGAGCATGTCGAGAAATTCCTGCTCGCTGACGACAGGCACACCGAGTTTCTGCGCTTTTTCGAGCTTTGACGGCCCCATGTTCTCGCCGGCGAGGATGAAAGAGGTCTTTTTCGAGACCGAGCCGACGTTTTTACCGCCGTTGTTTTCGATCATCTCTTTGTATTCATCGCGGCTATGAAGCGAAAAGACGCCGCTGACAACGATAGATTTTCCCTCGAGGCGTGTCGAGCGCTCTACACTGTCGTCGCGGGTCATAGCCATTGTAACGCCGGCCTCGCGCAGCCGTTCTATTATCTCGCGGTTGACTGCGTGGGAGAAATAATCGGTAACCGAGGCTGCTATGCCGGGGCCGATGTCGTTGATTGCCGTCAGCTCGGCTTCGCTCATCGACATGAGTCGGTCGATGTCGCCGACGGCGCGGGCAAGGTGTTTGCTGATCGTTTCTCCGACCTGAGGAATCGACAGTGCGTAGACTACGCGGTCGAACCCGACTTTCTTGCTTGCCTCGACGCCGTCGAGAATGCGCTGTGCTGTCCGGGGGCCCGATCCGGGAATGCTGATGATGTCGTCGGCTTTCAGAGAGTAGAGGTCGGCGATGTTTCTGATATATCCGCGCTCGAAAAGCTCCCGCGACATTTCCTCGCCGATTCCGTCGATGTCCATCATTCGGCGTCCGACGAAATGTTCGATGCGGCCTATCTGCTGCGGCGGGCAGCCATAGCGGTTTGGGCATACCCAGGCCGCCTCCCCTTCGACTCTGACGAGCGGTGTTCCGCAGGCCGGACAATGGCTCACAAAGCGCACGGGTTCGGCGCCTTCGGTCCGCCGGGAAAGGTCGACGCCGGTAATTTTCGGAATAATCTCGCCCCCTTTCTCAACCCACAGCCAGTCACCTTCGTGGATGTCGAGGTTGCGGATTATGTCTTCGTTATGGAGCGACGCGCGTTTGACGATGGTGCCCGAAAGAAGCACCGGCTCGAGATTCGCCACCGGGGTTATTACTCCGAGTCGCCCGACTTCGAACGAAACGAACCGCAGGGGGGTCAGGGCGCGTTCGGCCGGAAATTTGTAGGCTATGGCCCAGCGCGGAGATTTCGCGGTGAACCCCAGATTGAGCTGCTGCCGCAGCGAATTGACCTTGAAGACGAGGCCGTCGGTGGCCACGGGCAGTTCTTTGCGGGCTGTGTCCCAGTGGCGGATATATTCGTCGATTTCGTCGATGGAGGTCATCAGTTTCATCGCCGGCGACACCTTGAAGCCCCACGAACGGGCTGCTTCCATGTTCTGATAATGGTTGTCGAAAGGAAGATTGTCGCTCAGAAGATAGTAGAAGCGTGCGTCGAGGCCGCGTCGGGCAACGATCTTAGGGTCGAGAGTCTTGAGGGTCCCGGCAGCGGCGTTGCGCGGATTGGCGAAAAGAGGCTCTTCGTTGAAAGCCCGTTCGGCATTCAGGCGGTCGAAAGCTTTCCAGGGCAGGAGCACCTCGCCGCGAATCTCGAATTCGTCGGGCCATCCGCTCCCGCGCAGCTGCAGCGGTATCGACGGAATCGTCTTTATGTTGTCGGTCACCACGTCGCCTTTCTCGCCGTCGCCGCGGGTTACGGCCCTGACCAGACGGCCGCCTTTATAGATAAGCGAAATCGACGTGCCGTCGAACTTCAGTTCGCCGACAATATCGAGCCGTTCGCCGGCCAGAGCGTCGCGCACGCGCCTCTCCCAGTCGTCGACTTCCTCGATAGAATAGGTGTTTGCCAGCGACAGCATCGGCCTGACGTGGGCGACCTGCTCGAAGCTGCGGTTGAGGTCGCTGCCGACGCGCTGGGTCGGCGACAGCGGGTCGAACTCTTCGGGATGCTCCTTCTCGAGCTGTTCGAGCTCTTTGAGCAGCATATCGAACTCGCGGTCGGAGATTGTCGGCGAGTTCTCGACATAGTAGGCGTGGTTATGGCCGTTTATCTCGTCGCGCAGGGCGACGATACGGGCGTGGACATCGGAGGGTGTTGTCATCGGGCAAAATCAGTTTTGACAAAATTACGAAAAAATTGTCAGAGGACGCCGGCGAGGGCGAAGAGATTGCGGTAGTAGTCGGCTTTCTTTTCGAGTTTCATGGGGTAGGCGCGCGAGGTCGAGGGCATGCGGGCTATCGTTATCGGGCGATCCGCGAGCTTTATGCTGACGGTGGCGCCCATTTTCGGGACTTTGGTCGAGGTTTGTTCGGCAACGACTTCCGAGGCTTTTATTCCGGCGGGGGCTATGAAGCGGCAGTCGGGCATCGTGGCGACGAGCGCGGGGATGTCGCGCTGCTCGACGATCTCGAGGAATTTGTCGGAGGCGTTGCCGGCGAGGCGTCTGATGGCGAGGCCGGTGTCGCTCAGGGCGATATGGCGTTCGGTCAGCAGCTGTTTGATTTCGTCGAGGCGGTAGCCGGTGAGGTCTGGCGTCAGCAGTGCGTTTTTGTCTCCTTTGAAAATGAGGCCCATGATGCGCCAGAAGTCGTTGATTCGGTTGGGGTAGTAGAAGTCCATCGCCCAGCGGCTGCGCGCCGGAGGAAAGGTGCCGACGAACAAAACGACGGCGCCGTCGGGAACAAAGGGCTCCCAAGGGTGATATTCAACGGGTTGTTCCATAGTATGTCAGATAATTATTTGCGGCCGAAATCGGCGGGTATCTCGCCCCATTCCTCGGTGTTCCACTTCATGATGGGGTTCATTACGGTGTGTGTGGCGAGCCAGACCTCGGCGCGGGCTATCATGTCGCGCAGAGGGGCGTTGGCGGCGGTAGGTGTCAGATTTGTGTTGGCTTTTTTCTTGCGAACCCAGCTCTGCCCGGTGCGTGAATCGGAGTAGACGGGCACTTCATGGCGGCCGAGCTTGTCGAGCCAAGCCAGAGCATGGACGAGGGCCAGAAATTCTCCGATATTGTTTGTTCCTCCGGCGAGCGGGCCGACGTGGAAAAGTTCCTGGCCGGTCATCACGGCTACGCCCCGGTATTCCACCGGGCCCGGATTGCGGCTGCAGGCGGCGTCGACGGCGATGGCGTCGGGGCGCATTCCGGGAATGAATGCCGGATCGGTTTTGGGCTTGGCCTGCCGGGCCATGCCGCGGAAGATGGCGAGATGGTCGGCCGGGTTGCCCCGGTATGCCTCGATGGCTTCCTCGCGGGAGTTGAAGCTCTTGTAGCGGGCGTCTTTGTAGCCTTTGACCTGTTGAAGGCAGTCTTCCCACGAGTCGAAGACACCTGTCTCGATGCCGTTCCAGACAACATAGTATTTCTTAGGCATCAGCTCAGCGAGAGGTAGATTGATATATCGACGGGACGCATGCCGGAGGCTTTCGCAATCTGCTGGTTGACAACGCGCCCGAGATATGTCACCACGGCGGTTCTTAGTCCGCGGTGGCCGTTGAGCGCGTCGGAAAGCGACCTGAAGGCAAACATACGCTCGAGGGTGGTGAGCAAAGTGTCGCTCATTGCCATGGCGGCGGTGCGCGGCACGAGGCTTCCCGGGTTTGTCAGAGCCACGCGCTGCGAGCAGCGGCGCGCTTCGGCTATTGCGGTGCGGTTGTTGACGTCGATTGCGGGCAGCGACGGGAATGAGGCGCCGGGCATTGACGAGAGGTCGACGATGACGACGCCGGTTTTCATCAGGCCGACGGCGTCGGCGCCGAGGATGACATCATGCGAGGGCGCTGCGGCCACTATGACGTCGGCGCTACGCAAGGCGTTCCCCACGACGTGGGGATGGAGCGATGAGGCCACTACCCATTGTCCGAGCTCACTGACGCTGCGCCGGAGACGGTAGACATCGTTGTCGAACATTCTGACCGTGGCTCCAAGGCCATTGGCTGCGCTCGCGGCCGAACAGGCGGCTATGCCGGAGCCTATGACGACAACCTCACAGGCAACAATTCCGGCTACGCCCCCGAGCAGGATTCCCTTTCCGGCAGGATCAGCCAGCTGCATCGCCGCGACGGTCATCGCGGCGCGACCGTCGATTTCGGCGAGAATGTCGCCGAAAGGGCGGTTGCCTTCCGAGTCTTCGATAAGGTCGAGCGCAAGGGTGGTTATATGGCGCTGAAGCAGAGGGGCGACTGTATCGGCATTCTGCATCTCGGGATGGAGCAGCGTCAGCAGGAGGCTTCCGCGCCGCATATTGCTGACATCTCGCGGGCGCAGCGGCGCCATCGATATCACGATATCGCAGCCGAGAGCCTCGTCGCGGCTGACGATGAAGGCTCCCTGACGGGTGTAGCGGTTCTCGGGATAGTTGAGCGCAGCGGCAGCTCCTTGCTCGATCTTAATTACAAAGCCGCGCTCGGCAAGCCGGGTCACGCCTTCGGGCGTCAGTGGGAACCGGCGTTCTTCTCCCCGGGAGCTTGCCGGAAGACCGATTGTCAGGCGGCGGCGAAGGGTAGCTGCCATGTCGGGCGCCGGTTTTGTCGTGTAGGCTTGCTTTTCCACAGCTTCAGTAATGGTCAGTTTATATGAAATGATTCGATGAATCGGTTCGCCGACAGCTCGATTTGTTCGAGAGACTCGAGCAGATCGCCCGAGAATGTTGCTTTAGCTTCGGAGTAGTAAGGCTCGCGCTCGGCGAAGAGTCTGTCGACGAAGGTTTCCAGCGAACTGTCGTCGAGGCCCGACAGGAGCGGGCGCGATCTGCGTCCGGCCTTGAGCCGCCGCAAAAGCAGGTCGCGCGAGGTATTGAGATAGACGGTAAGTCCGCGGCTGTTCATCAGCTCCATGTTGTCGGCGTATGAGGGAACGCCTCCCCCGCAGGCAACGACGATGTCTTCGCCATTACTGACCTCTTCGAGAAGGCGCCGCTCGATTCGGCGGAAATGTTCTTCGCCATCTTCTTTGAAAATGGTGTTTATCGTGCGGTGGCAGCGGGCTTCTATCAAGGTGTCGAGGTCGACGAACCGCAACGAAGTCATCGCCCCGAGCGCACGCCCGAGCGTCGACTTGCCGCAGCCCATAAAGCCAATTAGAAATATTGGACGCATGACGATTGAAATTAGAGAGGCCGACCGCAGAGGCTTAATCATTTAAACCGAAAAATCGCTTCCCCATGACAAGCAGAGAAAGTAACGACGATACTGCCTTTGACAGTTGCTTCTGTTTGCAAATATACAAATTATTTTCAATTCGGTTACATTTTCAATACAAAAAACTTGAATCGTCATTGAAAACGATGGCAGCCGACCCGTTTCCGGATCGGCTGCCACAGAGCCGCGAGTGGGACTCGAACCCACGACCTTTTCGTTACGAATGAAATGCTCTACCAACTGAGCTATTGCGGCTTGGTTTTGCGGTGCAAAGATACTAATTATTTATTGTCTGCAAACTATAAGTAAACAGAATTTTTGAATTTTTCAGATCGAGAATGCCCATCGAGGGCCTGTTTACGTAAGGCGTCACGCTTGCAATTGTCAGTTGCTGGCTCATCGGCATGTTGTAGTAATAGTAATAATAGTAGTAGTTGTTACTTGTTGCATTGCTCTCGAAGCCGATTGTTACCGGGCAGATGGTGAAGTTCATGTCGTCGTCGGTAATCTCTTCTTTATCGAGTAGCGACAGTATGTAGTCGCGCATCTCGCTGAACACGTAGCGATGGTTGAACGAGTCGTAGGTCGCGTAAAAAGATGTTGTGTCGTTGGGAAGCTTGCTACGGGCGAAGAAGTCGTTTTTCTCGGAGGTTTTAACAAGAAGGACTGTCGGGGGCGGCGTGAGTCCGTAGCTGTTTGTGATGTCGAGCGTCGGAATTTCAAGCGACACGGTGTTTATAATCGAAAGCAGAGTTTTTTCGCTGCGGTATTTCTCGATCATCTCGCGTGCGGGAAAGCGGATTTCGACGTCGTAGCCTGTCGGCGCGGCAATGACTGCCTGTTCGGAGGCTTTTGCGCTCAGCTCGGGCGACACGTTATAGTGCATGTTGTTGTTCGTGACGATTTCGGGGGTCACGGCGAGATATGCTGCAGAGTTGTAGACGGTTGTGTCGCGGTCGGTCTCTTCGTCGCGATAGGTGCGATGGAAATAGAGAGTTATGGCTGTCGAGTCGATCTGGGCCACTCGGCCGCTGCCGAATGATGTTCTGATATAGAAGCCTTTGAACCATTGTGAGAATGCTCCGGGTGTGGCGAATGTCTCGGGCGATTCTTTGTATTTGGCAAGAAGCTCGGCTCCGAAGCTGTTCGGCAGATCGATATTGATAAGACGGAATTTGCGTTTTTGCTCGGTTGGGCTGAGGCCGGCGGCTGTGGCAGTGTATGTTGCCGTTGCGTAGGGCGTCGGCTCGTAATATCCGGCAGGATTGAAGTCGCTGAATATCGGAGCGGGGAGGTCGCGAGTCAGGCGGTGGACGGCTATTCCCATAGGCATCAGCGAGTCGCCGACATATCCGCCGAGGGGCATACGCATGACAAGCCGCACGGAATCAAGGTCGACGTCGGTGTAGGGAATGGTCTGGCTGGGCATAAACTGGGTTACTACGTCGCTCGAGAAAGAGCCGTAGCCTTCGGCGTCGATATTTCCCAGGAGCTGGAGTATTGTTCTCGACTGAACTCTTCCGGAGGCGACAGAGTGGCCGGTCAGTGTGAAAGAGTCGTCGACTACGATCTTGACCTGATCCTGGATCAGTGAGGACCCGATTGTCGAGGTATCGTCGTCGCACGCGCTGACCAAAGCTGACAGGGCGGCCACGAACAGAAATACCTTTAAGAGGCGTTTCATTTGTTAAAGCGAGTTATAGAAATCGACATAGGCGCGAGCGGCTTCGGCGGGGTCGTCGTGGTAGTCGAGGACGGGACGCCCGAGGCTGCGGGCGTAGTCGAGCAGAGCCGGATCGGCATCGGGCACTCCGGCGACGACGCCGTCGGCATAGTCGATGGCTATGCGCATCAGCTCGTTGAATCCGACCGGGGGTGTTGCTATGGACTTTATGTTGTCGGCCGAAATGCCGTCGGTAATGATTTTCTCAGCGAAGCGCTCAGCCAGAGGGGCGAGCAGTCCGTCGGGAGATGTTATTGTCACAACTACTTTAGAGTCGCGGAAGGCGGGATCGTCGTTGTAGTTTTTTTTGAGCAGAAGAGGGGCGAGGGCTGAAAGCCATCCTGTGCAGTGGATTACTTCGGGAGCCCAGCGTAATTTTTTTACGGTCTCGACAACGCCGCGCACAAAGAATATCGCGCGTTCGTCGTTGTCGCCGAGGCTTGTGCGTGTTTCGAGCTCTTTTATAGGGCTGCGGCTGAAATAGTCATCGTTGTCAATGAAATAGACCTGCATGCGTGTGGGCTGCAGGGTGGCGACTTTGATAATCAGAGGATGGTCGGTGTCGTCGATTATGATATTCATGCCGCTTAGGCGAATCACTTCGTGGAGCTGGTTACGGCGTTCGTTGATAGAGCCGTATTTCGGCATGAAAGTACGCACCTCAAAGCCTTGTTCCTGAACTCCTTGTGGGATCAGCCGGCTGCGGAGCGAGCTATGGTTTTCGGCAACGTAGGGCGAGATTTCCTGAGAAATATAGAGGATTTTTCGTTTCTCCATTGATGCAATATTGCTATTATTTCGCAAAGTTACGCTTTTTTCCTGATAAATGCAAACCTCGTGTGTGGTTTGCATGTGCGTTCAAAAGCTAAGCGCGGAGTGTCTCGTCGACAATCCGCGCTTTAAGAATTACTATTTTACAACCTTTGTAAGTCGTGTTAGTTCTTGGGTATAGATTTGTATATTGAACCGCTGTCAGGCGGTATGGTTTTCACGCTTGCAAAGGTAATGTGCGGTTGTTACAATTGTGTGGCAGTCGTGAGACAATGTTGTGAAAAAAACTGTTTTTCGCGGATTTATTTCATCATCGACAGAAAAGCGGCGGGAATACCGGTTGAGAAGTCCATCGGACGACGTGAATTCGGATGGACGAACTTCAGAGTGCGGGCGTGGAGAGCGAGCCGGTGTATGGGGGATGTAGCAGCTCCGTAGCGGCGGTCGCCTACGATTGGATGGCCGAGGTCTTTCATGTGGACTCGAATCTGGTTCTTGCGGCCCGTGTCGAGGCTCAGTTCAACGAGTGTGTGGCCGTGAGAGCGGTCGAGAACGCGGTAGCGCGTGACGGCGAGCTTGCTGTCGGCGTTGACGGGCCGGGGAGTGGAGTAGACTTCATGCTCGGCGTTCTCGTTGAGGTAAGAGCGGATGGTTCCCTCGTCATCTTCGATATATCCCTCGACAACCGCAACGTAGTTGCGTTCGAGAACCATGTTGTTCCAGTTGTGCTGCATGGTCTCTTTGGCCTGTTGGTTCTTGGCGAACATCATCAGACCCGAGGTGTCGCGGTCGAGACGGTGGACGATGAAGATTTTGTTCCGTGGATTGCTCCATTTGACGTAGTCGCGCAATATTGAATAGGCGGTTCCTTCCTTTATCTTGTCGGTTCCCATTGAAAGGAGTCCGTAGCCTTTGTCGACAACAATAATGTCGTCGTCTTCAAAGACAAGACGCAACCGGCGGTTGCGGAATGTCAGGAAGGGACGCACGAGGTTGATTTTCACTTCGTCGCCGGCCGACAGTCCGGTGTCGAATTGGCGTGTGGGCGCGCCGTTGACGGCGACCTGATCGTGGGCGAGCAGCTCCTTGATGTTTGTGCGTTTGCGCTGTGGCATCGATTCGATCAGGAAGTCAAGCAGACGTGTGGGGCCTTCAGGTCTGTAGGTTTCAATGACGTCGGGCACGAAAAGACCTTTTCTCGTGCCCGGCTTGTGGTTTAACGGACGTGGCATATCGACATCATGATTTTTTCTGGCGGATAGCGCGCCCTTTGGCTTTTGATTTCGGGGCGGGCTGAGAGGCGATTATTTCGCGGGCCTGCTCGAGAGTGAGTTCAGTGGGATTCTCGATGGTCTTCGGAATCTTGTAGTTAGCTTTTTTGTAAGCAATATAAATTCCATAACGGCCGTTCAGAATCTGAAGGTCGGGTTCTTCGTCGAACGTCTTGATGATCTTCTTGGCATCGGCATCGCGCTTGGCCTTGATTAGTCCGATGGCTTCGTCGAGGGTTATCGATGTCGGCGAGAGCTCTTTGGGGATAGATACGAATTTCGACGCATGGCTGATATAGGGGCCGAAGCGTCCGATAGCTGCTTTGACGGGCTTGTCTTCGAACGAGCCGAGTTCACGGGGCAGGTCGAAAAGCTTGAGAGCTTCATCGAGGGTGATGTCGAATACGCTCTGCTCTTTTCTTAGTGAGGCGAAGCGCGGCTTTGCCTCGCCCTGGGCATTGCCGATCTGGACGACGGGGCCGTAGCGGCCGATCTTGACGCTGACAGGTTCGCCGGTGGCAGGGTCGGTTCCGAGCATGCGTTCGCCGACGCGATGTTCAGTGCGTGTGTCTTCCGCTTTGACGACCTCGGGATGGAAGAGGGCGTAGAACTGCGATATCTCGTCGTTCCAGTTGCATTTTCCTTCGGCGATGAGGTCGAATTTACCTTCGACACGGGCTGTGAAATCGTAGTCGAGGATGTCGGGGAAGTTTGCTGTCAGATAATCGTTGACGACGATGCCGGTGTCGGTAGGGATAAGCTTGCCTTTGTCGGCGCCGTATTGCAGTGAAGCTGTCTGTTCGCCTATTTTGCCGCTGTTTCCGTCGAGAGTGAGGATCGTGTAGGGCCGTTTCACTCCCGGTTTCTCGCCTTTCTCGACATATTCACGCTGCTGTATGGTGGAGATTGTCGGCGCGTAGGTAGACGGACGTCCGATTCCGAGTTCTTCGAGTTTCTTAACGAGTGTGCCTTCGTCGTAGCGCGGTGGTTGACGCCTGAAGCTTTCGGTGGCAGTGATGTCTTCGGGCTTCATTGTGTCGCCTGTTTTCATCGGCGGCAACAGGGTCTCGTCGGCTGAGTCGTCACTTTCGCTGTCGGACTGGAGCGGGGTCTTCGATGCATAGACGCGCATAAAACCGTCGAATTTCACAACCTGACCCTGAATGTTGAAATGCTCCTGACGCTCGGAGTCGCCGGCGATTCTGACTGTGACGGTTGTCTTTTCAAGCTCGGCATCGGCCATCTGACTTGCTACGGCACGTTTCCATATCAGGGCGTAGAGGCGTTTTTCGCGGTCGGTTCCGTCGACGGTTGTCTTGTTGATATACGTTGGACGGATTGCCTCGTGGGCTTCCTGCGCTCCTTTGCTGGAGGTGTGGAAGTGGCGCGCATGGGCGTAACGCTCTCCCAGCGATCCGGTAATCTCGGCGGCAATGGCATTCATGGCCATCGACGAGAGGTTCAGCGAGTCGGTTCGCATATATGTTATGTGCCCCGCCTCATAGAGGCGCTGGGCGACCATCATAGTCTGGCTTACGGTCATTCCGAGTCGCCGCGACGCTTCTTGCTGGAGAGTGGAAGTGGTAAAAGGTGGAGCCGGGGACCTCTTCACCGGGCGAACCTGAACATCGGAGACTTCGAAACGGGCGCCGGCGCAGGCTTCGAGGAATTCTTCGGCGGCTTTGCGCGTAGGCAGTGTGCGCGACAGTTCGGCGCGCACAGTTTTTCCGTCTGGCGCGAAAAAACGTGCTGTCACGCGCCAGTGGGCTTCGGTCTCGAAGTTTTTGATTTCGGCCTCGCGCTCGCATATCAGACGCACCGCAACGCTCTGGACGCGACCGGCGCTGAGGGCCGGTTTGATTTTTTTCCAGAGAACGGGCGAAAGCTCGAAGCCGACGATGCGGTCGAGCACGCGGCGCGCCTGCTGGGCGTCGACGCGGTTGAGATCGATTGTGCGCGGATTCTCCAGCGCTTTGTGGATTGCCTCAGGGGTAATCTCGTGGAATACGATGCGCCGCGTTGTGGACGGGTCAAGTCCGAGCACCTCAGCAAGATGCCAGGCTATGGCCTCACCCTCGCGGTCTTCATCGCTCGCAAGCCAGACCGTCTCTGCCTCCTTTGCGGCTTTGCGCAGGTCGCGGACAATGTTTTTCTTGTCTTCGGGAATCTCGTAGATGGGTTCGAAATTTCCCTGCTTGTCGACAGAGATGTCGCGTTTGCGCAGATCGCGTATATGGCCTATGCTGGCCATTACCTTGAAATCTTTTCCGAGGAAACCCTCGATAGTCTTGGCCTTCTCAGGCGACTCTACAATTATCAGGTTCTTCATTTACAGCATTGTTGGACGAGTGTCGTCGAAAGCCGCTGTCGCGGCACAAGCCTGAGGCCGCTGCCGCCCGGTGGCGGAGCAGCCTCGCGGGTAAAGGGGGAATGTTATTCTTTCATGTTGTGGAAGACGTTCTGGACGTCTTCGTCGTCTTCGAATTTCTCGAGAAGTTTCTCGATCTTCTCGCGCTGCTCGTCGGTGACCTCTTTGAGATCGTTGGGGATGCGCTCGAATTCGGCGGAGATAATCTCGAAACCGTGTTCCTCGAGGTATTTCTGAATGTTGTTGAATTCCTCGAAGGCGCCATAGATGTCGACTTCCTCTTCGTCAGCCTCGATTTCATCGACTCCGTAGTCGATCAGTTCGAGCTCGAGATCTTCGAGCGATATGTCTTCGCGGGGTTTTACCTTGAACACGCTTTTGTGGTCGAACAGGAATGAAAGTGAGCCCTGAGTTCCGAGCGTGCCGCCATGTTTGGTAAAATATGAGCGGACGTTGGCGACCGTGCGGGTGTTGTTGTCGGTAGCGGCTTCGACAACGATTGCAATGCCGTATGGCCCGTAGCCTTCGTAGACGATTTCCTTATAGTCGCCCGACTCTTTGTCGGTAGCTTTCTTGATGGCGCGCTCAACAGTGTCTTTGGGCATATTGGCGGCCTTGGCGTTCTGCATAAGCACGCGCAGGCGGGGGTTGGTATCGGGGTCGGGACCGCCGGCTTTTGCGGCGATGGTGATTTCCTTACCGATGCGCGTGAAAGTGCGCGACATATTGCCCCAGCGTTTCAGCTTGCGAGCTTTGCGATATTCAAATGCTCTTCCCATTGTTGGAATTGATTATAATTGTTGTTGATGATTTCAGAGGTCAGGCTCAGCGGAGTTCGGCGTGGAGCTCGCGCTTGAGATTGGCGATGATTTTGTTCATTACGGCGTCGATCTGCTTGTCGTTGAGCGTCTTTTCGTCGTCCTGAAGGGTCATTGAGATCGCGTATGACTTTTTGCCGGCGGGCAGGTTCTTACCTTCGTAGACGTCGAAGAGTTCTACGTCGCGGAGAAGTTTCTTCTCGCTCCGGCCGACTACGGTCTCGATCATTGCCATTGTGACGTCGTTGCTGACCAGCAGGGCCAGATCGCGTTTGACGGGATGGGTCTTCGGAGGCATCGAAGCGCTTACATTATGTCCGATTGACAAATTTGCCAGTTCGTTCCAGCGCAGATCGGCGTAGGCCACCTGCTGGGAGATTTCGAAGCGTTTGAGAAGTGATGCGCTGAGAATGCCCATGGTTCCGAGCAACTTCCCGGAACGGGTCGTCAGCGACAGCGAAGCTTCGAAATCGGCTGTTGGCTCGGCATCGGGGGTGAGCTGGACGGCGTGGCTGTCAATGCCCATGCGGGTCAGTATGTTGAGCACGGCGGCTTTCAGGTCGAAGAAACTCGACGTTTCGGCCTGACGGGCCCAGTTGCCGTGGCGTATATTGCCGGTCAGCCAGAGCGAGAGGCGGGCTTCCTCGCGATAGGGAGCAAGGGGCGCCTCGGCGGTCGATGCTACGGCAGGAATGTTGAAGTAGACGTTGCCGAACTCATAGAAAGCGAGGTCGGGGCGGCGCCGATTGATATTGCGCCCGAGGCTTTCGAGGCCGCCGTAGAGCAGTGTCTGGCGCATGACGCCGAGATCCTGACTCAGCGGATTGAGCAGGGCCACACAGCGGTCGAGAGGCATGGTGGCATTGTCGGCATAGTATTTGACCGACGTCAGCGAGTTGTTGAGAATCTCGTTGAAGCCCTCGCCGGTCAGCTGATCGCTGATGCGGCGGCGCAGCTCGTTGTCGAGATCGGTATGGGTTTTGTAGCTCAGCGAAGCGTGGAGACGCGATTCGAATTCGACGTTGTTGTAACCGTAGATTCTGAGGATGTCCTCTATGACGTCGCACGGACGGCGGACGTCGACGCGGTAGGTGGGAACTTCGAGGTCGAGCTCTCCCTCTCTGCGTGAGGCAATGGCTATTTCGAGCAGTCCGAGAATCTTGTCGACAGTGTCGTGACCGATCTTTTTGCCTATGAGGCGGTCGACCGAGTCGTAACTGAGGGTGACGGGGTAGGGCGCTGTCGGAGCGGGATATATGTCGCAGACGGGGCCGCAGATTTCACCTCCGGCAATCTCTTTGACTAGCATGGCGGCGAGCTTGAGGGCATACATTGTGCCGTTGGGGTCGACACCGCGCTCATAGCGGAAGCTGGCGTCGGTCTGGAGGCTGTGGCGGCGCGCGGTCTTACGGATGTCTGTCGGGTTGAAGCAGGCGCTCTCGATGAATATGTCGGTTGTTGTCTCCGTCACGCCGCTGTCCATTCCGCCGAAGACACCGGCGATACACATCGGTTCACGCCGGCCGTTGCAGATGCAGAGGTCACGCTCGTCGAGTTTGCGCTCGACTCCGTCGAGTGTGGTGAACGGTGTGCCTGTCGGGCATTGCGTTACGATGATTTTTTCTCCTTCGATTTTGTTGAGGTCGAAGCAATGGAGCGGCTGGCAGAAGGCATGGAGGATATAATTCGTTATGTCGACGATGTTGTTGATCGGGCGCAGGCCGATAGCTGACAGGCGTGTGCGGAGCCATTCGGGGCTTTCGCCGACTTTGACGCCGCGCACGGTTATTCCCGAGTAGCGCGGACAGGCGTTTGCATCGGCAACCTCAACAGCGATACCTCCGTCGGGTCGGTCGAGGGCGAATCCGTCGACCGACGGGCGGTGGAGCTGACGGGCGGTGCGGTGCATGGCCATCCATGCCGCCAGATCGCGGGCGACTCCATAGTGGCTTGCGGCGTCGATGCGGTTCGGGGTGAGGTCGACTTCGAGGACGTAGTCGCTCGTCAGTCCGTAATATTCGGCGGCGGGAGTGCCCGGACGGATGTCGTCGGAGATGACAATGATACCGTCGTGGTTTGTGCCGACGCCGATCTCGTCTTCTGCGCATATCATGCCGAACGATTCAACGCCGCGAATCTTTGATTTTTTGATCTTGAACTCCTTGTCGCCGTCGTAGAGAGTGGTGCCGACGGTAGCCACTACCACAGTCTGGCCCGCTGCGACATTCGGCGCGCCGCAGACAATCTGAGTGGCCTGTCCGTCGCCGAGGTCTACGGTTGTAATGTGCAGGTGATCGCTGTCGGGATGAGCCTCGCAGGTCAGCACCTTTCCGATGACGAGACCGCGGAGGCCTCCGCGAATCGATTCGACTTCTTCGACGGAGCCTGTTTCGAGGCCTATCGACGTCAGTGCGTCGGCAACCTCTTCGGCGGGCATTTCTATATCGAGATATTCTTTGAGCCAGTTCAGTGAAATATTCATCGTTGGGATGGGTTGGATGGGAATAGTGACTTTTCGGCCGCAAAGTTACACAATAATATATGAAAGCGCCAAAAAAAGTTTCTTTGGCGGATTGGCGGGCTACGCCGCTGATGCTTCGGACACTTTTCGGTTGGATATTTGTTTGGATTTATTAACTTTGCGGACGTATAAACTTCAAATCTATCACAATTCATGAAAAAATCTATTTTTGCAGCGATTTTATCGCTTGTATCGGTTTTGTCGGCATCAGCTATCGGGCCGGATGTCTTCAACCATATCGGATTTGGTGCCAGCGTTGGCCTGACCGGCATAAGCATTGAGGCTGCCACCCCGATCACACGCTTCGTTCAGATGCGCGCAGGTGTGTCGATAATGCCCGGCATTAAGTTCGGCGTTCATGACATCGATGTCAATTATACGTCGCCCTTAAACACTCAGGAGTCGACGACCGTTGATCTGGACGGCAATCTGAAACGTGTTCAGGGACAGGTTATTTTCAATGTCTACCCCATACCGATGAAGTCGCTGTATGTTGCTGTGGGTGCATATTTCGGCGGCTCGACGATTGTCGACATCAAGGGAAGCAGTCCTGCTCTTGCGGGCATGAACGGAGCCGAAGTGGAAATCGGTGACTATACTCTTATTAAACTATTATTTATATGAAAAAAACTCTAATTGCCGCTTTTATGGCTGTTGTGGCCTTCACGGCGTCGGCCCAGGTTCCGGCAGACCTTACGGTGAAGATTCCCGACTGGAAGCAGGTCGCTTTTTCGCGTACGGGTGGCGCGCGGGCGTATAAGACGGCGTCAAGCTCGGCCCCATTCTGTGTTTATAATCCCAAGTCGTTCGACGGCGAGGGGAGTCCGACTAAGGTTGCCTACTGGGGAAAAGCCGCCAAGGGACTTCGTGAGCTGCGTTTCAGCGGTTCTACTCCTGTCGTTGGCAAGACGGCCGGATGGCTTAATCTTTATCGGGTAGGGCCTAAGCACAGCGACGGATGGGTTATGGCTAATGTGGTCAATGTGGCTGACAAGGTTGATATTACCCCTCAGCTTATCGCCGAGGATCCGGGTCTGAAAGATTTCTACGGACTGACGGTTTTCATGCTCTATCGCGCCGACGAGCAGACTGCCGACATTTTCTTCGGGCGCCTTGACAACGGCATGCTGGGATTTCCTTATGCCGTAGAGTCGGTGACTTTCAGCGACTCGGAAGATGGGAAATGCTCGCTCGGAGAGAATGATGATTATGTCTATATTAATCTGACTCCGGCGCAGAAAGGGCAGGGAGGCGCTCCGGTTATGAAGCAGATTCCCGACGATGTCATCGCACAGCTGGCCGATATGGCGCAGCCGGTGAAGCGGCCTCTGGTGTTTGTGCTGACGACGTCAGGCGTCGCAACGACCAACCTCTGAATCTACGCTGATGGCCAGCGGGGCGATTGCGCGAGCGGTTCCGGTGGCCAGAAAGAGAACGCAGCGGGCAATCTCGGCGGGTAACAGTCTGTCGGGATTGACGCTGTGGCGTCCGCTGTGGTCGGGCTGCGAACCAACGTATACGTCGGCCTGAACTCCGGGCAGGTCGATTGCTACCGACGAGCTTGTCGAGCCATAGCGCGCTGCGAAATGTTCGCGGGCATTGCCTGCGTCGGGGTCGTATGTGGCGCCTGTCGCTCCGGCGAGGTTCATGGCGTCGCGCCTGCTACAGTTTTTAACTGTGAAATATACCGGCCGACTGTCGGCAGTAAGGCTACTGACTATAGCGGCGACAACGGGCGTCATCTCGCCGGCGGCGACGAACACGGGCTCTCCGGTCTGGCGGCGCGGCAGTGAAAGACGTCGCCGCGACACTGGGCCGCGGCGATAGTCTTCCATTTTCTTTTCGAGATAGTTGTCGGCCATTGATGTTACTCCATGAGTTTGCGATAGCGTCGGCGCACGGGTTCTTTGCCTCCGTTGTGGGCTCGTTTGAACTCTTCGTAGTCGCTATAGGAGCCTTCGTAGAAAACAACGTTGCCTTCGCCTTCAAACGAGAGGATATGAGTGCAGATTCGGTCGAGGAACCAGCGGTCGTGACTGACGACAACAGCGCATCCGGCGAAGTCGTCGAGACCTTCTTCGAGGGCGCGCAGGGTGTTGACGTCGATGTCGTTGGTAGGCTCGTCGAGAAGAAGCACGTTGCCTTCCTGCTTCAAAGCCATGGCAAGGTGCAGACGGTTCCGCTCGCCGCCGCTGAGCACTCCGATTTTCTTCTCCTGATCAGCGCCGGTGAAGTTGAAGCGCGACAGATAGGCCCGGGCGTTGATGTCGCGTCCGCCCATGCGGAATGTCTCGGTGCCCTGACTTATGACTTCATAGACGGTTTTGTCGGGCAGAAGGTCGTGGTGGTTTTGGTCGACGTATGCGATTTTCACTGTCTCACCGACATCGAAGGTTCCGGCGTCAGGCGTCTCCTGACCCATGATGAGTCGGAAAAGGGTTGTCTTTCCGGCTCCGTTGGGGCCGATGACGCCGACGATTCCGTTGGGAGGCAGAACGAAGTTGAGATTGTCGAAGAGCTGTTTCTTCCCAAAAGACTTTGCCAGTCCATGGGCCTCGATAACCTGATTTCCGAGGCGCGGGCCGTTGGGGATGAAGATCTCGAGCTTCTCTTCGCGGGCTTTCTGGTCTTCGTTGAGAAGACGGTCATAGCTGTTGAGTCGGGCTTTTCCTTTTGCCTGACGGGCTTTCGGAGCCATGCGCACCCATTCGAGCTCGCGTTCAAGAGTCTTGCGGCGTTTCGACGCCTGTTTCTCTTCCTGAGCCATGCGCTTGGTCTTCTGGTCGAGCCAGCTCGAATAGTTTCCTTTCCAGGGAATTCCCTCGCCGCGGTCGAGCTCGAGAATCCATCCGGCCACATGGTCGAGGAAATAGCGGTCGTGGGTGATGGCGATGACAGTGCCGGGATATTGGCGCAGGTGCTGCTCAAGCCAGTCGATCGACTCGGCGTCGAGATGGTTGGTAGGTTCGTCGAGAAGCAGAATGTCGGGCTGCTGGAGAAGAAGACGGCAGAGAGCCACGCGGCGGCGTTCACCGCCGGAGAGGGTGGCGATTGTCTGATCGTCGGGCGGACACTGGAGCGCGTCCATGGCGCGCTCGAGCTTGCTGTCGATATTCCAGGCGTCGGCAGCGTCGAGATGGTCCTGCAGTTCGGCCTGACGCGCGATAAGGGCCTCCATCTTGTCGGGGTCTTCGAGGACATCGGGGTCGGCAAAGGCTTCGTTGACCTTGTCGAATTCGGCCAGCATGTCCATAACGGGCTTCACTCCCTCGCGCACAACTTCAATGACGGTTTTGTCGGGATCGAGCTGAGGATCCTGCTCGAGATAGCCGACAGTGTAGCCCGGCGAGAAAACCACCTCGCCCTGATAACTCTTGTCGATTCCGGCTATAATCTTCAGCAGAGTCGACTTACCGGCGCCGTTAAGGCCGATAATGCCGATCTTGGCTCCGTAGAAGAATGAGAGATAGATATTTTTAAGGACTTGTTTCTGTGGCGGGTAGATTTTGCTTACGCCCACCATCGAGAAGATAATCTTTTTGTCGTCGGCCATAGAAATGGTTGATTATTGAGATTTCAAACTATCGGTTAATTGAAATTAATGGCGCATTCCACCACGTTTTGGCTGAGCGTAGCGCACGGGATAGCCTGCGCGTATCTTGCCTTCGGCAAGGTTGCGCAGCTTGTTGCGGATCAGCTGCTTGCGGATAGCGGAGATGTGATCGGTATAGACCTTCCCCTCGAGATGGTCACATTCGTGCTGGACTATTCTTGCCAGAAAGCCTGAGATTTCCTCTTCGTGAGGCTCGAAATTCTCGTCGAGCCAGCTGAGCCTGATATGATGGACACGCTTAACGGCCTCACTGAGTCCGGGAAGACTCAGGCATCCTTCGTTGCAGGTTTCTTCGGGGCCTTCAAGCACCTCTATTTCCGGATTGACGAGAACCAGTTTCCGACCCTTGCATCCGGGATCTTCGTCGCCCATGACGTCGGCATCGATAACGACCAGACGGATATTGCGTCCGATCTGCGGAGCTGCAAGACCAACTCCCTCGGAGGCGTACATGGTTTCGAACATATCGGCTACAAGCTTTTTCAGCTCGGGATAGTCGTTCGGCACGTCTTCGCTGACGCGCCGAAGTACCGGATGACCGTAGATATAGATAGGTAATATCATTGCATTGATTTATATTGTTGGCTGACAAGGAAGTCCGACAGGATTATAGTGGCTGCGATCTCATCGACAACAGCCTTGTCGCGTCGGCGCATTTTCGGCATACCGCCGTCGATCATAGCCCTATGGGCCAATACCGACGTGAAACGCTCGTCGAAAAAAACAACAGGCATCGATGGCAATGCGCGCCGCAGGGCCGCAACGCCGGGACGGATGTAGCGCATCGATTCGCTGTCGTTGCCGCGCATATCGCGTGGTTGGCCTACGACGATCATATCGACGTCGTTCTCAGTGGTATAGCGCCTGAGCCACGCTGTCAGTTCCGATGTGGAAACTGTAGCGATGCCCCCCGGCACGAGCCGGAGAATATCAGTGGCGGCAATTCCGCAACGGCGCCTGCCGTAATCGATAGCAACAATCCTACCCATAACCGGTTATTTCCGGCAAAATTACAAAAAAGCGGCCACACCCGCAATTGCCCGGCTCATTTCAGAAAATTGTTCGGGAAATTCTCACTACCTTTGTGCACATCATGATTCAGGAAAACGACACAATCTGCGCCGTCGCCACCGGAGGCGTGGCCCCATCAGGTATCGCGGTAGTTCGCCTCAGCGGCCCCGATGCCATAGCCATAGCCGACACGGTCTGGAAAGGACGACGCCTTGCCGATTCGAAATCCCACACCGCTCATTTCGGAGCCATCTTCGATCCCGCCGATCATCTGCGGCTCGACGAGGCTGTAGCCACGCCCTTTATCGGCCCGAACTCGTTTACAGGTGAAAACACCGTGGAGTTTTCGGTCCACGGCTCGCTCTGGCTCCAGCGCACTCTCGTTGATATCCTCTGCCGCCAGGGCGCCCGACTCGCCGAACCGGGGGAATTCACGCGCCGCGCATTCCTCAACGGACGTATCGACCTCGCGCAGGCTGAAGCTGTGGCCGACGTGATAGCATCTACCTCGGCAGCGGCCCACCGCCTCGCCCTCAGCCAACTCAGCGGAGAATTCTCACGGCGCCTCGATAAGCTGCGTGAGGATCTGACAGAGCTTGCCGCTCTGCTTGAACTTGAGCTCGATTTCAGTGAGGAAGACGTAGAGTTTGCCTCCCGAAAAAAACTCGCCGAATCAGCTTCGGCAACTCTCTCCGAACTCAACCGGCTGCATGAGTCATTTGCAACGGGTGACGCTCTGCTCCACGGGATTAAAGTCGCCATAGTCGGACCGACAAACGCCGGCAAGTCGTCGCTCTTGAACGCACTTCTCGGGACTGAAAGAGCCATCGTCAGCGATATTCACGGAACGACCCGCGATATTGTGGCCGAGACTCTTCAGCTCGGAGGATTCACCTTCCGGCTTATGGACACCGCCGGATTGCGCCAGTCCGACGACCCAATCGAGCAGATTGGCATATCGCGTTCACGCGAGGCTGCCGCCGAAGCCGCAATCATCTTATCGGTAAGCTCGCCTGATACCGATGACGAGCCCCTTCCTCCGACATCAGCCAGAATAATCAGAATCGCTTCGAAAGCCGATCTCGGAAAGGACGCTGACTCCGGCGCCATAGCGATCAGCACCCGTACCGGCGAAGGGCTTCCGGCCCTTCGTGACGCACTTATCGACGCGGCGCGCCAGCTTACAGCCGACGCGGATGCCGACGTCATCGTGACGAACGCGCGCCATGCCGAATCGATCTCCCGAGCCGCCCAAGCCTTGTCGCGGGTAGTCGACGGCCTCAACTCAGGCCTCAGTGGTGACCTCGTGGCACAGGATCTCCGCGAAACCACCCACCACCTAGCCTCCATAACCGGCGCCATCACCACCCCCGCCATCCTCTCCACCATATTCTCGCGCTTCTGCATCGGCAAGTAACTATTTGATTATAAAGCAGTTAAAATACTAATAATGACAAGTAACGCCCAAAACCAGGGCGTTATTTTTTTCGCCGTATTGGGCATTTCAGCGGCTTTTTTAGCCGTTTGTGTATCTTTTTTCGCTTTCTCATTTGTACGTCGGCTCAATTTTCCGAGGTGTGGACGATTATGTCGCACACTGGCACAGGGTGTCACGCCATGACACACTTTTAACAGAAATAACTCAATAATGAGAATATGAGCAGTACAATTGAATTTCAAAAAATCTGTGAATTTTGCGGAGCATCATTCATAGCTCGAAAAAGTTCGACTCGCTATTGTAGCAAGCGATGTGCCGAACACGCTTTTAAAAAGCGAAAGCGCGATGAACATGTCGCAAGTACCCAAAAGACTATCAATGTCAATACGAAAGGGAATGAAGATAGCCTATCTTTTCTAACCCCATTTCAATGCGCAAGATTGATGGGCGTTTCAATCCGGACACTTTATCGGTATCTTGAAAGAGGTAAAATACCATGTGTCCAGTTTCCGGGAAAAACATTTATAAGCAGAGCCGTCCTGAATGGATTATTCATATCTTCTTCCCCTTACATTAAAAAGGAGAAGAAGCCCGCTGAGCCTATCACTGAGTTCTACACATCCAAGGAAGTGATGGAGAAGTTTGGCATCGGCAATGCGTGGCTTTACAAGATGGCTTCCAAACACAATATTCCCAAAACGACCTCACGAGGGAAGACGCTCTGGAGCAAGAAGCATATCGACAGAGTATTCGGCAAGCCGGTCGGTGATGAAGTCAACAAAGAGGAATGGTACACCGTCGATGAAGTCTGTGCCAAATTCGGTATGAAGAAGGATGCTCTATATCGAATGGTTTCCGAACTGAAAATCACGAAGCAGAAAGTCAGAAATGTTGTCTATTATTTCCGCCGGGAGATTGACACAGCAATGGGCATCAACCCCGAACTTGCCGCCGAATATTATTCTATGCCGGAAGCCATGGGGGCATACGGCATGACCAAAGACCAGATTTCGTACTACGTCCGTACATATAACGTACCTCGAATCTATCGTGACAGTCGAGTCTATATCGAGCGCAAAAGTCTCGACAAGGTGCTTGGTTCTCCTAAAATAGAATAAAAACCGGTGCATACTGTGCCATGCGCCGCACTGCAATAGCGCACCGTCTGAATACCAATTAGTTTTGCAGCAATTTCAAAATCAAGTAACATAAATATATGATTAAAAACACTGTCCCATCTGTAAATGTGCGCACAGCCAAGATGACGAAAGGAAGGCTTTCGGTCTATCTGGATTTCTATCCTGCTGTCCGCAATCCGCAAACCAACAAGAACACGCGCCGCGAGTATCTCGGTTTCTATATCTATGAGAACCCGACCACGCAGTTCCAGAAAGAGTATAACGAATCAATCCTCAACAGAGCCGAGCTGATACGTTGCCGCCGACAGGAGCAGCTTATCAACAGCGAATTCGGTTTTCTCGACCGCGAGACTCCGAATCTTGACTTCCTCGCCTACTTCGAGAGAAAGTGCAAAGGCAGACATCAGAAATGGAACTGCTCCTATCTGCATTTCCGTCAGTTTACCAAGGGCAGCTGCACATTCGGCGAAATTACCGTGGATTTCTGCAACAGATTCCGGTCGTACCTTCTTGAAGCGCATCAGATCCGTCACCCCAAGCAGAAAGTGAACCGCAACTCGGCGGCAGGTTACTTTTCTCTCTTTCGCGCTCTGCTGAAGGAGGCTCACAAGGAACGTCTCCTGAAAGAGAATCTCAACGACTATCTGGATCAAATCGACTATGAGGAGGTCAAAAAAGAGTTCCTGACTGTCGATGAAGTGAAAAAGCTGGCTGCCACCGAATGTCGTTGGCCCGGTCTCAAACGTGCGTCGCTGTTTTCCATTCTTACCGGTTTGCGTATCAGCGACATCCTCAATCTCAAGTGGGAAGATATTCGACAAGATGCTGACGGCGGGATTTCCATGTTCATCCGCATCCAAAAGACGAAGAAAGAATCATGCCATCCGCTAAACCCCGAAATGCTTGCTCTGTGCGGTGAACCCGGTACGGGAAAAGTATTCAAGGATTTTCAGCGGCACATGGCTCAGCGTCCTCTGAAAGAATGGCTGAAAGCCGCCGGAATAACCAAGCGCATTACCTTCCACCGGTTCCGCGATACATTTGCCACCTTGCAACTCGCAGCCGGAACTGACATTTTCACTGTCAGCAAACTTCTTGACCATGCCCATGTCACTACCACGCAGATTTACGCCAAACTTCTACCGTCTGCCAAACGGATAACTACCGACCGAATCTCGCTCAAATAATCACCCAGCGGATTTTCAAACCTCCGGTGAAAGAAGATGCTCAGACACCTTCTTTCATCGGAGTTTTTCGTAATTATAAATAAAATCCCAAAAGATAAAAATTCTTACATTTTGTAGCTTTTATTTATATAGTTAAATTGGCTATCTTGCCCACATAAACCACGATAAATCAGAGTTTTAACTATATAAATATTATCCCTTTTCTTAATAAACTTTAACCATAGGAAGCACCTCTTGTTTTCGATTGTTTTCCGGGTATATCTTTGCATAAAAATCGCAAAAATGTACTTATATGAATCATAAATTAATTAATTCTCTCCAAGTTTTCGCATGCCTTATTTTCATGGCATGTGCAATTACTTCTGGAATCAACATGTCTGAAAAAGGGACTTCGACTATCGTAACTATACTTTCAGTTATTCTCATCTTCATACTGCTGCTCACCGGCGGTTGGATTACCGAGTGCAGTGTGAGGTATCTCATTTATCCCTGGGTAAGAAACATCAGCTTCAAATGGAACACCCAGGGCAAGAAACCCCAAAAGCCGACAGTGCTGCCTCCAATATTTGAGGAAATTGAGGAATACACCAGAGAGACATTCCATTTAGTTCTCACTCCCGAAGAGATTGACAATCTTGTCACTTCGATGAGATTCTTTGCCGTAGATTTTGAATCGAAAGAGCGCCCGGCTGCGGTCAATAGGGCTATTCACCGCATCAGTACGCTCGACCTTCATCATTTCGGCTGGAATATCGGCAAACGGCTGAAAAAAGACAACGCCGGTATTGCCCATTTTCTCATTACACAATTCCCGGTTGTATTCAAAAACTCTACCGAGGCATCCATGAAGAAGAAGCTAAAGTCGGAGGATGGACGGTTCATGATTGATATTGTGGAACTGGATCAGAAGTTGGCACCCATCAATCTTAATAAGATGATAACCAGTCAGGCATAGCCTTTGGTTAAAGCCGGTTAAAGTCCGGTGCGAACGACATAACTCTCCGCACTCCTCCAGCGCACTCTGGTGCACCGCCCATTATAGGACTACTTTTGCGCCATAAATTCAAACGCATTAAAAAATATGGCACAATTTACTTTCGAGATGCTCCCTCAAATGATAGGAGCACTAACGGAGGAGATCAGGAACCTTCGACGAGATTTTGACGAATGGCGGTGCAAATCATCCCCGGCATCGCCTCAGGAGGAAAGGCTTATCGGAATAGAAGAAGCTGCTGCTCTTCTAAACCGTTCCACGGATACTGTATATAAATGGGTCCGCGCCGGGAAGATTCCATATTATAAGCCTGGCAAAATGCTGGAGTTCCGTCCGTCGGAATTGATGGAGTATCAGAAACGGAGCCGAAACGACCGCTCAAAAACCACAGATCAGCTTCTAAAAGAAATGTCGGCTGACGTGCGCCGCAAGCCCAAGTCATTCGGAAATATTGGAATGTGATATGGCTGAAAATAATCTTACAACACTTGCTATCGGCAATGCGCTTGCACGTTCAGCCGAAGGAATCACCAAAGAGAGTTTCCCTCTGCATGTTTTCCCTCAGAAGATGCAGAAACTCATACTCCATCTTGTGAAGCACCGGAATTTCAAACTGGAGTTTGTGGCGAGCTGTATGATTACGGCGGCCGCAGCAACCATCGGCAATTCCCGCAGGATCCGCTCGCGCGAAGGCTGGGAGGTCGCTCCTATGTTTTACATGGTACTCGTTGGAAGGCCCGGCATTGGCAAAACTCCTCCGCTGGAGTTCGCCTTCCGTCCACTCTGTGATATAGACCGTGAGCGGGAAAAGATTTATTCGGAACAATACAAGGAATATCTGACGTTGAAAGCCGAGTATGAGAAGTTGAAATCCGGTGGAGAGCCACCTGTGGAGCCGACACTTATACGGACACTTATCAGCGATTTTACTCAGGAAGCCATGGTCAAGTTACATGCCAACAATTTCAGGGGTCTCTGTGTGAAATATGATGAGATTATCGGATTTTTCCGCACGGCAGACCGATATAACACCAGTTCGCTGATTACCGACATGCTGTCTATTTTCACCAATGGACAATTGATTAATTCCAGAAAAGAACAGACATGCTCCCTCTCAATAGAATATCCATGTGTCAGTCTTATCGGTACTACTCAGGCGACCATGCTGCCGGAATTTGCCAAGCAGAATCTTATGAAGAACGGTTTTATTGACCGATTCATATTCGTTAGAGCCGAGGACAACACTATTCCGCTGTGGTCTAAGACCGCCCCGTCTAATGATGACAGTTATAATCCGGAAAGTGTTTGGAAAGAAATAATCGACAGGTTGATGACACTTAATCCGGACGCTGATAACGACAAAGGCGAGCATCGCTCCCGAATTATGAAACTCACCGAAACTGCCTCCGAACGGTTCGTGGACTGGCATAATGAATTTGCGAGGCTACAGAATGAGATTGAAGATGAAACGCTTCTCAACACCAGAACAGCCAAATGGGATTATCAGGTACCAAGAATGGCACTTGTAATCCAGCTTCTCGCTTGGGCCTGCTACGAATCCGACAGCGAGGTGGTATCGCTTGAAGCAATGGAGGCAGCCATAAAACTCAACTCATACTTCGAGACGTGCTATGATGATCTGGAACCATATCTATCTCAAAACAGATTGAGTGGTGCCAAAGCTGAATTTATCAAAGCACTTCCAGACGAGTTCCAAACATGCGAGGCGATAGCCATAGGCAAAAGATTTGGCATGAGCGAAAGTACGGTCAAACACGACCTTCCGAAATTCACTAAAACCGGTTACATCGTTTGCCTCTCCAAAGGAAAATACAGAAAGATTAATAACTGATTGCACGCTGCACGTCTGCATCTTTGCACTTGCTCTGCCCTTCTGGTATGTGCATGATGTGCAATGTGTAAAGTGCAAATCATATCTACAATTAGAAATGTCGGAACATAGATTTCATTTACGAAAATATTTTACGGGTTGCAAAGTCCGTTGTCCGGATTGTGGTCACAAATCTTTCAACCTCTATATCGATAGCCTTGGAGAAGTGGTATTTCCCGAATATGTCGGCTGGTGCGACCGTCCGAGTTGTCATAGTCAGCATGACCATTCTCCGACCAGATATTTTCAGGAACACCCTGAAAAGCGACCTAAGGATTATTGCGACAACCGTTTGTCTCCAATTCATTCCCTCCCATTAAAAAAGATTGAACCAAAGCCTATTATGTTCATGCCGAAGGAGCTGATGGAGCAAACACTAAAGGGTTACGAGAGCAACCCACTCTTCACATTCCTATGTTCGAAAGTTGGTGAAGAAAAAGTAAGTCATGCTTTCACCCTTTATAAAATCGGAACAGCCCGGCTGTGGAATAGCTCTACTATCTTCTGGCAGATTGACATTGATGGGAAAGTCAGAACAGGCAAGATTATCAAGTACGGTTCGGATGGTCACCGCGTGAAATCGGCAAAAGGGAGCATGATAAACTGGACTCATTCCCTATGGCGTGACAGGCCGTAGAATTTCCAGATCACTCAATGCTTCTTCGGCGAACACCTATTGCCAGGCCATCCGGAATCCACGATAATGATTGTGGAATCTGAAAAGTCGGCACTGGTTGGCTATATGTATTTCTCCGAATTCCTTTGGCTGGCGAGCGGAGGCAACAATGGGTGTCTCAATCAGCACGCGGCAAAAGTTTTGTCCGGTCGAAAAGTCATTCTCGTTCCGGATCTGAAGATGGAAAAGGATTGGAATGACAAAGCTACAATGCTTGCGGAAGTTGGTGCCGAAGTTTCAATCTTCGACATGGAGCAGCTCAATCCCTCGCCCCAAGATAGAGATAGAGGTCTGGACATTGCCGATTTCATTCTTAGTACGACGCCCTCAAGCCGTGAAGCGATGTTCCGAGAGTTTGAAGAAATCAAACGTCATTGGCGTGATACCAACCCGGAGTTATACAAGAACTTCATGAAGCTATATACTGATTTTGATTGCGAACTGGTATCGATTGAGACGATGACCGAAGAGGAAATCGCAAAGTATGGCAAGCCACGAACAAGTGACGGTGCTGACACACATATCAAATGAAAGGGAATATGATAAGCCTAAGTAAGCACAGCTTCTTGGGTGATGGCGGACTTATCCGATTCGGCAACAAAGTAGGATTCAGACCGGCAATCAAAGAACGTAACAGGCCTCCACCATTCGGCAGTGACCAAGTCGCTTTTGACAATTTCAACTTGACATGAACCTCTTATAATTTTATGATATACCACCTATTTAATTTTCAAATCGTTTTATGACCATAACCAAGAACAACCATCAAATCCCTCACAACGGAGAATGGAGCGTGAGACTCACTCCGGAGATGCTAAAACATCTCACAGAACCCACAAAATTCAGGGCATCGAAACTTGATGCTTATTTCAATCTTATGGAAGATGCTGCGGTAGCGAGAACCACTTATGAGTCTGCCTATGGACAGACTTGCTGTCCGGAAGGCGGCCAGCTCGTAATCTCTATCACCAATCTGGCTAAACGCTGGCACTGGTCCCGTGATACCGTACGAAAATTCCTTGACCAACTGGAGGCTCTCGGGATGCTGTCAAAGTCCCGAATTGAACGTCGCACTCTCGTCACCATGGCAGTAGATTGTGGCGATGCCAAACATTCGACCGCCTATGGAACAACTCTGGTTCCATTCAATATGCCGCAGCAGCTTGTTGTCACGATAGACGAATGGCTAAGTGGCATCATTGACGAGTCAGAACTCGTTGATGCAATCGAAGAGACAGTTGCTTCTTTCGACCGTACAAACGAGGATACTTATGCGGATAGAGTAATAGCCTTGCAATACTCTCTGATTCGACAACTGATTTCGAGATGGTATGTGAACGCGCCTGCCATTCCCGAAGTGGCCGACCACAATAGCCTTGGCTATCTTGAGCACATCTTCTCGGAGTGTCTGTCCGGCAACTGGTTGGAGTGGCTGAAATTTCTCGCCAACTACATTCCCGGTCTCAATAAAGGTTATTACCTCGCAGACTACACCACAACCCCGGCCTATGTTAAAGACGCACGATATGCGCTGTACGGTCTTTTCATCCATCTGAAGGTCGATTTCATCATCAGCTGCCTCTAAAATGCGCCTGAGCTTGCCCTTTCAACCGTCGATGACAAGGAAGCCTTATAAGCCCATTCTGACCTCTGAGACGTGTGTTTTACATCTCTCCGTGGATAATACAGACAATGTTCATCGGACTACGTTCAGGTTAGCTTTTAGACAACGCGCTTGCGCGAGTTGCCGCATTATTTAATGGCGGAGGAGCCTACTTCCCCCCTTTGATTAAAAATCGGCGGGGAGTTGCCGCATCGGCAGGCCAATCAAGAGCAAGCTCAGGCACTTTTATCAATATGTTTAACCCTTATAATTCAATCAAATGGCCAGACAGGTATTAGATTGCAGCCCGTCAGCGGGCATTACTACAAACCAGTCGAATGAACATCAGAGACGGTGGTCAGAAAAGAACTGGGAGCGTGCCGCTAAGAACGGCAATTACGATATAACCCGTGCTCACCTCAACTTTGAGATTGCAAAGGGTGGCAATGTTCAACCAATCGACACCACCAAAAGCATCCCTAATAGAATGCGCGAGACACTGAAGGATCGTGGAATCACCGACCCGAATGAGGAGATGAAACGCAACGGCAAACAGCCCAATCGACGCACAGTTGTCAACATCATCATCGGAGGAAGCCGCGACCGGATGCACCAACTGGCTTTCGGAAATCAGACAGTTAATCTGGAACATGACGCGGACAATTCTCACATAACTCGCTGTAAAGACATCGAGGAATGGGCAAGTGATATTTACAAATTCGCATGTGACAAGTGGGGCGAAGACAACATCGTCGGTTTCTATGTTCACCTCGATGAGAAAAATCCGCATATTCACTGCACATTGTTGCCTATTACACAGCAAAATAAGTTTTCGTATAAGGAGCTATTTGCGGGATCTGACAAAAACGCTTTCCGTGAACGGACCATTCAGCTTCACAATGAACTGGCTGTGGTCAACGAGAAATGGGGACTTGGTCGAGGACTCAGCAAAACCGTGACCGGCGCCCGGCATCGTTCAACTGAGGAATATCGTGCGGAACTGCACAAGGAGTGTAACGATCTGGAAATTGAGATAACTGAAAAGCATGAGACTCTACGGGAGTTATATGCGGATATCCGTAAGGCAGAGAAACGATGCAAGGGTCTCACTACGATGATCAGTAATCTTGAGGCACGTGAGACTAACCTCACCTCCGAGATAGCACAGCTTGAGGCTGACATCGAATTGGGCACGGGCGATGCGGCCGACCTGCGTCGCCGAATCGCCGGACTTGAGGAACAGCTGAGAATCACCGCATCGTCACTCGCAGACAAACGTCTCAAACTCAAGACGGCAGACCGGCAACTGGCACAACTTCAGGAGGAGCTGGAAGCTGTCAACGAGAAGCGCGCCAATGCGCAAAGTGACTATCTCAAATTCACGGGCAAGAACCAGGAACAGATGCGCATGAGACTGACAGATGCCGTGTTCGGCAGGTCAGTCGTGGACATGCGCTCGTTGCTGGCAGCCATGTCGCCGGAACAGAAAGCGGAGTTCGACGGGGAATTTCTCATGGCAATGGCGGAGAAACCCAACGAGATACTGAAGTGCGCGATGTATCTCTTCGCCGGGTACCTCGACGGCGCAACACAATTCGCCCAGTCCTGTGGCGGCGGAGGCGCATCGTCCGACCTCCCATGGGGACGCAATCCGGATGAAGACGACCGCCGCTTCGCCTACCGCTGCATGATGCAAGCCCACAAGATGCTCCGCCCGTCAGCTCCCAAGCGCAGCATGACCGGCCGACGGTAATGTGTTTGAAGAATATTGCATCGATTTGATATATAAGTTTCGCAAATTTGACTTGCGAAACTTATATAAATCATTCTTCCATGATCAAATCGTATATTTCTTCTGCAATTTCCTCTATCGTGTGCGATGCTGTATTACGAGCCACCTTGTCGGCAATTGACGGAGAGAAGTCTATAACTTCATTCTTGGTAATATCATGCCATATCGGAAGCATAACCTGTTCACCAGTGTTGACCTTTGTTATTATCCCATCAAGTTCGTAGTTCGTCCACCCTTTTTTGATGAAAGATCTAGAAAGAACAACGATACCGAATTTACTCTTTGCTAAGCCCTTATCAATCTTGCGTCTTAAACTATCTCCAATTTTAAGTTCAAATTCATCATACCATACCTTAAGCCCCTTATTTCTAAGTGCGAGAGCCAATGGTCTAACAACCTCGTCTTTATCTTCCGATGCATGTGATATGAACACATCGTATTCAAGTGATGAATTGTCCGAGTCTCCAGATGGAACTATTTCTCTCCTGACAAGAGATGGCACTGATGAAAGTGCGCGTTCATTATATTCAGGGAGCAGTGCGGTCAATCTGCGAATTGATGACCTTACGGAACCACCGAAACCACCGAGATCTACTGTTACATACCAATGACCATTCTGTGGAATGGTGAGAGTTATTGGTGATTTTCGCACGTAACCACCATAATATTTATGTCTTCTGCCATTTTTGTAGCTATTATAGTTACTACTATCCATCAATCTTACATTAGCAGCGTTGCCCTGAAGGATTACTTGGATACGTTCCCCTTTGGTGCATTGATGAAGATCATATACCGTGTATTTCATATCACTATTCAACTGTGTAGTTTGTTACTTCATAACAATATACATAAATTGTGTCATTATTTCCTCCGCCAGTATCCCCCTGCATACCTTTTGCAAGAAAATACTCCTCGACTTCTTGAGCACCCGCCTTATCTAAGGCTTCACACCATATCCACCATGCGTTTTCTTTGCTCACATTATGTTCGCCAAACATTCGGCGTTCAACATCGTTGGTTATCCCGATATAGAAATCAGAATAGTACTCTTTAGAACTCTTTTCGAGATGACTATTTATGTCTTTGATTATTTCTTCTTTACTTTTTCCTGCCATATTATTTTGAAACATTTAGAGTTAAACGCTTAACGATTTTATTATGCTCAATTGTAACCAATCACCATTTTCGCCTTATTATTAGACATAAATTCGTCGTCCCATGAGATTTCAATCTCAAATTCGTCAGGGTCGGAATTAGTCTTATGGAGTCGAATGTTCTTTCTTACACCCTGCGGAGCTATACTTTGATAATCTCTCGTATTGTTATCCTGAGTAATGCCAAAAATCGGCGTAAGTATTTTTATTCTTACATTATTGGCAGCACTTTTTCCTGAGTTTGCGATAACCAGATCATAAGAGCCCGGACCTCGTTTTTGGCAAGCTACATTGAGATGAGCTTTCTTTTTGTCTGACTGCTCTTCTGTCAATAATTCGAGCTGGAGTTCATTCAACTGCTTCTGTTGAGCTTTAAGTTTCTTGTCTGAATGTAAGTAGACAAAGACGCTTCCAGCAATACCGAGACATCCAGTGGCAATTCCTCCCCACTGCTGTAAGATTCCTAAAATTCCATCCATATCATTTAAATTTGAGACCCTTTATGCCTTTAAAAGCCGTCTTTAATTTTTGACGAATCAGCTTCTCTGCTTCTTTTGCGGCTGCATTGCGAAGTTGCTCTTGCACTTCCGGCATCTCCAACATCTTTTCCCTTATTTCTTCTTCACCGCCAGGATAGGTTTTACCGCAGAATGTGCAAGTTACGGAGGTTCTATCATCCGAATAATCAAGATGATCAGGACTTCCACAGTTAGGGCAAATAGCCTTGATGTTAACGTTTACAGTTTTCATTACTAACTTTTTTTATTGTTTACACAAAGTTAGCAATTATCTGTGCATTCTAACTGCACAGCAAAAAAATTTTGCTTTTTCTCAAAATATTTTCAATTTTTCCCTATAGCAGCCAAATTTTGTTTTACAATAACCCGGAAACGATCTGCACAGGCATGAATATCTTCATATTCGGTAAGCTTGCGATCTGTAAGACCGTCAGACGTCCATTCACTAAAATCTTTCGCAAATATACCTGTATTTAAGCGTGCAATTATATCGGAATCAATCCTGGAAGGAATCCTTGTAATATCCATTCGCCTGATAACACTAATAAAATCCTGATAATCGCCATCAATTACAAAACCATAATCAGCGGCAATGCGATATATTGCCTCCCAATTGCGCTGTTTTGCCAGAGGAGAGTTTTCAGGAGTATACCCGATAAGTTGATTAATACACTTCTTGAGAACCTCCACACGGCTTTCTTCAGGGAGATCTTTTGCTGATGGCTCTGCTGCGATGCAGGTTGTATTAAGCATCTCCTCTGTGATAAAGCGCTGTATGCGAGGCCGTCTACGTCGAGATTCGATGTTAGACGCCATACCATTCTCAGCCATTTCAAGTTCTCTGATACTTGACCCGGCAACAAAAGCATAAAGCGTAATCATAACATTCAGCCCTAAGTTGAGTTCTTCGTCCGTAGAGGTTGGCGATATATGAGACTGGTCATTGCGCCATGACTTGGCAAGTTCAAGCTTTTGATAAAGTTCTGGATAACCTGCGGAATGATTATTTTTGAGTCCCCAAAGGCAACGGAAAGCCTTAACAGAATCTTTCCAAGATACATTTTGCCCGGGTTCGGATGGTTGTATCTCGTAATGATGAATCAAGTAATAAAGTTTCTTCAGGAAGGCCTCGAACTGAGTCGACAGCATGTTGAATGCCACAGATTTGTCAATATTGTTTGCCTCAGGCTTAAATGCGTTTGTGAAGGCACGGTGCAAAAGGGCACCTATGCCATCAAGAGTCGGAAGTGACGTGGCATCAATTATAGTCAATATAGACTGTGCAACCTTACTCATGTCAGGCAAATATCTGGAAACATCACTGAGCGAAATCGTTAAAATTTCTTTTATTTTCTCAGCTATTGTATTATTGTCCAGTTCGACAGTTGCCAGAGTATGAGGATTCTCAAGCCGACGGAATGTTTCGTCAATTGATTCCTCCTGATAATCTTCCGGCGCTTGTAATGTGCCTTTACCATGCCAGGCATCAATAATATTCTGTCGTTCTGACGGATGAAGAATAAATTTCTTAAGATATTCTTCAGCGTTGATCATTACCATTCTGGGACGCACTTCCCGGTTGGTAATCTTACGCAGAAAGACTTTTGCCTGAACTCTGTCTACGGTTGCCTTAAGATTCTCAAATCGATTAAACTCATTGAGATTTTGCTCAGTTGGATCAGTCTCAATAATATGTTTTAGCATACTACCGTCAACGCCTATAGCTCGGCTAAACTCATCTATTTGATTGTTAAGTTCATTGCGTTGATATAGAGTGATGTAGTCTTGAATCGTCTTGCCTTTCTCCAACCTTAGCACACCGCTTTGGATATCGCTTAGGATAACGGTTGCCGTACGTTGGTCACGCTGCGACATTGAGGCAAAAGATTTATGGAGGTTCTGCAAGGCCCTTACGGTCAGCTCACTGCCGGGACCGGTGGCAAACAGCTCTCTCAAGTATTTTCTGAAATTGGAATTGACATACTCAGCATCTATTGTACCGGTTCCCATCTCTGTGATATATGTATCAACCGGATAATCGAATTCATGTCGATCAGTCGGTTCGCCTCCTCCATCGGAGAATAACTCCCGATAACGCTGCAATAGCACCAGATACGTCTCTTCATCTAGTTCGACATGTACTGCCGTTACCGTGTCTCCATGTCGGAACTCATAATCACGTTTTTCCCATTTGAACTCCTGGAGCTTTACAGCCTCAAGTAAATGGGTAATCTTAATAAAGTCCTTTGCGAACATATTCCGATCCTCTCTGGTATCAGGAAGCCGGTCGAAATGATTTATTTCGTGTGAGCGGAAAATATCGCTTATATGCATGAAGTATCGATTGATACTGTTAAGGTTAACCTCGAGCTTATCGACAAAAGGTGTCATTGTACCATCGGCATAGACCTCAAGAGCATCTTCGATATTTTGCTTCATCGTCCATGGGAAGGTATAATATCGGATGATGCCAAAAGGTTTCTCCGGGCCGAAGTTCCGGTTGGTACGCGAAAATGCTTGTATCAGGTTCACATATTCGAGAGTCTTGTCGACATAGAGTGTGTTTACCCATTTGGAATCATAGCCGGTGAGCATCTGTGTCACAACTATAAGGAGGTCAATCTGCTCGTCGTGATTGAGGTCGATGTGTGAATATGGTCGCTTGTGGGCAAGCCGTTTGGCAACGTCTTTCTTGTATTTGTCATATTGCTCAGGCCGGAAAGATGTATGGTATTTCACACTATAATCATCCAGCATCTCCTTTATCTGGTCCTCGCGGGCAATACCTTCATCACTGTTGTCAATGTTGTTATCAAAAACAGCCACAACATTTAGCCCGGAATGCTGCTCTTTGAATATACGATAGTATTCAACAGCCTCAGGAATATTCTGCACGGCAAGCATGGCATGGAACTTATAGTCATGGCTCAGCCGTTCACGAGTGCTGACTATATCATTTGCTACTGCCTGATGATGAATATCCTGCTGATAGAGATCCTTAGGAAGATAATACTCAATTCCATGAGCATGTCGGCCGGTGATTGGATCATTATAATCTGAGGGCATCTGCAACTCATCGATAAAACGGTTGTAGATTTCCATCTTAGTAGGGTCGCCCTCTATCTCACTGACATCATCCACTTTCAGGTAGTGCAATGCTGCCTTCTCGCGAAGCTCCATCTCATTGTATGTATTGACCATTGTTGGATCAAAGCCGCGTACATTGCCGTCGGGTATTGCATTGCGCAACGTGTATTTATGAAGCATGTCGCCGAAGAGCGTTGCTGTCGTTATCTCGTTCTTTGCATTTTCCTCAAATATGGGAGTGCCGGTAAATCCGAACAAAAGACTTCTCTTGAAGGCATCCTTGATGCTGATAAGCATATCCCCGAATACACTGCGATGACACTCGTCCACAATTATGACCACTCGCTTGCGATTGATGCGGTCAAGCGTATCTTGCTGTATCCCGTTTGCGGTATTGATTCTCGACATCTTCTGAATAGAAGTTACTATCAATTTGCTGTCAGGATCAAGAAGTCGTGCGACCAGAGTGGCTGTATTCTGCGGATCTTGAATCTCGCTGGGGTCATCAGAGAAGTTCCGGAATTCATCACTGCTCTGAGTTGCCAGTTCGATGCGATCCATAAGAAACACCACCTTATCAGCCTGTCCGGTCTGAGCTACAAGTTGAGCCGTTTTGAAACTCGTCAGCGTCTTGCCTGAACCGGTTGTATGCCATATAAAACCTCCGCGATGATTATGCATGTCCCAATCAGTATGCTCTATTGCCGACCGTATGTTGATGACGGCAAAATACTGATAACTGCGGAGTACTTTCAGCACTTCATCCTGATCATCAGCAACGGTATAATATCCTATCAACTGATGAGCCATAGGGATATTGAGCAAATCTTGCGCTACGCGATACCACTCATGGACCTCCTCGTTGTTGAAATCAGCCCAATGGAACTGAAACTCGCTGTTGAACCGATCCTCACTGCCCGGATTAGCAAAATAGAGCGTCTTTTCCGGAGTCATCGCCACAAATATTTGAACCATGCTCCAGATACCATGGCTGAAGACGCCCTCGTGCATATAGCGTTTAATCTGAAATACAGCCTGACTGACGTCCACCTTAGACCGTTTCAGTTCGATATGAATCAGCGGCATACCGTTGATAAGCAGCATAAGATCGCCTCGGCGATTTGAATCGTCGGCTCCCTGGAATCTCGGCTGTCGGGCCATCTGATAACGGCTCTGTCCGGCGCAAATTTCGTGTGCGTCGAATATTTTCAGGTATACATTCTGACCATAATTCTCAGTATCGTTAGCATTATCTCGGCGGATACATATTTCCCCTCCTTTTATCAGCTTGTTGATGGCGTATGGAGTAGACGCATTTTCAAACTGAGCCACTACTTGCCCCATCTCGCTCTCGGTAAGCGGATAATTGCCGAGACGATGGCGTTCACGATTATTGTTGTATATAATATCAGCCCAGTTGCGAATAAGGTCATCTTCGGTAGGATTCATTATTACCTCCTCTGTCCAGCCATGACGAGGCAGCAATTGGCAAAGAGCGGTTTCAAAATCACTCTCGCGAACGAAATATGTCGGGTTTACGTTATCAGCTGGCATAAGCAAAATACTTTATTTAGTGAATTTATCACTCCTTTTCTCGTCTTTTGATTTCCTCTTGAATGAGTTTTACTTGAGCCTTGAGGTCTTCTATTGAAGGAAGCATATCCTGAATCTGCTTTATCTGCACATTGGAATAAGTTGCCACTCCTATAGGTGTGCTTACGCCCCGGAAGGCGTATCGCACTTCCGTTTCATTCATGTCGCTGCATATCAGCAACCCAATGGTGGGATTGTCTTTATCCGACTTAAGAAGGTCGTCAACAGCAGATATGTAGAAATTTATCTTTCCGGCAAATTCAGGCTGAAATGGAACTACCTTGAGTTCCAGTACTATGTAGCAGGACAGAGGTATGAAATAGAACAGCAAATCGATTTTCCGCGACATGCCGCCAACCACCAGTTCTTTTTGACGTCCAACGAAAGCAAAACCTGAACCCAGCTCCAACAAGAATCGTGTCATTTGCTTGCATAGCTCATCCTCCAGGTTGTGCTCATCATATCCTTCCGGGACAGTCACGAAACCGAAATCATAATTTTCACGCGACATTTCCTGGGCGAGTTTTGCGTGTGCCTCAGGGAGAAAATCTGAGAAGTTTGATATTGCTTTTCCCTGTTTGGCATATAGATTCGCCTTGATAAAATGAGACAGAGTGGTACGCGTCCATCCGCTTTTTATTGTTTCTCGCATGTAGAACAAAGCTTCATGAACTGTTTTACATTTTGTAATAATTTCAATATGCTGTCCCCAAGGAATTAGGCTGAATATTTCAGGGTACTGTATTGCTCCACTCGCATCCAATTCTCCAACGGTGCATTTGAGTATTTCTGTATAAGGCAAATTCTCAAATGAGCCATTTGAGTTTTCTGAAGTGCCTATTACTTGAACAAACTGTTCAAGTTTTTCAGAATAGAAAGCATACCACTTCTTCATAAACCAAAGGTTAGCAGCTCCAAAACCTTTTTCATCAGGGAAAGCCGCTTGTAAATCAAGGCTGAGACGCTGTACGACACCGGAACCCCAGTGTTCTTCAGCCTTTCGCATCACGAGGTCGCGGCCAACACTCCAATTCCAACGGAGTTTTTCGTCATTGATTTTTACGGCAGCTTTCGCCTGGGCTTTGCGGTAACTGCTTTTCAGAGACTGAAGCCATGTGCCGTATTCGGCATCGGGCTTGAAGTTGCCGCCATTGGTTATATATGCATCTTTACTCATATTTACTTTGCTCTTATAAACTTTTCCGTTAAACAAACATTTGGTCAAGACAAGCGGCCTTTACTTGCTTCAATCGATCAAGAATTTTTGTTTGAATCTCAATCTGTCTGTCAAGGTTTTGGAAAAACTCGGCAATCTTTTGTTGCTCAGCCTTTGATGGAACACGAAATGAAAGAGTAAGGAATTCATCAAAATTGATAGATCGCCCGTCTCTGATTCCATAGGTGATTGATTCCAGACGTTTGATGAATGTCCTCGACATAAATATTAGTTTCCAAAAATAATCATAATTCGCTCTCTCTTCAATGAATCCAAATACGGTATAAGCCGGAGATGTTATGCCTTCAACAGATGAATGTGCAAAACCACCTTGGAAAGAACGAAGATGCATAACGAACTGTCCGGGAAGTACATGTTTATATGTTACCTCATTTTTGCAATCATGAGCAATGTTATAACCATTCTCTTCTCGTACAGCCATACCACGATTATCCTGAAAAGCAGATAGAACTGGTAAATCTGGTCTATTCCGTTCATTATATGTTTTGAACAATTGGTCAGCTTTAATGGATTTCCACGGTTCATCAAAACCCTTGAAACGGACACGCGGAACTGATTCTCCTTTTTGAGGGAACATAGATAGCAAAGCACCAGTCTTTACCTGCTTAAGGTGCATTATTTCTTTTTCAACTATAGCTATTCGTTGTTCTATCGACTCTATTGAAGAAACAATTAGTTTTTGCTCGGCCTCTGTGGTGGAATAGACAGGCATCCCCTTAACTTCATTATATGATAAAGTCTGCCTAAGACCATCCCCCATCCTATAAAACACCTTTCTAAGATCCAATGAATACATTTGATAATAGAAAAATTGAGGGAGCATATTTTGAACGTCAACACATACATAGGCAGGGGAAATAATGCCATCTTCTTTTGACAACCCCACTCTAAGGCTTCGTTTATCGTTTTGTAAATCAGTAAATCGAAAAACGACTGTGTCTTTGTCGATTATTTGATAAGTGTCATAAGATGCTGGCAATAGACCTTTTCGGGAATCTATATCTTTTCTAATGATTTTGCCATAACTTAAGGACAGAAGGTTCTGATGATGAACCAAGTTGTTGGAAACCTTCCGATATTTCCCGATTTCAGAAAAATCATCTTGTTTCCATGATTGCTCAAATCCTTTGAAGCGTAATTTCGGTTCTGCCATGGTTTAGTATTTTGTGGAGTTCGTTAGTCCGCGGAGACCTTCAAGAGTATAAGAATCACCGGTCAGGTCCGAAACTAAATCTGCAAATTCATTTTGGGCTCCAGCGAGATCTGAAATCAGACGTGAATATGGCATTGAATATTTGGCTTCCAGAGCCATGATATTTTTCTCCATTGCCGAAAGTCGATCGGGGAGCAATGCCTGTATGCCGGAACAAATAGGTTCGATCCATTTAATGTGCAAGAAATGGACTATCAGCTCATCAGCTAAGGATGTAATAGCTTCAATGGTTGCATCCTCAAGCTCTCTGCGTGCCTCTTTTAGCTCTTTGTTGAGTTTGGTTTGCAATGCCCACTGATTCACCAAGCCTTTCAGTTTGCGGAGTGTAGCCGGTTCTACGTTGCCTATCTTATCCTTGGAGTCCTTCTTAATAAGTGCTTTATTAAGCTTGTCGGTATCCTCTATGATATAAATCTTCGCTTCATCTTCGTCGAAACTCTCTTTGAGCTCATCGATAATCGAATCGGTTTCACTGCGCTGAATTTCCAAATCTTTGATTGCACTAAGCTTGTCCTTGAACATCTCGCGCTGAATCAACTCAAAGGGGATGACTCGACCCTCCAAACCGGCGGGTATTTCTTCTTCACCGTCGTCAGTCTTGACAATCTTGTATGTCTGCTCAACAACTCGGGCGGCATCAAGACCTTCGGTCTGAAGCATTTCAAGGTCTCCGCTTATAGCGGCCCAATGTTCGTGGAGCACTTGATATGCGTCATACGGGTCTACCAACGGCAGTCCATGCAAGCGGCTAAATATTTCGTCAGAGATATCGCCGAGAGCCTTCTGAAAGTTTACGGCTGCGTAATTATCAATCAGCATGCCGTGAAGCCAGTCGCTGAATCCGGTAAAAGCATCGTCATACCTACGATACAGCGCAGCGACATCTTTATTGGAATCTATTGCAGCGGCAACATCTTTGGCTACGACTGTGGAATATGGTTTATTAAGTTCCGGACGAAATAGTTCGGTACGCAGCGAGGGGAAGGCCGTCCAATATTCGTTTAACCCATTAATCTCGCCATTGGGGATACGACCATAGACAGTTGCGTAGATGTCAAATTGCTCGGGTTGCTCTGATGAGTCAACATAGCGGGGAATATTGAGGTTATACCCATTGTCTTTAATCTCTTGGCGGCTGACAGCTCGACAGAAACCGCTTATGTTTTTGCGCTCACGATAAGCGTCTGATATACGCTTGATATCGCAGGCACGTAATACGTTCTGCTTGCCTTTAAGGTAGCACTTCGAGGCATCGATAATGAGCACGTCGTCATTATCACGATGTTGTTTGAGCACCATGATCAATGTTGGGATACCGGTACCAAAGAAGATGTTAGGGGGCAGACCGATAATTGCATCGATATGGTTCTTCTCTATAAGCCTTGCACGAATTTGTCCCTCTGCATTATCTTCGGGATCACCACGGAACAGTACACCATGCGGCAACACAATTGTCATGATGCCGTCCGGTTGCAGATGATGCAGTTCGTGGAGAAGAAAGGCATAATCAGCTTTGGACTTGGGAGCTACGCCAAAATCCTTAAAGCGGGAATCATATTCTGCATCACCGTTGCTCCAGTGTTGCGAATATGGTGGGTTCGACACTACGGCATCCACTCTCAGAGCCTTGCCGCTCTCTGAACCATGGAGAACTATAGGCCAATCCTCAGCAAGAGAATCAGCGCAACGGGTCTCAATATTGGAGGGCGAAATCCCTCGCATTACGAGATTCATTCGAGTGAGGTTGTATGTTGCCGGCTTCAGTTCCTGCGCATAATATTTGATGCTGTTGGGATCTTGAATATGGCGAGCTATTGATTTGCCTATAGTAAGGAGTAGCGAGCCGGAACCGCTTGTTGGGTCGTAGATCTCAATCTGCTTCTTGAATCGGTGATGTTCAGCAACAATATCGCTCATTAGCTGAGCCACCTCGCCAGGAGTGTAGAATTCCCCGGCCTTCTTACCTGCTGAAGCGGCGAATTTGCTGATAAGATATTCATAGATGTAGCCGAGGACATCGTAATTTTGCGAGTTGTCGGTAGGGACATCACGTATCAAGGTAATCAGCTTCTTCAGAGCTTTAGTCTGTTCGCTGACACTGCTGCCAAGTTTATCGAGACCGGTTCGTAGCGTTTTGAAGATACCACCGTAGACAGACCGGTATTCTTCGGCTATCATATTCTCAAACGAGCTTAAGGCACCACTAAGTACCGAAACCGAGAACTCGGAGTCAGGTTTGAGCCAAGTAGAGAACAGATTTTCATACGAGATGAAATAGCCGATATTGGTCTTGCAATTCTCGATTGTCGCACGCATATCGGGATCGCTGAAGTCCTCCTTCAGGTCAGGTAGGTCCTCATCAGTCCAGTCGATACTCTTAAGGTGATTCACCTCCTTATCCGACAGAAACTTATAGAACACCAATCCGAGAATATAATCCTTATACTCGTTGGCGTCAATCTTGGCTCTCATGGCATTCGCCGAAGCCCATATCTTGTTAGCAAGTTGCTGCTTATTCATAATCTTATTAACTACTGTAGTTTTAGCCCCATAAAACAAAACCGATTTTTTATTATCCGACTTCACCGATTTACTAATCGATTACACAAGTCAGTTATCGATTTTGTAGTATCATTAAAACATTCATATTGATAAGGATTAACAACCGCGGACTCTCTTGCTGATAGTACCACAGCATCCTTATACATATCAGACAATCGACTTAATAACCTATCGGTTTTCCTGACAGCAGAATCGGATCGGTTATTAAGACTATTTGAATATAAATATTCAATCGTCAAATCTTGGTCACATATACCATTACCATAACGGTCAAAAGCCTTAATCAAGTTTTCCGCCGATACTGAAAAATAATTTGACAGAATTTTCCGATTATGAGTCGCTGCATAATGTTCACTTTCTCTATTTACGGATAGTAACTCTATTGTTACTGAATAAGATGGCTTTATTGTATAATTAATAAAATCAGTAAGTTTTTTTATAACCTTGGCTCTCGAATAATGTCGATCGGGACTGTCCGTTTCGTCAACTATCAAGAGTATATGATATGGTGCGTTCAGATCTTTGGGTAAAACGTTTTGAATAATCGACTTTATATTTTCTATGCCTTCTAGATATCCATGATTCGGTTTTTGAAATCCAAAAACATATCGGTCAATGATTACTAGAGAATTTGACGGGACTCTGGATACGGATTGAAATAACTCTTTCCATGAATGCTTTTTTTCTCCTGTTATGAGCGAAAGTGTAGTAGACGGGGTAGCTAATACACAATCTCGCAAATCATTAGTCGATTGGCATATCACTCCAAGCTTTTGTTGCAAATTAGAAACAGTTACTTCATCTAAGTCAAGCAGAAAAGCGCTATCTGAGTGGTTGAGTATCGCTTCTTGATTTTTGGAATCGTTAAAATCGAAATCCGCTTCTTTGAAAGATATTTGATAACTTTCAGAAAAGATAAAAAGGGGATCATCAGCTTCAATGTCTGCATATATATCCTTATCTACGTAGATAGCCTTCTGCTTGCTAAGGATAAGGAACCATTCGCTCTGATCTTTTTCATCTTTAGCCATCTCGTCAACACATAGCTTTTCAAGGGATGTCGCTGAAATAAACACTTTGAACATGAGAATCTTACTTTCTGGTGTTTTTCAAAACTTCCATATGGAGTTTACCAGCCTCGTTGATAAATCCATCTCCAAATTTATTTTCAAACATACCGGTAGTAGCATACACCATGTCATATGGCGCTCCCTCTGAGGGGAAATAGTAAACCTTAAATGGATTCCACTTAAGTTTTTCCTCCTCATTATATTCTTGACTAACGATAACCTGAGATCGTCGAATAAGATATTCAGAGTGGGTCTCGATAATAAATCGAAAGCCATATTCTTGATTTAAGGAATAAAAAAGATCTGCAAGTTTGCTTTGGAGCATGGGATGAAGATTCTGTTCTGGTTCTTCAATAATCAGAATACTTCCTCTCCCGCGCCTAAAGGAACGGCTGTTCTTTTGGCGTGGCAAGTTTATTGCAAGACGGAACAGTAAAACCATTAGTTGAATGGACCCCATGCCTTTATCTGCCAAGTTGACTTTCTCGCCATCGTTATTCAAAATATATACAATGTGAGCTTCTCCTCCTATAGATTTAATTTCAAAATCTTGTCCAATTGAGAATGTTTTCATCCACATACAGATGAACTCACGCTGATTATTAGCGATTTTATTAGACGCAAACTCATGTATTGTGCGTGATAAGTAATCATTTGTATCCTTCGCACTATATATTACCGTTTGGCTTACAGCATGTGCGTATATATACTCTATACCAGACTCAATGAACATGTGTCTGATATAAAACGGCGTTCTTTCAACATATCCTCCCTCATTAAGAGAATACAATAGTTTCAAGAACTGGATATCCTCTTCAGAAAAGTCTTTTACTATTCGGTTTCTACGGTCAATACCTATTCTTCGGCCTCTATAACTGCGTCCATCTGTATTTTCAGGTTCAATCGCAGCGGCATAGATTGCGTTTGTGGCAGTAGAATACAAAGATTCTATAAGATCCGGATAGAATTCAAACGCTGAGGAGATCTTGAATTTCATAGAATGTGGTTTTGTCACATTTGAATAATAGGTCTCCAACTCTTTCATAAGACGAGGCTCTGTATTCTTTTTTAATATAAGGGCCGGATCCATCGTCAAGAATTCCATTTCTGCTTCATCCTTCTGTAAATCAAAAGTAAATACTTGATTATATCGAGTATTAGTCAATTTGATTGATTGTATAATTCCAAAAACAGTATCCTCATCATCCCGATTCCCTTGCACTACAATCTCAATATCCAATATCCCGATTCTTGTATTAAACGTGATTGTGGTATCTGTTGCCTTATTGCATAATGCACGTTTAAACGTACCAATATGAGCAAGATAACTGGTATTAAAATAGAATCGCTGATTCTTTATGTTTTTAGCGATATTTTTCTCCATTTGTTCAGGAGATTCACGAGTATCAAGAACATCTTCCCATTCAACAAATTGGCGACGATTAAGGAAATCAGCAAGAGCCAATATACCCTTCACCACAGTTGATTTCCCTGCATTGTTTTCCCCCACAAAAATAGTAATCGGGGCTAAATCCATTTTAGGGAAGTTTATGAATTTTCTGAAATTCTTAAATCCAATCTGTCTCATATCCTTATTCTTGTTTTGATTCTTAAATAGTAGTTCAACTCTGCAAAGTTAGAGGTCTTCTGTGCGAGCATCCTGCACAGTAGAATATTGTTTGTAATTTTCTTCTACTTTTTTTGCGAACTCCGCTCTAAAACTCTGTGGCGCTACAACTTCCACATCCGGTCCAAACGAGAAAATTTGTTGAAAAAGTTCTCTTGTCGGGATTACTTTAATTGAAATGTCAGTATCACTTATTCTCTTTTGTGAATGATGGAGAGGTTTGGTCAATACATACTGTATGCGCCGAGGACTAAACCGAAGTATTATTGTCTTCACTTCCTTCGCCTCATTATTTCTAGGAACGGAAACTCCTATAATATCTTTGAAGTAATGTGAAAAATCCGCAATGTCGTTAGGAATGAAGTGCTCACTAGTCGTCTGGAAATGCTGTATTCGGTCAAGTGCGAAATTATCGATTTCAGTTTTACCCTTTTTTCGTCCAATCAGAAACCACCGATTATTATATTGCCTCATGTGGTAAGGATAAACCGTTTCAGTACTTTCAATTCCTTTGGAACTCCTATAACACAAATGCAATGTCGAATGATTTATGGTCGCATCAATTAGAGAGGAAAGGAATTCGAGACCTTTAAGCTGTTCATTTTGGCCAAATGAAACGAGGTTTTCCGGATTTGCCTTTATGCCAAATCGAAGTTCAAGATTAGTTATCACCTCTTCAAGCCACGTTGTTGAAGGGAGGCCACTATACTTTTTAAGCATATCAATAGTGGTTGTTAATTTCTGCACATCTTCGATTGTTAAATCATCATCATATAGCGAATAGTCCACCGGATCATATTGGTAATAGCATTTCTTACCTTCAAGAATCGGCGTCTCAAGTGAAACTTCATGTTTCGGGAGCATTTTCCGAATTGCCGCAATGTCATCTCTCAATTGCCGAGTCTTTATTTCTGAACCGACGCCGTTCAGCTCATACAAACAATCATTCACCTTTTCAAGTAAGTCCTGAAAGGAGTAACGATGCATTGAATCTCTAAAACAATCATTCAAGATACGGTAACGATATTGAGCATTCTTATTTGCAGGCATAATCGAAATATTTACTTAGTTGAACAAAGCAAATCTTTTACATCCACATCAAGAACTTCCGCTATCTTGCGGAATGTCTCTATAGCAGGCTGAGCTTTATTAGTACACCACTTCGAAACAGTAGCCGGATCTTTCCCGATTTCTCCTGCCAACCATTTCGCCGTGCGCTTCTTCTCAACCAGCACAACTTTGATCCTGTTAATGTCGGTATCTGTCATAACTTTCGATATTAATCCTCAAAATTACAAATAATAAGTGATATTCCAAAAATAAATCGCATCAATTATTCAACTATTTTGCGTTTTGCATCTTTTTCATAAAAGACACTCTGAGCTGTAACTTCTTGAATTAATAGTTTTGAGGATTCACAGAATTTTGCTATTTTTGCAATAGGAAATCAGTCGATATGCAATAGAAAGCGTAAAGGATTGCACGTCAGCCAGATGATTGGTTGTTACATTCCATATATCGAAGACAGCTGAATGCAACGGCGTTACGCCCGTTAGTTATTAGCTTTAATTTGCTGAATATCAAATAGTTCTCCACTATGCATCGGCAAATGACATAATTGTCAGAATCCGTCACAATCCATCACAATCCGTTAGTACAGCGTGCTTTACAGCACGCTTTTTTAATGCCCTTACTGACGGATTCTAATGGATTCTGACCCCTTTTTCGCCCATTTTTGTATCCCGGTTGTATCTCGCTCGCAGCCGCGATAAAATCGTCCGAAAGGTGGTGGACAATCTTTACGCCATTTTACGCCACTTTACGGGATTTTACATATTTCGGGCGAAATAAGGCGAATTAACAATGAGCAGTAACATTGATCTAAAAAAGATTTGTGCGTTCTGTGGCAAGGAATTCATAGCCCACAAAACCACGACTACATGCTGCTCTCACCGATGTTCAAGTCTTCTCTATAAACAGAGAAAACGAGAAGCTAAAGTGAGGAAGCATGACGCGGTCACCGAAAAGGTCATCGCAGAGAAACCGATTGAGAAAATCAAGGACAAGCCCTTTATCTCAATCTCAGAAGCAGCTCTCTACATGGGAGTGAGTCGTCCGACAATCTATCTGTATTTGCGCAATGGAGAAGTCTCAGCAAAGCGGATGGGGTCAAAATATCTGATCGCCCGTGAGGACATCGAAAACTTATTCAATCATCCCGACAAGTTCGAGCCTGTCAGAAATGAGCGAAAAGCAATAACCGAGTTCTATACGACTCAGGAAATACTCAAGCGCTATGGGATATCAAACTCCGGACTATACAAGATAGCTCAGACACAGAATTTCCCAAAACTCAAAGTCGAGGGAAAAACCTCTGGAGCAAACCTCACATCGACAAATATTTCGAGAAGAGGAATCCTTCGGAATAACAGAGTGGTACACTGTCGCAGAGATACAAGAAAAATTTGGCATGACTCTATCTGCCATATATTGCCTTGTATCTAAGGAAGGAATACCTAAGATAAAAGTAGGAATTGAGGCACGCTATTCAAAAAAGCATTTTGACATAGCTAAAGGCATAGCCGAGCCTGAGGCTCCTAAAGAATACTCCATTGCCGAGGCTATGGAAAAATTCGGAATGACCAGAGACCAGCTCTACCACTATGTCAAGACCTATAACATCACCCGTACCAAGCGGGGAAAATACACCTACATATCACGCAAAGAACTGGATGATTTGCTCGCTCCACCGACGATTTGACCGAAATCGGCGATGGTGATTACCGACATTACGTATCAGCAGGCGATGGATATTTACAGGTATACATCGGGAGCTTTTCCCAGTAATGTTACCGGGGGCTGTAATAACACGTATGGCTATGCCAGATTCAGGACAAATCTTCCGCTAAACGGTGTAACGCATGTCTTAGAGATTTATGCTATGTTTTACCATAATGAGATTCTCGAAGTTGTCCGGCTACCTCAGTACTATTCCGATGGCGTTCATCTCCATAAAAACACTAGGGCAGCCTTTTACGGCTGCTATAAGTTGAAAGAGATCCTAAACGTGATGCTTGCGCCGCAATGTATATCCAGTTCAAAGACATGGGCGGATACATTTTACAAATGCGTGTTGCTTGAAACGGTAAGAATAAAGAACCTGTATGGAAATATATCGTTTGCCCAGAGCCCGCTTATATCTTCCGACAGCATATCTTACTTAGTCGAGAACCGCACGACAGCACACACCGACGTCATCACCGTAACAGTCCATGCCGACACTTTCGCAAAGCTGACAGGCGATACCACCAACCCGGCTGTTGCCGCGCTTACACCCGCAGAACTCGCACAGTGGCAACAGATCCTCACCGCCGCAACAGCAAAAAACATATCATTCACAACACCATAAGACAATTTTAAACTTTAAATTCTAAATTCTCAATCATGATACAGAAAGTCAACGGAATATGGCAGAGCAGCGACGGCAAGAAGCTGCGCCGCATTTCAACAGGCGCCGTCGGAACACTCCATGGCGCGCTCCCCGGCGACACCGCCAAGAGTTTCGAAGAACTCAGCGCCGACGACATTCCCGCCTACACCCGGGAACAGTATCGCGCCGAAACCGAGCGTCTCATAGCCGAGCGTTGCACAACCGGGCAGGAGATCCAGTTTGCCCGCGAGAAAGAATCCGCCGACGGCTACGCCGACTATCTCGCCTATGTCGAGCAGTGCAAAGCCCGCGCCATCGAGAACCTGACAGCACGCCCGGAAGAATAATAAACCTAAAAATCTTGATAAGAATGATATAGACTAACGTAACTCCAGATTTATCGGGGCAATAAAAACAGCCCCCGACCTGATAGTAAAGGCGCCAACCACATACTATCACAAAGACGCGAGACACCGCGCAGTCGAGGGCTGTAAAGCCTTTTGATCGCCGTGTTTCGCGTCTTGTGTATGTGGTTGGCAATGCAAAGCTACGCAAAAGGGGCGAGATTACCAACATCAACTTAAGCCAATTAAAACATTTTGTTATGCTGAATGGCAAACACTATCCCTCAGAACATGGAGGTTTACAAAGAAACCTCATCTCTCGGGCGACTGCTGATTAAGCCGGTCGATAAACCTCTCGCAAAAGCGATGATCATTAAGAATCATTATTCACACAAGTGGAATGATGGCGGTTTCGGACTATATAACTTCGGGATATTCCATGCTGACGACCCTGACCGCTGTATTGGTGTGGCTGTCTATGGCTACATGAAGAACCCGGCGGCACGAATATTCACGCACCCGAATCCGAAAGCGTGGATGTGCGAACTGAACCGAATGTGGATAGATGATGAACTCGGCCATAACGCCGAGAGCATACTGATAGCTGCGTCGATAAAGTTGCTGCGCCGTCTTGATCCAAACCTTGTCGCCGTGCAGAGTTTTGCCGACGATCGCCTTGGCTGCGGCACAATCTACAAAGCCGCCAACTTCCAATATTATGGCTTTCACCACACAAAGTTTCTGCGTAATATCAGAAGCGGCGAGGTCGTTCATGAGCAGATTTTTACAAATACACATTCTCCGTCGGGCTTTCTCCGTGCCAACGTTGGAATGTTGCTCGGCGACTTCGATGTGTTCGAGGTCAAGACATATCGCTACATTTACCCCCTCGACAAACACTTTCGTTTCGTCAAACCCCAGGAACCTTATCCGGCATACGATAAAGGGATGGATCCTGCGGAATGGAACCGCGACCGTGCAAAGATGATCGAGCGTTGCATCAGTATATTGCAGAAGATGGCGTAAAAGGCTGCAAACAGCGCGACAACACAATGAAAAAATCCCTCAGACACAAAAGATGTTTGAGGGATTGATTCTGTGATCGTCAAACGATGTTTAAACCGTGATTAAATAACTTTCAAGCAGCTACGAATAGAATAGAAAAAATCCTGAAAAATGTACTTTTCGTTTTTGAAATATGCACGTTTCGTTTTTCCGATTAGATATAGTCGCCTAATTTGACTTTATAACCCTATTAGATGTCGATACGTATTTGAATGGCAAATCTCCAGAATCCTTACTTACGTCAATGTAACAGTTCCATGCACACACCTTGGGTGACTCGGCATCCGGATCAAGACACAAAATATTTGTGATAATTTCTTCCTCATTGGTTTCGTATCCAATAGCGAATAAAGCATGTGCACCTTCATTCCATTCAATAGAGACTATTGGCGCAACATTATTGTCAATTAAGTCGGTAATGTTAGAGACGATGTCATCTTGATTCTTAGGATTGCTACGATTTACGATAATATCGCATCCGCACTTGTCGTTTAATTCCTTTTTGAGTCTGATATAAGAGAACCCATTTCGCACAAGGCCGTTATTCTCCATAAGTTCATGGAGAATCTTACCTTTGGCAGTCCTCTTATCGGGTGAATTATATAAGCGTAAATCGTCCTCGGAAAGATAACCAATGTGGAGCATACACATAATGGTCGAATAGACAGCACAAGCTCCGTCTAAATCACCCTGTCGGCGATGAAGCAGAACAAGGTGTTTATTCGCATCTTTAACGAGAACCTGCTGATTCCGAAAATATATTCCATTTACTATTGAAATTATTATTACATAGAATCTTATATGATTATACTATCAAAGGTTCATTGTCTTTTCAAGTAAGTTGGATAATTTCTCAATAAACTCATTATAGGAGCAATCGTACTCTATAGTTACTCCGAGGTCGTTAGGACTTTCAGACACGTATTCATGGTTACTACTATTGCGCAAAACAAGATATACATCATGGTATAATTTATCAGAACGATTTTTGCGACGAATTTCGCTATCTCGCCAATAGAATATATAAGGAGTCTGATTACCTTTTATATCAAAGTAGAAGCTCTCACCCCACAAATGAGCTCGGTCTCCAAGCATTCGATCGCTTTCAATGCCTTCCGGGAAAATCAGATAGTCGTTATTAATTCCCTCACAGATTAGACGATTCCAGGCCGTTCCAAGAAGATAATTCTTCCAATCCACGCTGCAACGCCAAATCACAGCTCTGTGTTCCCAAGGTTTGAAATAAAAATCACCCCAAGTCGTTTGATGTAGGAATTTTGAACCAACAAGTTCTTCATGAGTACCCCTTTGAATCGGATCTGAAAAAGGAGATTTGAATTTTGCAAGTTCTTCATTTGTCATAACCCCGTCTATCAACATTGCATGTACAGCGTAAAGAAGGTCCTTATTTAATAGAATATCTTTCCAACTGCTGTATGAGCTATTAAGCCAAGGGCGTCCCATATCATCCCAGTTATTAATATGTCGGTACAAACATCTAAGCATCCGAGCAGATATTCCTTTGTTTTTGTGCTCAATTGCAAGGAAATCATCAAAATGCCGTTTTTTCACTTCAAAATTTTCCCAATCGACTTTTCCTTCTCTGTTATACATCAGGAATCTAATCGCGCCATCAAATGGATAGTCTTTTTCGGCACTGCGTATCATTTTCTCTAAAGAAATATCTTTATATTTCTCTTCCTCTGCATTACGGAGAGTATGTATTTTATTTGCCTTTTGAATTTCTTCCAAAAGTTGATTCTTTGCTTGCGAGGGCAAATCGACTTCATCATAGGCTAAGTCTTTTAGTGAAGATATGATTGATAAGGACTTATTGGCTAATAATGAAATAAACTCCAATAATGGTTTTATACCTTTATACGTATCCATACCAGAATTGTCTACTAAATTTCTAACAAACATCATCCAATCATTAAAATAGGTATTGTTGAAGTCTTGTTTGCAGCTATAAAGCTGAGAAAAGTATATTGAGGCTGCATGTGTCAATACTTGATTCCTCATAGTTGTAGGAGTGACATAGTAAATGCTGTCCCTATATTTAATTTCATATCCTTTATTTTCTTCTGAAGAATAAACCGGTATGAAATCGAAGTTATAAGGATAGAACAGAGATTTTTTTGCTTTTTCTCCTGATTTGATAATTCCCTCCCAAACTTGGTAATAGAACGTTTTGAACTCAATTGTCAATATTGGGCGATATACATCAATTGAGCTAAAGGTCTGATGCTTTATAAGATGATTATATATAGCTTTTTGTTTGTCCAAATCTTCGTGAAGAATTAGGAAATTTAATACTTGACGATTGAAAAATTCAAAAATCAAATAATCCACAACATTATCCTCACTTCGTAAAGGCCAAAAATAGTTCGTCCAAGCATTTTCAAAATGACTTATGAAATTATCGTTTTCTCCTCGAAATAATTCATATGTATCATTGGACTTAAAACTAAATAATTCTGCTTTGAAATTCTCAAAATCTGTAAGTTTCTTTCCCCTGGCATTCATCTTGATATACAAGTCGTCAGAATTAAGAATCCTTTCATTTTTTGTATTTCTAAAATAGAATTTCAAAGGACAAGAGGCTGAACATAATTTGTCCCATAAAGCTTTATAGTCAATGTTGTCTCCTAATAATTGTTCAAAGCCAGAAAAATTAGTCGGATCGGAAAGAGAACACAACATGGCCGTAACCGTAGGATCCTCCTTATATTTACGAGTAAACCAAGGTTGACCAGAGATATAATTGCTTATATTTCCATTGTTATCTCCTACTAATTTTTCACACATTCTTTTACAGAATTCCCGAGAAGATGTGCGTGTCTCATATGAAAAACGCTTAAGCCGCCTGCCGACAGATTCATCATAATATGTAGCGTTTTCAATTAAAACACCGGACTTGAATGCGATATACCAGTGAAGAAGCCATAAAGTTGTTAGTCTCTGTTGCCCGTCAAGAGGATATATTACCTCCGTTTCTGTATTTTCAGAGGAATCATTATTGCTACGTGGACAAGCATATACGAAATCCAACTTGCAGGGAATGGATTCCTTTAGAGAAGATATTAGTTGTCCAAAAAACTCGATTCTTAGCTTATGCTTGTCTTCTCGTCCTTGCGCATAGTCACGTTGGATGATTGGAATAATCACCTTATAATGATCCAACAACTCCCAAAAGGATATTGGAGAATTGCACGCTTGAATATTTGGATTATCAGTAGGTTCGCTCATTTCTAAAATCATTTTTCAACCACAAAAATTATGAAGTCATTTCCTGTTCATAGTCCTGCGCATCGGGTAAGGTCCAACGCAAAAAAGAACCTGGCATGAAAGAATATTGCTTAGAGAAAACGCTAAGTGTACATGGGGGGACAAAAGCGGATTTAGCTTCTTCACTTATAATTCTAATGCTGCCATTCTCCCATATGGCATAAAGAAGAATCCCGGCTGTTTTATTCCTGATATGCTGTCTTTTTGTCGCAAATATCGCATTTTTATATTTACGATTTGTAGAAGAATCAAGCAAAACGAAGTTGTATATACGGTTTTTATTAGGAGATTTTACTTTCCCTGAAGGTTCTAACCATTTAGACATTTTGGCAACAAGTGATTCAAATGCTTTATCACATTCATCATCAGAATTTGAAGTAAAAAATGTCATAAGGCTCTTGTCGTTCTGAAGCTCGTTTCGTTGGTCATCTGTTAATGACAAAAAACTGGAGAGAACCCATTCACGTTGAGATTTACGATCGTCAAGACTATTGGTTGTGGCAGAGTCTATGTGCTCTACATCCCAACCGTCCCCAGGCTTTTTTATCTCTTTTTTCAATAAATGAAATGGGAATTTGTAATAAACACCTTGCCTATATGCAGGATTATTCAAATGCGATAAATTCTGACGAAGAACCGATAATACGTTCATTAACAAAAGATAAGGGAAAGATTCGCGTTTATGATCTTTTTCATTCCCTTTCTTGTCCACTGTAACATAAACATGATTTGGGTCAAATTTATCAATAATATTTTTAATGATAAAATTTAATATAAAACCATCTAAGAACTCATCATAAGACGAATTCTGCCATTTATCAAATAAGTCCTTCAACGAGAAGTGACCTTGGAATAATAGGAATCCGAGTAAATGATATAACGTGACATCCTCATACCATAATTGCCAAGTTTCTATTATATCATTAATCTTTCTCCAAATCTCCTTGAATTTTGACTTGTCTTTCAAAAAGGTATTATAGTATGCTCTAAATAAAGCATCCCTGGCATTAATATCTTCTTCCAGATCAGATGAGACAAAAAAATCCTTTCTATGATTATTATATATGTATTTAAGTAGAAATTCAATACGAGTAGGTGATTTATCCTCTTTTAGATCAGTTATAAAAAGCCAAAACTCATCATTTTGGAGAGACGATTCAATAGCGTCCCATTGATGTGCGAGTTCTTCTCGAAGATTGATTGCATCATTAATGTAGTTGTCTTTTGATAAAAAGAGAGCCTTGATAAGTTCAGATTGAGTGAGTTCAATCTTACCAATATTTAGACGCCGGAAAATTTTTTCACCGGGACTCTCATCTACCAAATCTGCTCGGTACCACAAGAATTTTAGATTGTTACGGCAGAAATTGGCCAAATCTTGCTTCGAAGCGAATGAAAATTGTTCTCCAATATAATTCTGCGTCCATGTCCTCACCGAATTATATGCTTGCTTCATATGGAAGATGTTGATATCATCAATATTCGGGCAACTCGCAATATCAGATACATGCTCTTTGCTGTTTTCGAGCACCTGATAATCGATAGTAAATAAATTTTTATGTCCTAGAGCTTGAAGTATCAGAAGGACAGTCGTAAGTCTTTGTTGTCCATCCACAACTTCCCATTTGTCATCTTTCCTTTTTACAACAATCGGTTGCATCGAGTATGATTCTCCGGGATACTCTTTATAGAAGAAGGATATGTCATTTAACAAGTCGTTTACTTGCTGCGCCTCCCAACGGTATCCTCTCTGATAATCGGGAATGAGAAAGTTCTCCCCAATGAAATCCGATACATTGTGGAAATCAAGAGTTTCCTCAGGATTTGATATTGCCATAATATTAGAGTTCGTGGTAAATTGCTATAGGCTCAACCACCAATTCATTGGCTAGTCTGCCCGTAAAAGTTTCCTCCATATCGCCAAGTTGAGATATAACGTTCTGGACGGAAGATTTCATTTTCTCTCCATCTATTAAAGAGGGTATATATTCAGCTTTATGTTGACCACTTTGGGTAACAATTCCAATCAACGAAAGAGATGCTTCGGTCTTTCGTGAAAACCTGGGAATTAGTATTTCTATTGGATCTCTCAGATATGCCTTGTTAAGATTGGCAAGGGCAACAATGTCAGCTTCCTGCTGTATTATTCGAAATGCCATTTGGCCTCTGAAACTAAAGCGTAATAGAGTTAGGAGTGAATCAATCTTTTCATCTTCCAATCTTAGACCGGCATTCTCAAGAAGATCTCTCCATTTTTGCTGAATAACCTTCTGGGTCACTTTTGCTCTCGTCTTTGCATTTCTGTCATTGGACTGAGGGCATGAATTAAATAATGTTTTCAAGTCTTGACCTTCAGAGACCATTGAGCAATAAGCAATCGCTTCTCCTATAGAATTGAAATTACTGAGAGTATCTATGATGGCTTGGTAGTCATCAAATATCGCTTTGCCTGTAATCTTTACTATCTTCTGGGAAGATAATGTTTCCAATGTGTCTTCTTCTGTAATCTCATAAATCTTTTTACGGTCGAGAAGCTCTTTTTCAAACATTGTATATGCAAAATCGTGGAGATACCTCTTCTCTTCCGACGCATTTCCCGCCGTTATGGCATCCCCCATCATAGAACCCTTTAGTAAAGATCCCTTCTGGGTGGCATTTTCTGTATGTGTATCAACCTCGCTCTTTAGGACATAATCAGTCATACCCTCAAATATTTGAGAAGAAAGAGACGCAAGTTTATACTCATCAAGATATATGAATGATTTAATTGTGTCTGCCATATTTTATCTTAGGGATATTCAGAAAATCGTCAACTAATTGTTTGGCAATGTCATAGAAGATTT
>ERZ791865.92-NODE-92-length-150242-cov-6.380552_pt1 | contig 150242 bp, 135 predicted proteins | sample MGYA00509942_ERZ791865 | MGnify/ENA primary metagenome ERZ791865 (study PRJEB30046, sample SAMN00792098) | human gut metagenome | study: EMG produced TPA metagenomics assembly of the A metagenome-wide association study of gut microbiota in type 2...
CTTCTCTTCGATGCTCCGAAGTTTGAACATAGTTATCCGCATTGCTGGAGATGTAAAACTCCTATCCTTTTCAGAGCAACAGACCAGTGGTTCTGTTCGGTTGACGATTTCAAGGATGAGGCTGTTGACGCTATCAATACGGTTAAGTGGATTCCTGCATGGGGCAAGGACAGAATTACATCAATGGTAAGAGAAAGAAAAGATTGGTGTATTTCCCGTCAGAGAAAATGGGGTGTTCCGATTCCGATTTTCTTCTGTAAGGATTGCGGAGAGGCTCTTATTGATAAGGATGCTATGCTTGCTGTTGCAGACTTATTCGGTAAAGAAGGCTCAAACGCTTGGTACAATCACACAGCCGCAGAGATTCTTCCTGCCGGTACAAAGTGTAAAAAGTGCGGTTGTACTGAATTTGATAAAGAAAAAGATATTATGGATGTTTGGTTCGATAGCGGTTCATCACATGCCGCTGTTCTTGAACAGCGTGATAACCTTGAATCACCTGCTGACCTTTACCTTGAGGGTAACGACCAGTACAGAGGTTGGTTCCAGTCATCACTCCTTACATCCGTTGCTACAAGAGGCAGAGCACCTTACAAGGCTGTTCTTACTCACGGTATGATCCTTGACGATGAATCAAGAAAGATGAGTAAGTCACTTGGTAACGGCATCAGCCCACAGGATGTTATTAAGCAGTACGGTGCTGATGTACTCAGACTTTGGGTTGCATCAACCGACTATCAGACTGATGTTCATATTTCTAAGGATATCCTCAAGCAGATTTCCGAATCATACAGAAAAATCAGAAATACCGCAAGATACATTCTCGGTAACATTTCTGACTTTAATCCCGATACAGATATGGTTGATTTTGACAAGGTGTTGCCGATTGATAAATGGGCGCTTGCAAAGCTTAATGACCTTATCACAAAGGTTAGAACTTCATACGATAATTATGAGTTCCATATTGTATACCACAGCATTCACAACTTCTGTGTTGTTGATATGTCTAACTTCTATCTTGATGTTCTCAAGGACAGACTTTATACAGAAAAGGCTGACAGCCTCTCAAGAAGAGCCGCTCAGACCGTAATCTACGTTATCCTTGACGCAATGACAAGAATGATTGCTCCGCTCCTTGCCTATACATCAGATGAAATTTGGAAATACATGCCTCATTCCTCAAATGAGAATGCAGAACATGTTATCTTTAATGAGATTCCCGAAAACATCGCTATTGATGTTGACGATAAATTTATGGCTTTCTGGGACAGAATCCACGAACTTCGTGATAATGTTAAAAAGTCACTCGAATCTCTTATAAAGGATAAGACAATTAAGGGTTCGCTTGAAGCAAAGGTAACACTTTCTGCAGGCGGAGAAACACTTGAATTCCTTAAAAAGGCTGAGCCTGAGCTTTGTGCAGCATTCATAGTTTCAGAAGTTGAAATTGTTGACAACGGCGGTGAGCTTGAAATCAAACCTGAAAAAGCTGAGGGTGAAAAGTGCGAGCGTTGCTGGGCTATCAGCAAGACGGTGGGTCAGTGTGCAGAGCATCCTACAATCTGTTTCCGCTGTGTTCAGAATCTTAAATAATAACTACTATTACAATAAATCGGTGTGATAAAACACACCGATTTATGTTTATGGAGGATAAAATGCCTGTTATTGCTCTTATAATCGGTGTGCTTTTAGCTGCCACTGATCAGATAATAAAATATTTTGTGCTTACCTATCTTCAGCCTGTCGGTTCGGTAACTGCCATTGACGGAGTACTTGATTTTACTTATGTTGAGAATAGAGGCGTTGCTTTCGGAATGTTTTCGGATATGCGTTGGTTTTTCGTAGCGGTTACTGCTGTTCTTATTGCAATAATAATATATATTATGTTCAAGAAGAAACCGTCGGGAAAGATGTTCTATATTTCTGCGGCACTTATAATCGGCGGCGGAATAGGTAATTTGATTGACAGGATTTTTTACGGTTTTGTAGTCGATTACATCAGCGTTTCATTCTTTCCCCCTGTTTGTAACTTTGCCGACTACTGCATTACAGTCGGAACAATACTTCTTATAGTTTATGTTCTGTTTTTCTCTAATGTTATGAAATCCGAAAAAAAGGTCAACAAAAGCAATGAATGAATTTAAACTTAATTGTGAAACAAGCGGTGTAAGACTTGATAAATTTATTTCGGATGCAAATATTGATTTATCACGCTCTGCTGCTGTTAATCTTATTGAGAACGGAGCTGTGCTTGTAAACGACTCTGTTGTTTCAAAAAAGTACAAGCTTTCGCAAGGTGATATTGTTGTTGTAAATGTTCCCGATCCGACGCCTTATGAGGCTAAAGCGGAAAATATTCCTCTTGATATAGTTTATGAAGATGAATGCTTGCTTGTTGTGAATAAGCCAAAGGGAATGGTGGTGCATCCTGCCGCAGGAAATTATGACGGTACTCTTGTAAATGCTTTGCTTTATCATTGCGGTGACAGCCTTTCGGGAATTAACGGCGTACTTCGTCCCGGCATTGTTCACCGCATCGACAAGGATACAAGCGGTCTTTTGATTGTTGCAAAAAATGATTTTGCTCACCGTTCTCTTGCAGAACAAATTAAGGAGCATTCTTTTACAAGGGAGTATGAGTCAATTGTATTTGGTAATCTGAAAAATGATGAGGGAACAGTTGACGCTCCAATCGGAAGAAATCCTAAAGACAGAAAGAAAATGTGTGTTATCGAAAAGAACAGCAAAAATGCGGTTACTCATTATTCGGTAATAACAAGGTATAAAGGTTACACACATATAAAATGCAAGCTTGAAACAGGTCGTACTCATCAAATCAGAGTGCATATGGCTTATATAGGTCATCCCGTGTCGGGTGATAAGGTGTATGGCGTAAAGAATGAAAAAGTTGATTTTGAAGGACAATGCCTTCATGCAAGAAAAATCGGTTTTATTCATCCAAAAACCAATGAATATATTGAATTCACTTCCGAATTGCCTGATTATTTCAAAAAATATCTTAAAAAGCTTGAGAATATATCATCACATTAATCGGAGCTTGACGGGATATATTCCGATTTTTTAAACTAAATTGAAAAAACACTTGCATTATTATTCCGTATGTGGTATTATATTAAAGCATTTGAAACCGTCGTAACTCTCGACGAGGTTCAAATAACGGTTTAACCGTCATTTTGATGTGACAGTCCGCTGCTCGTTTGAGTAAGAATGTCGGAAAAATAAGGAGGATAAAAAATGGACGCATTAAAGACTATTGCTGCAGCAAGCGTGAAGGAAACAACACCTGAGTTCAGCGTAGGTGATACTGTAAAGGTATCAGTAAACATTCGTGAAGGCGAAAGAGAAAGAATCCAGATGTTTGAGGGTACTGTTATTGCTAAAAGAGGCAGTGGCGTAGCTGAAACATTTACTGTAAGAAGAGTAGCTTACGGCGTTGGTGTTGAAAGAGTATTCCCTCTCCATTCACCCAATGTTAAAGATGTACAGGTTGTTCGTTACGGTAAGGTTCGCAGAAGCAAGCTCTACTATCTCCGTGACAGAGTTGGTAAGGCTGCTAAGGTTAAAGAGCAGATTCGTAAGTAATTCACGAAATCAAAAGGGACTTTCAAAAGTCCCTTTTTTTACTATTTTTCTTTATAGCAGGTGACAAAGTTGAAGAAAAGCAAAAATAATGTCAATGAGGCTAATATGGCTGTGCTTCAGCCTGAGGGTGTGAACGATTCTTCAGATATCAATCCTGAAATGTATGTGGATAAGAAACCGTCAATTTCCGAAAAACAATTTCTTGTTGCAAAAGAGGAAGGCGCAATGTCCGGTTTTTATGACTGGGTAAGATGTATCCTGTTTGCAATTTCGGTTGTTGTGGTTTGCCTTATCTTTTTGTTCCGCCTTGTTGATGTTGAAGGCAGATCAATGAATAACACACTTGCCACTAACGACAAGGTTATCGTAACAAATCTATTCTACACTCCCAAAAATAACGATATCGTTGTTATTTCTCACGGTGCAGAGTATAACAGTCCGATTATTAAGCGTGTTATCGCTGTTGCGGGACAGACTGTTAAGGTCGATTATGACAACGACCAAATCATAGTTGACGGTGTTGTTCTTGATGAACCGTACATAGAGGGTTCAACCTACGGCAACAATATAGGTGACAATGAAATTCCGGAAGTTATTCCTGAGGGCAAAATTTTTGTTATGGGTGATAACAGAAAGGATTCAATGGACAGCCGCAGTACAAAAATCGGTCTTATAGATGTTGATGATGTAATCGGTAAGGCACAGTTTGTAGTTTATCCGTTTGACCACTTCGGCTATCTGTACTGATGCTAAAAATCGTAAAAAATCAATGTTAATTTAAGTTTTGATATTGTGAAAAGCTTATTTCTGTTTTATAATAGAAATAAGCTTTATTTTTTACGGAGGGTTATATGCCTCAAAAACCTAAAAAGAATAAAATCAGAATTAAAATTAACGATAAAAAAATCACGGATTATATGTTTGATTTTACACGGACAATAATTTTTGTGTTTGCAATTATATCCGTAGCGTTTACTTTTATCATCAGAGATGCCAATGTTGTGGGAAATTCGATGCTTGACACGCTCCACAGCGATGATAAAATTTTCATTACAAATTTTATGTATGAGCCAAAATGCGGCGATATTGTAGCTATCAACGCTGAAAATCAGATTGAAAAGAGAATTATAAAACGGGTTATAGCCGTTGAAGGACAGACGCTTGTCGTGGATTACAGTAAAAATGCAGTTTATGTTGACGGTATAAAAATTGATGAACCGTATGTTTCTTCTTTAACACGAGAACCGTCAAATCCATTGCAAATTCCGTATGTTATCCCTGAAGGTTATATCTTTGTAATGGGTGATAACAGAATTATTTCTCTTGACAGCCGTGATAAGAGTATAGGCCTTGTGTCTGTCGATGATGTAATCGGAAAAGCACAATTTATATTTTTTCCACTTGACAGATTCAAGTATTTATATTAACAGAATATTTTTAAAGGATGTACATATATGAGCGAAATGCAGACTATTCAATGGTTCCCTGGTCATATGACCAAAACAAAAAGACAGATTCAGTCAAGTCTTAAACTTGTTGATGCTGTCGCAGAAATTATTGATGCAAGAATTCCTGTCAGCAGTCGTAACCCCGACCTTGCAAAACTTGTTCAGAACAAGCCGAGAGTTATTCTTCTCAATAAATGCGATATGGCTAATCAAACTGCTACGAAAATGTGGATTGACTATTTTAAAAAGCAGAATCTTGTTGCTATCCCGGTTGACTGTAAAAGCGGCAGAGGTCTTGACAAATTTGCACCTGCCGTAAATACGGTTATGAGCCATAAGATTGCAAGATTAAAAGAAAAAGGAATGGTAAATCCCACAATCAGAATTATGATTGTCGGTATTCCGAATGTAGGCAAATCTTCTTTTATCAATAAAATGGTAAAGAAGAACCGTGCAAAGGTTGAGGACAGACCGGGCGTTACAAGAGGTAATCAATGGTATACAATTGCAAAGAACCTTGAAATGCTTGACACTCCGGGTGTGCTTTGGCCAAAGTTTGACGATAAGACAGTCGGAGAGCATCTTGCGTTCACAGGTGCGGTTAAAGACCAAATTCTTGATATCGAACTTTTGGCGGTGAGACTTCTTGATTTCATTAAGGAACTCAAGCCTGCTGATTTTATAACAAGATTCAAATTAGAAAACGAAGATATCGAAAATATTGATTCATACGAGCTTTTGAAAATGATTGGCAAAAAGAGAGGTATGCTTATTTCAGGCGGTGAGATAGATACCGAGAGAGCCGCAATTATGTTGCTTGATGAATTCAGAAGTGCAAAGCTTGGCAGAATTACAGTTGAAATGCCGCAGGGGAGATAACAATGGATTGGCTTGAATATGAAAATAAAAATATTGCAAGAGGTTTTCTGAATATCTGCGGTGTTGATGAAGCCGGCAGAGGACCGCTTGCGGGACCTGTGTGTGCCGCCGCAGTTATACTTCCCGAAAACACCGTTATTGAAGGAGTCAATGATTCAAAAAAGCTTTCTGAAAAAAAGAGAGAGGCTTTGTTCGATGTAATAAAGGAACAGGCCTTGGCATACAGCATTGCATTTGCAAGCGTTGAAGAAATTGAGGAAATGAATATTCTTAATGCTACTATGCTTGCAATGAAACGGGCAGTTGAAGGACTTGAACCAATGGCTGATTATGCTATGATTGACGGCAACAGAATGCCTCCGTTGTCAATTGAAGGCGAATGTATTGTAAAAGGCGACGCAAAATCAATGTCAATTGCCTGTGCGTCAATTCTTGCCAAGGTATCAAGGGATAGACTTCTTTATGAATACGACAAAGAATTTCCTCAGTACCTATTTGCAAAGCATAAGGGTTACGGCACAAAGGCTCATATTGAGGCGATTCTTAAATACGGACCGTGTAAGTATCACAGACCGAGCTTCTTGAAGAAAATATATAATAAGAAATGATTTTTACTACTAAACAAACAGGTGATAAGGGAGAGGCTTATGCCGAAAAATATCTGAAAAAGCATAAGTATAAAATTATTGCCAGAAATTATAAAAAGCCTTACGGCGAAATAGATATCATAGCCGAGAATAAGGAAGTAATTGCCTTTGTTGAGGTTAAAACAAGAAAAGAGAATTCTCTTACACAACCCGTTGATGCGGTTAACCGTAAAAAGCAGATTAAAATTTTAAAAACTGCCGATATGTATATGTATGAAAACAATATAGATAAAGAATGTCGATTTGATGTATGCGAAGTTTTTGTCAACAGTGATAATCTTAAGCTTGTCGGCATTAACTATATTGAAGATGCATTCTGACGGGAGGTTGCCATGAATTTTTTTGACTTGCATTGTGACACGCTCTATAAGGCAGTAACCGAAAAGTCCGAACTGGATAATCCCTCATATGAAGTGAAATTAAATAACGATTCCGAATCCCGCAAGTTACAGTGCTATGCTATATGGTTGCCCGACACGCTTGACGGTAATGCGGCGGAAAAATTGTTTTTTAAATCGTCTGATTACCTGAAATCCGAATGTAACCGACTTGGAATTGAATTGTTAGGTATCGGTGAATTCACGGATAATGCTTTTTCAAAGTATCGAAACTCAGCGTTTTTTACAGTAGAAAACGGAAAAGCTTTGAACGGCAAAATCGAGAATGTAAAGCGATTTGCGAAAATCGGCGTCAGAATAATGACTCTCACATGGAATGAGATGAACGAGATCGGTTCAGGCGTTTTATCGGAAGATAAATGCGGTTTAACGGACTTCGGAAAACTTGCAGTAGCCGAAATGGAAAAGTACGGTATTGTAATTGATATATCCCATGCAAGCGATGAACTGTTTTATGATGTTGTCAATCAGACGAATAAGCCGTTTATCGCAACTCATTCAGATTCACGGACAATTACTCAAAATCCGAGAAATCTTACAGATGAGCAGATTAAAATTATAATACAGAGAGGCGGACTTATAGGTCTAAATTTGCACAATGCTTTTCTTAATAATAATCCGGATAAAGCATGCATGAACGATATTTTAAAGCATTGCGAATATATGCTGTCGCTCGGATGTGAAAATTCTCTTTGCTTCGGTACGGATTTTGACGGTTGCGATTTGCCGAGGGATATTGTCGGAAGCGATTCAATCGGCGAAATTTATGAACTTTTTCTTAGAAATAACTACAATGAAAGCGTTTTGAAAAAGATTTTTTACGAAAATGCGTATAATTTCTTTGAAAACTTTGACAATCAGCGAATAATGTAGTAAAATACTTGATGTTTAAAGCAATTTGAAAGGAAGATTTCAATGTTATACAACAGCACACAAAATGCCAAAGAAGTAGTTTCTGCGGCACAGGCCATTGCACAGGGTATTTCAAAGGACGGCGGACTTTTTGTACCGCAGGAATTTCCTAAGTATGATAAAAATACCTTCAAGGCACTTTTGAAAACAGATTACAAAGGAAGAGCAAAGAAAGTATTTTCTGATTTTCTTTCTGATTTCACAGAAGAGGAAATCAGCGATTGCGTAGAAAAGGCTTATACGGCTCAGAAATTCGGCGGTGAAAATCCTGCTCCTATTTCATACTGTAATCTTGACGGAACAACCCTGAATATTCTTGAACTCTGGCATGGTCCTACATGTGCGTTTAAGGATATGGCACTCCAGATTCTCCCGCATCTTCTCACAAAGTCACTCAAGAAGAAATATGACGGCAAGACAGCTGTTATTCTCGTTGCTACATCAGGCGATACAGGCAAGGCTGCTCTTGAAGGCTTTAAAGATGTTGACCACACAAAGATTGTTGTTTTCTATCCTGTTGACGGTGTAAGTCCGATGCAGAAGCATCAGATGAATACTCAGGAAGGTGAAAATGTTCGTGTTTGTGCAATCAAGGGTAACTTTGATGACGCTCAGACAGGTGTTAAGAAGATATTTACTACACCTTCAGTTGCAGAAAAGCTCGCTGAGAATAATATGCTTTTCTCATCAGCAAACTCAATCAACTGGGGCAGACTTCTTCCGCAGATTGTTTACTATATTTCGGCTTACTGCGATCTTGTAAATGACGGTAAAATCGAGCTTGGCGACAAGATTAATGTTGTTGTTCCGACAGGTAACTTCGGTAACATCCTTGCATCATACTATGCAAGTCTCATGGGACTTCCGATCAACAAGTTCATTTGTGCGTCAAACTCTAATAATGTTCTTACAGATTTTATCAAAACAGGCGTTTATGATAAGAACAGAAACTTCTATACAACAATTTCACCTTCAATGGATATCCTCGTTTCAAGTAACCTTGAAAGACTTCTCTACAAGCTTTCAGGTGATAATGACGAAGTTACAAGAGGCTGGATGAATGCACTCAAATCAGAAGGCAAGTATGAAGTAAGTGATGATGTAAAGGCTGTTATCAACGAAAAGTTCTACGGCGGATTCTGTGATGATAAGAACACAGAGGCTACAATTCACGAGATGTTTGAGCAGGATAAGTACCTTTGTGATACTCACACAGCTGTTGCAATCAATGTGTACAAGCAGTATGTTGAGGAAACAGGCGACAAGACACCTTCTGTAATCGCGTCAACTGCAAGTCCGTATAAATTCTCTAAGGCTGTTCTTGAGGCTGTTGAGCCAAACGCAACACTTCCTGAAACAGAATTTGATATGGTTGATGAACTTCATAAGGTTTCCGGTGCCGAAGTGCCTGCACCTCTTGCAAATCTTAAAAATAAAACTGCTCGATTCTCTGATGTTACAGAAGTTAATGATATGGAGAATTATGTTCTCGGAGCACTCGGTATAGATTAATGGCATTATTTGCTATAGCGGATTTACATCTTTCACTTGGTGAAGATAAGCCTATGGATGTTTTCGCGGGCTGGAACGATTATACTTCAAGACTCGAAAATAATTGGAGAAAGCTTGTTACCGATAATGACACGGTTGTTGTGTCTGGCGATATTTCCTGGGCAATGAAACTTGAAGAAACTCTTACGGATTTTACTTTCATAGAAAATCTTCCCGGTAAGAAAATTTTCAATAAAGGCAATCACGATTATTGGTGGAGCACCAAGACAAAAATGGATGTGTTTCTGAAAAATAATTCACTTGATTCGATATCTATCCTTTTCAATAATTCATATGTTGTTGACGATTACGCAATTTGCGGTACAAGAGGATGGTTTCTTGAGAATGAATCTCAAAATGATATAAAAGTCCTGAACAGGGAAGTCGGCAGACTTGAAATGTCAATACAATCAGCTATAAAAACAGGGAAGGAACCAATAGTGTTTTTACATTATCCTCCTGTTTACGGAACAACAAAATGTGACGAAATATTTAATGTTCTTTTGAAATATAACATCAAAAAATGTTATTACGGACACCTTCACGGAAAAAAGAATATGAGGTTTGCGATTGAAGGTGAATACGAAGGTATTGATTTTAAGCTGATTTCTTGTGACAGGTTGTCATTCATGCCAATTTTAGTCAGATAAATTCTGTATTTTCTATTGGCAAAATTATTTTGTTGTGATATAATAAGATGATTTCTTGATTTTGAATTTAAACTTTGGAGGAATATTAAAATGGCATTAAAGGAATGTACAAAAAAAGAACAGGCTAATTCATATGAATTAGAGGTTAATGTTGACGGTGAAACTTTTGGTAACGCTGTTAACAGAGTTTATAAAAAGCAGGTTAAAAGCATCAATATCCCCGGTTTCAGAAAGGGCAAAGCTCCCCGTCATGTAATTGAGAAAATGTACGGTTCGGAAGTATTCTATGAAGATGCTATGCAGGATTGTTATCCTGACGCTCTTTATGAGGCTGCTAAAGAGGCAGGTATCAAGATAGTTTCGGTTGAAACTCTTGAGGCTATTGAGGCAAGCAAGGAAGGTTTCTCATTCAAGGCTAATGTTGTTGTTGAGCCTGAAATGGAAATTAATAACTACCTCGGCATTGAAGTTACAAAGAAGTCAACAGAGGTTACAGACGAGCTCGTTGACGAAGAAATTGAGAAGGTTCGTGACCGCAACTCAAGAATGGTAACTGTTGACGACAGAGCTGCTCAGAATGATGATGTAGCTGTTATTGACTTTGAGGGTTTTGTTGACGGTGAAGCATTTGAAGGCGGTAAGGCTGAAAACTATAACCTTAAGCTTGGATCAGGCAACTTCATCCCAGGTTTTGAGGAGCAGATTGTAGGTCACAAGACAGGTGAAGAGTTTACAATCACAGTTAAGTTCCCGGATGATTATCAGGCTGAAGAGCTTAAAGGTAAGGAAGCTGAATTCAAGATCAACCTTCACGAAATTAAGGCTAAGGAACTTCCGGAAGTCGATGATGAGTTTGTAAAGGATGTTTCCGATAAGGAAACACTTGACGAATACAAGGCTGAGCTTAAAGAAACTGTTGCTAAACGCCTTCAGGATGAGGCTGATAAGGATATTGATAATCAGATTTCCGAAAAGCTTATGGAACTCCTTGAGGGTGAAATTCCTGAGGCAATGTATGACAATCAGGCTAACGAGATGGTAAGAGAATTTGATATGCGTCTCCGTTCACAGGGCCTTGATATGAAGACATATATGCAGTACATGGGTATGGATGCAAACGCACTCAAGGGTATGTATAAAGAAGAGGCTGAAAAGAGAGTTAAGTTAAGACTTGCTCTTGAAGCAGTTGCAAGAAAAGAAAATATTGAAGTTACAGAGGCTGACCTTGATGCTGAATACGGCAAGATGGCAGAGGCTTACAAGATGGATGTTGATAAGGTTAAGGAGGCTGTTCCTGCTGAATCACTCACAGAAGATGTTAAGGTTGAAAAGGCTCTTAATCTCGTAAAGGACAAAGCTGTTATTAAGTAATTTGAATATTTTTCTTATATCTGTTAATCACTATTTAAGAAAGGTTATGATTAAATGGCATTAGTACCATATGTTATCGAACAGTCAAGCAGGGGCGAACGCTCTTTTGATATCTATTCCCGTCTTCTTGAAGACAGAATTGTTATGCTTAACGAAGAGGTAAACAGTGCAAGTGCAAGCGTTGTAGTTGCTCAGTTGCTTTACCTTGAAAGTAAAGATCCGACAAAGGATATCAGTCTTTACATCAACAGTCCCGGCGGCAGCGTAACAGACGGCTTTGCTATTTTTGATACAATGAATTACATCAAGTGTGATGTTTCCACAATCTGTATGGGTATGGCTGCAAGTATGGGTGCATTCCTTCTTGCCGCAGGCGCTAAGGGTAAGCGTCTTGCACTTCCTAACAGTGACATTATGATTCACCAGCCTTCAGGCGGTGCTCAGGGTCAGGCTACTGACATGGAAATTCACACAAGACACATTCTTGATATGAAAAAACGACTCAATCAGATTCTCGCTGACAACACCGGTCAGCCGATTGATGTTATTGCAAAGGATACCAATCGTGATAACTTCATGACTGCACAGCAGGCACTTGAGTATGGTTTGATTGATAAGGTTATCGAAAAAAGATAAAGGTGAGGTAAACTGATGGCTAACAAAAATACCGAAGATATTTATTGCTCTTTCTGCGGAAAACCTCAGGAGATGGCAGGCAGACTTATTGCCGGCAACGGTGTCTATATTTGTGACCGGTGTGTTGAGCTCTGCATGAATATTCTTCGCGAATCAGGCGAGCTTGAACGTGAAAATGAAAATAAACTTTCAAAATCGGGAGAACCTCAGACCCCCGAACTGTCCGTTGATGAACTTTTAAAACCAAAGGAAATCAAGGCAATTCTTGATGAATATGTTATCGGACAGGATCATGCAAAAGTTACCCTGAGCGTTGCTGTTTACAATCACTATAAGCGTGCTTTTTCAAATGATGAGAGCGTAGATTTTGCTAAGAGTAATGTGCTGCTTCTCGGCCCGACAGGTGTCGGTAAGACATTACTTGCTCAGACGCTTGCAAAGGCTCTTGATGTTCCTTTTGCAATTGCTGATGCAACTACGCTGACCGAAGCAGGTTATGTCGGCGAGGATGTAGAGAATATTCTCTTAAAACTCATTCAGGCAGCCGATTTTGATATTGAAAAGGCAGAGCACGGCATAATTTACATTGATGAAATTGATAAAATTGCGAGAAAATCCGAAAACCCCTCTATTACACGAGATGTAAGCGGTGAGGGAGTTCAGCAGGCTTTGCTTAAAATTGTTGAGGGAACTGTATCCAATGTTCCGCCACAGGGTGGCAGAAAACATCCGCAACAGGAATATTTACAGATTGATACTAAGAATATTCTTTTTATCTGCGGCGGTGCATTTGACGGTCTTGAAAAGATAGTTGAAAAGCGTAAGGGTTCTTCTGTTATCGGTTTTGAGTCACTTGTTCAGTCAAAGCAGGAGCTTGATTCAACCGATTGGATGAAAGAGGTCACAGCACATGATCTTGTAAAGTACGGAATTATTCCTGAACTCATCGGTCGTCTGCCTGTTATTACTGCTTTGAGCGGCCTTGACACGGATGCACTTGTCAAGATTCTTACTGTTCCGAAAAACTCTATTGTTCAGCAGTATAAGAAACTTTTTGAACTTGACGGTGTTGAACTTCTTTTTGAAGAAGAGGCACTCAGAGCTATTGCACAACAGGCACAGGATCAGCATACAGGTGCAAGAGGACTTCGAGGAATTATGGAAGATATTCTTACAGACCTTATGTTTGAGGCTCCGTCTGATCCTACTATTGATAAGATTATTATTACAGAGGGTGTTATCAAAAACGGTGCTGCTCCGCAAATTACTCGCAAAAAGGAATTGTTACAGACAAATTCCGTAAAATTGACTCAAAAAGATGCAAAGAAGCGTCAGAAGCGCAGCACAGCGTCTTGATATTGTGAATTAAAGCTGTATTGCAATTACAATACAGCTTTTTGCTTTTATGAAAGGAATTTAAATGGATTTTGATATGCAAAAAAATCTGACTCTCCCTGTTCTTCCGTTGCGAGGGTTGGTGGTTTTTCCAAAATCACTTATTCATTTTGATGTTGGACGGAAAAAGAGTATTACGGCTATAAATAAAGCTATGAAAGCCGATCAACTTGTTTTTCTTACTTCTCAGAAGGATGCCGCAATAAACGAACCGGATATATTTGATGTTTATGACACGGGCGTAATTGCCAAGGTTGTTCAGGTTTTGAAACAGCCTGAAAATACTACACGAATTGTAATTGAGGGTCAATGCAGGGCTACAATTATAAATCCTGTTTTTGACGAAAAGTGTCTTGTTGCAGAAGTTAAACCGTATGAGGAAGAAAGCGAGTATCTTACAGCAAGAGATTCCGCTCTTATGCGAACCGTAAAAAATGAATTTGACAAGTATCTTGAGATTTCTCCGAAGATGCCGTCGGATATTATTTTTAAGGTTGCCCTTTGCAAAAGACCGGGTGAACTTGCCGACTTTATCACAGCTAATCTCATTCTAGACTACAGAGTTAAACAGTCGATTCTTGAAACTTTCCCAGAATCCGAAAGACTTGAATCTGTTCTTGATGTACTTGTAAATGAAAATTTTGTTCTTAAACTTGAGGACGAAATATCTCAAAAAGCTAAAATGAGAATTGATGAAAATCAGCGTGATTATTTTCTTCGTGAACAGAAAAGAGCAATCGAGGAAGAGCTCGGTGAAGATGATTCACCGATTGACGATGCTGAAAACTATGTCGATAAAATTGAGAAGCTTAACCTTGACGAAAAGTCTGCCGACATTCTTTATAAAGAATGTAAGAAACTCAGCAAAATGCCTTATGGCAGTCAGGAAGCGGCTGTGATTCGTACATATCTTGATACGGTTCTTGATTTGCCGTGGAATAAGTCATCTAAAGATAAAATCGTTATATCTAAAGTTCAGAAGGCTCTTGATAAGACTCACTATGGACTTGACAAAGTTAAAAAGAGAATCATTGAACAGCTTGCCGTTCGTGTGTTAAGTGAAAAGCAAAAAGGACAGATCATCTGTCTTGCAGGACCTCCGGGTGTCGGTAAAACCTCAATTGCTCAGTCGATTGCAAAGGCAATAGGCAGAAAAAGTGAAAGAATCGCTCTTGGCGGTGTTCGTGACGAGGCTGAAATCAGAGGCCACAGAAAGACTTATATCGGTTCAATGCCGGGTAGAATTATTAATGCATTGCAACATGCCGGCACTAATAATCCTGTACTTATTCTTGACGAAATAGACAAGCTTGCCGCTGATTATAAGGGCGATCCAACATCGGCATTGCTTGAGGTTCTTGATATCGAACAGAATAATAAGTTTGTTGATCACTACATTGAACTTCCGTTTGACTTGTCAAATGTGATGTTTATTACAACTGCAAATGACATTTCAGCTATTCCGGCACCGCTCCGTGACAGAATGGAAATTATAGAAATCAGCAGTTATACAAGAGAAGAGAAATTCCATATTGCAAAGAAGCACCTCATTCCTAAACAGCTTGATGAGTGCGGTTTTACTTCAAAGGAACTCAAATTCACTCAGAAAGCCATATACGCTCTCATAGACTTCTATACGAGAGAAGCCGGCGTAAGAACTCTTGAAAGGCTTATTGCCTCAGTTATGAGAAAATGTGCCGTTGAAAAGCTTACAGATGGTACAGAAGTATTCAAGATTGACGAAAAAGAGATAGAAAGATTTTTAGGCCATAAAAAGTTTATTCCTGATTCACTTGCCAAAATGGATGAAATCGGAATAGTAAACGGACTTGCATGGACATCTGTAGGCGGAGAAATCTTACCTATTGAAGTTGCCGTTATGGAGGGTACAGGAAAGATTGAACTTACAGGTTCTCTCGGTGATGTTATGCAGGAGTCTGCTAAAACAGCAATCACCTGTATTAGAAGTCACGCGGCGGTTCTTGGAATTGATTCCGATTTTTACAAAAACAAGGATATTCATATTCATGCTCCCGAGGGTGCTGTTCCAAAGGACGGACCGTCTGCAGGTATTACAATGGCAACCGCAATTTACTCAGCGCTGACTTTAAAGCCTGCAAGACACGATATAGCCATGACAGGTGAAATTACCCTCAGAGGAAATGTTCTTCCTATAGGCGGTCTTAAAGAGAAAAGCATGGCTGCTTTTAAAAACGGAATTACAACAGTAATCATTCCAAAGGATAACGAACCTGATCTTGAAGATGTAGATAAGGCGGTTCTTGAAAAGGTTAAGTTTATTCCTGTTAGGAATTTTTCGGAGGTAGTTGCACTTGCGGTGAATAATACCGTGAGAATTACCGATAACCAATGGAACGGAATTGATATGACAGCAGTTCGTTCTGCAACGAAAACTGTAAACGCAGTAAAACAGTGAAAGAGAGGGATTTTATGAACTTTAATGAAGTCGCTTTTGAATTTGCGGCAGGTCGTGTTGATCAGTTGCCGGAATCGGATATGCCTGAAATTGTATTTTCAGGTCATTCAAATGTAGGAAAATCCTCTCTAATCAATAAACTTGTTCAGAGAAAAGCCCTTGCAAGGGTAAGTGCTCAGCCGGGCAAAACGGCTACCATTAATTTTTATAAGCTCAAAGAGTTTCGTATGGTTGATTTGCCGGGCTACGGTTATGCAAAGGTTTCAAAAGCAGAAAAAGACAGATGGGCAAAGCTTGTGGAAGGCTATTTTGCACAGGACAGACAGCGTCCGCTCGTTATTCAGATTCTTGACTTGCGTCATCCTCCGACTGATGATGACTTGCATATGATAGATTTCCTTTACAGAGGCGGATTTAACTTTGCCGCAGTTCTTACAAAGAGTGATAAACTCAAAAAGACTGCATTTGAAAAGCAGATTGAGTATTATAAGGACATTTTCAGTACAATTGAACATGTTCCGCTGATACCGTTTTCTGCACAAACAGGCTTCGGAAATGATGAAATAAGGAAACTTATTGAAACTTCAATAGCAAATTTTAAAAATACGGAGGTATGAGTAAAATGTTCGTTAGCGAATGTCTTAATGTGAACAATAAGGGACATCTTACAATCGGCGGTTGCGATACACTCGAACTTGCCAAAGAATTTGGTACACCCTTATATGTTCTTGACGAAACAACAATCAGAAATGTGTGCAAGGCTTATGTAAAGTCCTTTGAAAAGTATTACCACGGTAACGGTATGCCGTTGTATGCAAGCAAGGCTCTTTCTTGTAAGGAACTTTGCAGAATTGCAAAGGAAGAGGGACTCGGTCTTGATGTAGTATCAGGCGGTGAGATTTATACAGCCGTACAGGCAGGTTTTCCGATGGAAAAAGTTCACTTCCACGGAAACAATAAAACTGCTGATGAAATCAGATTTGCACTTGAATCTAATGTAGGAAAGTTCGTTGTTGATAACCTTTACGAACTTGAGCTTCTCAATGAAATTTGTGGTGAAGTGGGTAAGAAGGCTAATATTTCTTTTAGAATTAAGCCCGGTGTAGACGCTCATACTCATAACTTCATCAGAACAGGTCAGATTGATTCAAAATTTGGTTTTGCTCTTGAAACAGGCGAAGCTTTTGAGGCAGTTAAAAAGGCACAGATGTACGATAATGTAAATCTTACGGAACTTCATTGCCACATCGGTTCACAGATTTTTGATATTGATCCGTTTGTCACTGCTGCCGAAATTATGCTTGACTTTATGGGCAAGATTCACGATGAGCTTGGAATCGTTATTTCAGAGCTTAACCTCGGCGGCGGTTTTGGTATTATGTACACTAAGGATGATGAACCTGTTCCTTACGAAAACTATATGGAAAAGGTTTCAGAGGCTGTTAAGGCAAAGGCTAAAGAACACGGACTTCCTGTTCCGTATATCTTTATTGAGCCGGGTCGTTCAATTGTCGGCGAAGCAGGTATTACACTTTACAAAGTTGGTGGCAAAAAGGAAATTCCTAATGTAAGAACATATGTATCAGTTGACGGTGGTATGACTGATAATATTAGGTATGCACTTTATCAGTCTGCTTATACCGTAGTAAATGCGGGTAAGGCTGACAAAGAGCCTGATGAAATCGTAACGGTAGCAGGTAAGTGTTGCGAGAGCGGCGACCTCGTTCAGGAGCATACAAAGGTTGCTAAGGTTGAAGTAGGTGATACACTTGCTGTTCTTTCAACAGGAGCTTATAACTATTCTATGGCGTCAAATTACAACAGAATCCCCCGTCCTGCAATCGTAATGGTTAAAGACGGCAAGGCAAGAGTTGTTGTTAAGCGTGAAAGCTACGAGGATATAGTAAAGAACGATATCTGATAATCGAATTTTAATTATTGTGCAACACCGAGCCGTTTAATTGTGTTCGGTGTTGTGTTGTGTAGATTAGCGCATAGATTCGGAGTTGAGTATTGTGTTTAGGATAAGAAGTTTTTTTAAGGAACTTGAGCCGACACGACAGATGTCTGAGGCATTTAGAAATTGTATATTTCTTGCGTTATCAGGCGGATTTCAGGATGCATATACATATTTTACCCGTGACGGAGTATTTGCAAATGCACAGACGGGTAACGTTGTGCTTATGAGTACAAATTTTATGACAGGAAAGTGGGGAGAGGGGCTTAAATATCTTTTTCCTATTCTTGCATTTGCGTTAGGTGTCCTTGTAGCTGATTTGATACAGAAAAAATTCAAGTATTTCAAAAAGATACATTGGAGACAGGGAATACTCTTGTTTGAAATTATCATATTATTTGCGGTTGGATTCATGCCGAAGAGTATGGATACCGTTGCGGCAGTAATTGTATCGTTTTCCTGTGCAATGCAGGTTCAGACTTTCAGAAAAGTCAGAGGATATTCCTATGCCAGTACAATGTGTATAGGTAATTTGAGAAGCGGTACGGCTGCTCTGTCAGGTTTTATTCACGAAAGAAAGCCCGAACAGCTCAGACAGGCAATGTATTATTTTGGTGTTATATTTTTCTTTGCAGTCGGAGCAGGTCTGGGAGGAAATCTTTCGTTATCGTTTGGAACGCATATAATATGGGTTTCATGTGGATTGCTTCTTGTAAGTTTTCTGATGATGTTTAAAGAAAAAATTCAATAATCCGGCAATTTTATATAACAATAAAGCCGTCGTCAATACTCGGATTTGGTATTGACGACGGCTTTATTTTACAAATTTTTCTATTCCGAGAATATAATCACTTGAAGTTTTATAAAGACAACAAAGTGTTATCAGATGTCTGATAGGCAGTTCTCGTTTTCCGTTTTCGTATTTGCTGTATTGTTCCTGTCTTGTGTGAAGTATAAATGCAATTTGCCCTTGTGTGTATCCGTTTTTGACTCTTAATTCTTTTAATCTTTTGCAGTAGTCCATATAAATCACCTTCAAAAATATTACAAATAGTATTACTAATTGAATTTTATCATAAAATATGTCTGTTTGCAACTAAAATTTAATTGGTAAATCAAATATGAATTATACAAAATATTGTAATGCAAATGAAATTCTTGGATTCATAAATACATTTTCATAAAATTCAGCTCGTAAAATGTACGAAAATGCAACTAAACTTGGGAGATTTGTAAAATTAATTGCAGAAAAGGAATAAAATCGTCTGTTTTTTCAATAATTTTAAAAAAATTTGCAAGAAACTCACAAAAGATATTGCAAAATCGTTGAAAGTATAGTATTATTAATATGTTGATTGTAGTGCTTTACTGTGCTACAGCATAATCGGAATTTTTTCCGTATAATTTATGCGAATTTTATTAAGGAGGACTTACTTATGTCATATGTAAGTGAACAGCTTGAAAAGCTGAAAGCAAAAAACGCAAATGAGCCTGAGTTTATTCAGGCTGCTACTGAAGTTCTTACTTCACTTGAGCCCGTTTTCGAGCAGAATCCAAAGTATGAAGAGAATGGTATTCTCGAAAGAATTACAGAGCCTGAAAGAGTTATTATGTTTAGAGTACCTTGGGTTGATGACAACGGCAAGGTTCAGGTTAACCGTGGCTTCCGTGTTCAGTTCAACAGTGCTATCGGACCTTACAAGGGTGGTTTAAGACTTCATCCGTCAGTAAACCTCGGCGTTATTAAGTTTCTCGGTTTCGAGCAGATTTTCAAGAACTCACTTACAGGTCTTCCTATCGGCGGCGGTAAGGGTGGCTCTGACTTTGATCCTAAGGGCAAGAGCGACAGAGAAGTTATGGCATTCTGCCAGAGCTTTATGACAGAGCTTTGTAAGCACATCGGTGCTGACACAGATGTTCCTGCCGGTGATATCGGTACAGGTGCTCGTGAGATCGGTTATATGTTCGGTCAGTATAAGAGAATCAGAAATGTATATGAAGGCGTTCTTACAGGTAAGGGCCTCAACTGGGGCGGTTCACTCGCAAGAACAGAGGCTACAGGTTATGGCCTTCTTTATCTTACAGAGGCTATGCTTAAGGATAACGGCAAGGACATCAAGGGTGCTACTGTTTGCGTATCAGGTGCAGGTAATGTTGCTATCTACGCAACAGAAAAGGCTACAGAGCTTGGTGCTAAGGTAGTTACAATGGCTGATTCAACAGGTTGGATTTATGATGCTGAAGGTATCGACCTTGATGCTATTAAGGAAATTAAGGAAGTTAAAAGACAGCGTCTTACAGAGTATAAGAACTATCGTCCTAACTCAGAGTATCACGAAGGCAAATTCGATTGGTCAGTTAAGTGTGATGTTGCACTTCCTTGTGCAACACAGAATGAGCTTAACGAAGAAGACGCTAAAAGACTTATCGCTAACGGTTGCTATGCTGTTGCCGAAGGCGCTAACATGCCTACAACTCTTGAGGCTACAAAGCTTCTCCAGAAATCCGGCATTCTCTTTGCACCGGGTAAGGCTGCTAATGCAGGCGGTGTAGCTACATCAGCTCTTGAGATGAGCCAGAACTCACAGCGTCTTTCATGGACATTTGAAGAAGTTGACGCTAAGCTCAAGAACATTATGGTTAACATCTATAAGAACATTTCTGCTGCAGCTAAAAAGTATGGTCATGAAGGTGACTATGTAGTAGGTGCTAATATTGCAGGCTTTGAGAAGGTTGCTGATTCAATGATTCAGCAGGGCGTTTGCTAATTTAAAAGTTAAATTTCTTTAAAATTTACAGCCGTACAGACTCGTTTGAGTCTGTACGGCTGTTGTAATTTAAATGCTGTAAATTGGCATTAGTTTGGTATTAGTAGTATGTTTCGGTTTTATCTTGTTTTACCTGTTCCCCGAATTATACAAAATATTCATTTTGTATAATTTTCGTAATTAGAATATACACCGCCCTTTTTTGTGTTATAATAGCTTTATAATTCTTCTAATACAGATTTTAGTTCAATTTTTCTGAGTTATTCTTTATAAGAAATAAATTTACGGTGGTGTGTTTATGGCAGTTGATTTTCGTGATGAAGCTCCTGCAATTTTGAAGGACTATTTAATTTATAAGCAGACAATCAAAAACATGTCGAAGAAAACCGTTGACGAATATTTTATTGATCTCAGAACTTTTTTTAGATTTTTAAAAGTAATGCGTGGTCTTGTGCCTGACGGTACTGAGTTTGATGAAATTAAAATTGACGATGTTGACCTTGATTTAATTAAAACCGTTAATCTTGAACTTGCATATGATTATATGAATTTTCTTTATCGTGACCGCAACAATAAGAGTGCGTCCCGTGCAAGAAAATGTTCCAGTCTGAAAGGCTTTTTTAAGTACATAACAAATAATAAACATTTGCTTGATACAAATCCCGTGGAACAGCTTGAATCGCCAAAAAATAAAAAAGCTTTGCCAAAGTATCTTACTCTTGAACAAAGCATTGAACTTCTTAATGCTGTTGACGGAAATAACAAACAGCGTGATTATTGTATTTTGACTCTCTTCCTCAATTGCGGACTGCGTGTGTCTGAAATGGCAGGACTTAACTATAATGATATTCATAGTGACGGTACAATGCGTGTTGTCGGTAAAGGCAATAAAGAACGCATTGTTTATCTAAACTCTGCCTGCATTGACGCTTATAATGAGTATATGAAGGTGCGTCCGGTTGATGAAGTTAAGGATAAAAAAGCGTTGTTTATTAGCCGTAATCACCGCAGAATGTCTGTGAAAACAATTCAGGCTATGGTATATAAATATCTTGAGAAAATCGGACTTGATTCTCAGGGATATTCCTGTCATAAGCTTAGGCATACCGCCGCTACGCTTATGTATCAGCAAGGCGGAGTTGATGTCAGAGTGCTTAAAGAGGTTCTCGGACACGAAAACCTCGGTACGACTGAGATTTATACGCACCTGAGTTCGGAACAAATGAAAAATGCCGCTGACTCAAATCCGCTTGCAAAAATAAAACCTAAGAAAAAAGTTTAAAAAAGTTTTACTATGCCGCCCACATCTGTGAGTGGCATATTTTTGCATAATATTTTAATTTCAATTTTATTTTTAGAACATAATTCTCTTATGGAAGAATAGCGTGGATGCATTTCAGCGTTTCCGAAAAACACTACGGTATTATCAGAGATTTTTCCGCTTGCACCGCCTATAAATCCATAATCATATCCTTCAAGTTTTATATCACCCGAGGATATTAACAACACCTCTGCCCCATCTTTTTCAAGGGCATTTTTTATGGATATATCAGCCGTTACGGCAGTGCGATTATTGAGTATTAGAGTTGAGCATCTTGCGTATCCTTGGTTTATGTTTACGATTTCAATATCGTTTTTTACACAATATTTGTAAAGAGTCGGATCTATTGCAGATACTTTACCGTAAAGCTTATCGTTAAAGAAAAGAAAATTCAGCAGTACATTTTTGGGATACTTCTTCCCTGCTTTGTTTTTACATATAATCAAATTTTCTTTATATGGTAAAGTTTTTAGCTTTTCGCACTCTTGAAGTACAAAAACAGTATTATTAATCGTCAAAATCTGCATATCGGCATGAGCTTGTTCAGGTTGCGGAAATGCTTTGACAGTGTCCGAAAATATAACATTATGCCCCATTTTTGAAAGCTCATCTGCAAAACTTGGGTATTTGTTTGATATTACAAAACTGCTCATTGACCTACCGCTTCAAATGCCTGACGAATATTTTTTACTCCGATCAATTCAGCATCATCACATGAAACACCTTTTAGATTATGATACGGCAGAATGATTTTTGTAAAGCCGAGTCTTACAGCCTCGTTAATTCTCATCTGAGCGTTTGATACAGCGCGAATTTCACCTGCAAGACCGATTTCACCGAATACAACAGCGTTTTCGTCAATCGGAGTATCTTTCAGACTGCTTATAAGAGCCATGGCAATTGAAAGGTCAATCGCAGGTTCGTCAACTCGCAATCCGCCTACGATATTTATGTAGGTGTCGCAGTTTGAAAAATAGTATCCTGCTCTTTTTTCAAGAACGGCAAGTACCATTGACAGTCTGTTATAATCATATCCTGTAACCATTCTGCGAGCATTGCCGTATCCGCTTTGTGTGGCAAGACCCTGTGTTTCGGCAAGAATAGGTCTTGAACCTTCAATTGTACAGGTGACGCAAGTTCCCGAAACATTTTTCGGACGCCCTGAAAGCAACATAACAGACGGATTTGCAACTTCGTTAAGCCCTTTATCAGTCATTTCAAAAACGCCGATTTCATTTGTCGAGCCGTACCTGTTTTTTACGGCACGAAGAATACGGCAGCTCATCTGTTTGTCACCTTCAAAATGCAGTACGGTGTCAACAATATGTTCAAGTACCTTTGGTCCTGCAATTGAACCCTCTTTATTGACATGACCTACGATAAACATAGGAATATCAAGTCCTTTTGCAGTTCTCATCAGCATATTGGCAGATTCTCGTACCTGTGTAATGCTGCCTGGGGACGAGTTTAATTCTGAAAGATTCATCGTCTGAATTGAGTCAATCATAACGAGGTCGGGTTTGAGATTTTTTATCTGTTCGCAAATAACCTCAACATCGGTTTCAGTCATTACATACAGATTCGGCGAAGTTACACCCAGCCTTATTGCTCGGAGTTTGAGCTGTCTTTTTGACTCCTCTCCCGATATGTAGAGAATTTTCAGAGTATCGCCGAGGTACTGACAAATCTGCATAAGAACGGTCGATTTGCCTATGCCCGGATCACCGCCCAAAAGTATAAGACTGCCCTTTACAATTCCTCCGCCGAGTACACGGTTGAGTTCTCCGCAGCCTGTGTCATATCTGTGCTCATCCTCGGTTGAAATATCCGATATGGCATATGGTTTTGAGTAGGTTGCAAAAGAGCGTGTTTTTGCAGTTGCTGACTGTTTTGATGTATCTTTAATTTCTTCGTTCATTGTGTTCCATTCGCCGCATGACGGGCATTTTCCGTACCATTTAGGCGATTCGTATCCACATTCCGAACATATGTAAACACTTTTGATTTTTGAGGCCATTTATTTCACTTCCTGTATTTATTGATGAGTATAATCTAAAAATCCTGTTATGATTGCAGTTGCCATTTCTTTTTGATATTCGTCACTTTGCAGCTTAGCAAGTTCATCCGGATTTGAAATAAATCCACATTCCACAATAACGGACGGATTTTCAGCCTTTTTTAAAAGATAGATTGAGCCGTCTGCCTTTTTGCATTGCCGTTCGTTATTAGGCTGTAAGCATTTTTTTACGGAATTTCTAATGCATTCCGCAAGATTTTGACTTTGACTGTTATTCGGGGAATAAAAAATTTGAGTTCCGTAATACTTGCTTTGAGAAAATTTGTTTTGATGAATACTGATTACAATATTGTTTTTGTCTGAATTGAAAATTTCGAGCCGTTTTTTTAAATCGGCAACTTTCCTTGAATGAACCGAATTTTCTCCGTTATCAAGAGATACATCATCTGTTCTTGTTTGAACAACCTTATATCCGAAAATTTTTAATAAATCAGCTGAATTATTTGATATAGAAAGATTGATGTCCTTTTCAAGCACACCGCTTTCGCTTACTGCTCCACCGTCTTCGCCGCCGTGACCTGCGTCAATTACAATTATCGGCTCTGTTTTGTTTTCGGTTATAACAGATTTTGTCGGATTAAGTCTGAAAAAAACAGATACCATAATAATGCAGAATATTGCAAACAGTATAAAGCAGAGAGCATAAAATGTCGGGATTTTTTTATTCATACAAACACCTCTGCATAAAAATATGCCGAGTGTGAGATTATATATTACTTATTCAGTATATACTACAAAACTTTTTCTGACAAGATTTTTCTTTTGGATTTTTGCATACGACAAAGATGTTGTAATAAAATTTGTTTGGTGGTATAATTATCAAGGATTATGAATTGGAAAAATGAAAGGAAGTTAGTAAAATGGAAAAACCTGGCAGAAATGATCCTTGCTGGTGTGGCAGCGGAAAAAAGTATAAAAAATGTCATATAGATTTTGATGAAAAAATTGAGGAATTTGAGGTTGCGGGTCACATTGTTCCCTCCCATGAAATCTTGAAAAATGCTGAGCAGATTGAAAAAATCAAGGAGAGTGCACGGATTAATATTGCAGTTCTTGATTATGTTGCAGAGCATATTAAGGCAGGTATCAGCACGGCTGAAATTGATAAGTGGGTGTATGATATCACAACCAAAATGGGCGGTGTTCCGGCTCCTCTTAATTTTGAGGGATTCCCTAAGAGCGTATGTACTTCAATAAACAACGAAGTTTGTCACGGTATTCCGTCGGAAGATGTAATAATCAAAGACGGCGATATAATCAATGTTGATGTTTCAACTAATTTGAACGGATATTTCTCCGATTCTTCAAGAATGTTTTGTATCGGTAATGTAAGCGAAGAAAACAGAAAGCTTGTTGAAGAAACAAAAAATGCAGTTTATGAAGGACTCAAACAGGTTAAGCCTTGGGGCTTTCTCGGAGATATGGGTCAGGCTGTCAATGATTATGTAAAGAGTAAAGGTTACTCTGTTGTTCGTGAAGTAGGAGGTCATGGAATCGGTCTTGAATTCCACGAAGATCCATGGGTAAGTTACATTTCTAAAAAAGGCACGGAAATGCTTATGGTACCCGGTATGATTTTTACCATTGAACCTATGGTAAACGCAGGAAAACCTGATATTTTCGTTGATGAGGATAACGGCTGGACTATCTATACAGAAGATGACTCAATGTCTGCTCAGTGGGAAATTCAGGTTCTTGTAACTGAGGACGGCTACGAAATTATTGCATACTAAGTAAAAACAAAAGGCATTTGCTTTGAGAACTCTCATTGCAAATGCCTTATTTTTATAAATAAAATTTAATTATTCCTTACCGTCCCAACAATAAGTACAGAGTTTGCATTTGTCAATTCCGCAGGAATCAAGCATATCGTCAAGCCTGTTAAAACGCAAGGATGTGAACTTGAGTTCTTTACAGATTTCATCAACCATCTGCTCGTATTTTTCAGAATCGGGATTTGTGTATTCCTGAAGAATTTCGTCTGTAACATTGCCGTTCTCAAGTCTTTCAATAACTCGTCTTGTGATGAGATCCATTTCAGAAGATGATCTTGAGAAGTTAAGATACTTACAGCCGTATACAAGCGGAGGACACGCAGGTCTGATATGAACCTCTTTTGCACCGCTTTCAAAAAGATATTCCGTTGTTTCACGAAGCTGTGTGCCTCTTACAATTGAGTCATCAATAAGAAGAAGGCTCTTTCCTCTGATTAAATCCTCAACTGCGAGAAGCTTCATTTTTGCAATAAGATTACGCTGACTCTGAATTGTCGGCATAAATGATCTCGGCCAAGTAGGTGTATATTTAATAAACGGTCTTGAGAACGGAATTCCCGATGCATTTGCATAGCCTACTGCGTGAGCAATACCTGAATCGGGTACACCTGCAACAATATCGGGCTTTACGGAATCTCTTTCAGCCATTTTTGCACCGCAGTTGTAACGCATTTGCTCAACACTTGTACCCTCATATGAGCTTGCAGGATAGCCGTAGTAAACCCACAGAAAAGTACAGATTTTCATTTTATCACCGGGCTTTTTGAGTGTAATGCAGTTTTGGTCTGTAATTACCGTAATCTCACCCGGTCCGAGTTCTTTATAATCATTGTAGCCGAGGTTTTTGTATGAGAAACATTCAAATGCCACACAAAATGCGTCCTCTTTTTTACCGATAACAACAGGAGTTCTGCCGTACTTATCTCTTGCGCAATAGATGCCGTTTTTATTCATCAACAGGAGCGAAACAGAGCCGTCAACTTTTTCAAGAGCATAGCTTATGCCGTCAACAAGGTTTTCTTTTTGATTGATTAGAGTTGCAATAAGCTCGGTTGCGTTGATTTCACCGCCGCTCATTTCAAGAAAATGTGAACCGCCTTTTTCAAAAATTTCTTCAACAAGTTCATCTGTATTATTGATTTTGCTTACGGTGGTAATTGCATATGTACCGTGATGTGAACGAACAATAAGAGGCTGCGGTTCGTAGTCGGAAATACAGCCGATACCGAATTTGCCTCTCATACTCTGCATATCTTTATCAAATTTAGTTCTGAAAGGTGCATTTTCAATATTGTGGATTGATCTGTCAAATCCTTTTTCTTTGTCATAAACAACCATACCGCCTCTTCTTGTGCCAAGGTGTGAATGATAGTCAATTCCAAAGTATAAGTCGAATACGCAGTCCTGTTTTGCTGCAACACCCATAAATCCGCCCATGTTTTTTCTCCTTTAACCTTTTTAATTCTGAATTAAAAGTATTTACAGTTTGCCATTTTAGATTGTAAATACTGTTTGATTAAAATCAGACACACCAAAATTATAATATTATTTTCGGATTATGTCTATACTTTTGTCGAAAATTTTTGAATTACAGCACAAAAAACAGCAGAAATTTTATCTGCTGTTTAGGTTTATTCGATAAGTCCGTACTTAACTTTAATTCTGTCAAGCTTTTCAAGCATAGGTTCTGCTCCGAAAAACAGAAATATAACAGTCGAAACTGCGTGAACAATATCCATCGGAAAGCCCTGAACATAAAAAGTTATAAGCATATTTAGATTAAATGCGGAATGTGATGTGAGTGCCGAATAAAGGTTCATAAGTCCGCCGTAAATGACCATTGTGGCAATGAAACCGTATATACAGAGCGAAGTCCTTGTTCTGCCCAAAAGACCTTTCTTAAAGAGAATACCGCCAATGAAGCCTATTATTCCTGCCGCAAACATTTGCCACGGCGTCCAAGGTCCTTGACCGAACATAAGATTTGAAACAAGCATACTTACAGCACCGACAAGGAATCCCGATTCACCGCCGAATGCTACTCCCGAAATTATCACAATTGCCACAACGGGCTTGAACTGAGGCAACATTGTAAATGCAAGTCGTCCTGCAACTGCTATTGCACATAGAACGGAAATTATGACAAGCTCTCTCGCTTTTGGATGCCTGCCTTCAAAAACAAGAAAAAACGGAATCATACACTCAATCATAACCAGGAGTGAAATAAAAAGATATTTCTGATCCTGAAGATATGTCATTCCAACAAAAATTGTAACTGGAATTGCAAGCAAAACCATAATTGCCATACTGACGGTTCTTTTACTCAGTTTTGAACTTTTTCTCGGCAGGTCAATCGGTCGTTTTGATTTTGTTCCGAAAGCAATCATAAGCAACGCAACAGATACTCCGATAATTCCCCAGTTGAACCAGGTAGGCAAAGTTTTGGCTGAAAAATTCGGAATATATTCCAGGTTTATAATCAGACCGAGTATGAACAGTACTGCACCAAAAAATCCGAAGATTTTTTTTAAAACAGAAAGCTTTTTATTTTCAGCTTTTTCCTTTTTCAGAGGAATGTTTTCGGTGTCATTTTTAAAAAGGTCAATGTCGGGTGTGTTCCTGTCGATAGAAATATCTCTGCTTTTGCCTGTGCAGGCGTATATGACATCATTTGATGATACTGCGTTATCTATTATGCCTTTTGACATTCGGCTTGAAGAGGTGGAATAAAAGCTGTTTGACGAAAAGAAGTTTCTCGGTGTACCTTCCGACACAACTTCACCGTTAAAAAACATCAGACAGCGGCTTGGATATACAGCGCAGAACTCTACATCGTGACTTACCATTAGAACGGTTATGCCGGCTTTATTGAGGTCGTATATAATCTGAGCAAATTCAATCTTGAATTCGGCATCAAGTCCCTTTGTAGGTTCATCAAGCAAAAGAATTTGAGGTCTTATGAGAAGAATTTTTGCAAGAGCCGCTCTCTGCTGTTCACCGCCGGATAAATCATAAGGATGGCGATTGCAGAGACTTTCAAGTCTGCACAGCTTTACCGCTGCGGTAACCCGTCTTTCTTTTTCCTCCTTGCTGATTTTTCTGCCGTCAAATACTTCGTATAAATCTTCAAGTACAGTTTTTTTCAAAAACAGCGTCTGTGGATTTTGCGGTAATACTGCTACGAGCGTGTCAAAAGAATTTTTGTTAAGCGGAGAGATTTCAACTTTGCCTCTGTATGGCTTGTTAAGTGAACAGATAATTGACAAAGCGGTTGATTTTCCCATTCCGTTACCGCCGAGTATAGCCACAAATTCCCCCTGATATATTTTTAGTGAAAGACCTTTTAGTACATCTGCACTCGACTTTTCGTACCTGAACCAAATATCATTAAGACTTACTGCTTCTTTATCAGAGTGTTTCAGAATATTTTCGGGTTTGAGCTCATACATTTTATGACTTTTTGCATATTCCGAAAGCCACTTTTTGCCGCTTGGAACAGTTACGGGACAGTCGGTATTGTCATTTTCTGTAACAGCCTGCCATATCTGCATCGGAGCAGGCATAGAAAGAAATGTTTTACTGTTTTTTTCTTTAAGAATTTTTCCGACCTTTTGAGGAGAGTCAAAAGCTGAAATTCCGTTGTTTTCGATGACAAGCACCCTGTCTGAAAGCGGAAGCACCTCATCAAGTCTGTGTTCCGTTATTATCACCGTTGTCCCCAGTTCGTGATTTATGCGTGAGACGCAGTGCAAAAATTCGCTTGCCGCAATCGGATCGAGTTGGCTTGTCGGTTCGTCCAAAATGAGAACGGACGGTTGCATTGCCATAATTGAAGCAAGGTTTAAAATTTGTTTTTGTCCGCCCGAAAGCTCAAGAACGCTTTTTTCAAAATAATTTTGGATTCCGAAAAATGAAGCTGTTTCGGCAACTCTTTTTCGGATTGTATTGTTGTCATAACCAAGACTTTCAAGTCCGAAAGCAAGTTCGTGCCATACCTTATCGGTAACAATCTGATTTTCAGGTGATTGCATAACAAAGCCGATTTTACTGCTTTGCTCCCTGTGAGAAAGGTCTGATATAGGTTTTTCTTCAAAGAATATTTCTCCCGAAAGAACACCGTGCGGTGAAAGATCGGGTTTCAGATGTCTGAGAAGTGTGCTTTTTCCGCAGCCTGACGGACCGCAGACCGTGATAAACTCGCCCTCGTTTACACTGAAAGTAATATCTTTAAGTACATCAATACCGGTTTCGGGGTATCGAAAACTCAGATTTTTGATTGCATATGTTTCCATTTTATCCCCTCTCCTATGTTTACCGATAGCGGAATCAACATTAAAAATGTGTAGAATATATAAAAAATAACACTTTGCACCGTAAACAAATCGCCCTTGATTGACGGATAGTACCTGAATTTTATTGCGTTTGTAAAAAGCAAAATCATAAGTACCAATCCGGTAAAAAGGATTGTGCAAAGCATAAATGCGTCTCTTTTGTCAAATTTATAAAGTGAATAGGATGTTCTGCCTTTAAGACCGTGACCTCTGCTTTTCATTGAATCGGCTGTTTCAATTGCGTTTTCAAGTGACCATGTTATCATAATCGAAAGAATTTTTACTGCGTTTCTTATTCTTTGAAACAATGTTCCCTCGTTTATATCTCTGCCTATTGTGTGTTGTGCATTACGCACAAGCTTCATTTGTGCCGAAAACCTTGGAACAAAACGCAATGCCATTGAAATCACCAGACTCAATGACGGCATTATTCTGCCAAACAGGAAAACTACCTTGTCGGAAGTGATTACTGCATTGAATGAAGAAAACCATAAAACTGTTGACGAAAGCAAAAATGCACTTGCAATACCGTAAACGATTGATTCGAGGGTTAGTGGGTTATCCCACGGAAAATATGTGAGTATAGTCATTCCTTCATGATTAAAAACAGGATTTACGAGAACTATCAAGAGTATCATAGGTAAAAGAAAAACAAGTGACAATCTCACAGCTTTTTTGCCGTTAAGGTATAAAGCGGTTACAAGCGCACATAAAAAACTTACAGCAAGACAAACAGGGTTCATGATAAACATCGTGAACCCTATTGTAAGTGCAAAAAATATAAAATTGATAAAGGGGTGCATATTTGAAAAAGTATCCTTCATCATTATTCTCCTGTTGCGTATCCTCCGCCGACATCATAGCCTAAGTTACAAGTGTAGCACCAGACCACATCGTCGCCGTTCTTGAGTACATATCGTGAACAGCCGTAGTTTGGAAACCATTCATTGACTTTGTACATCCAGCCCGAAAGAGAACCGCAGTCAAATTCGTAGAGGTTGTTAATTCCTTCAATATAAGCAGAATTATACATAGGAGTCCAGCTTGATTCCATATGAATATTGTTGTCCTTACAAACTTTTACAAGGACATCATATACAGATTCACCCTCTTTGAATTGAACTTTCTGTTTTTTGAGGATTATACCATCCTTTGGAACGAGTTCAATTTTTTCGGGATCAAGGTCATCCATGTTGTCGAGAATTGTTGAACAGGTGATTGTAAAGGTACAATAAAGATTTGTATCTTTTGTTTCCTGTTCTTCCGGTTCAACCGGCTTTGGCTTTCCCGACGGTACAGGATCGGTTTTGTACTTATCCTGCGTTGTCGGCTGAACATCATTCTTTTTGTTCGGTTTTGAAGAACTGTTTGATGAAGAAGACGGTTTTTTCTTATCCGAAGAACTGTTGCTTGAACTCTGCTCGGATTTTTCACTTTTTTCAACAGCTGAACTGTTACTGTTCTGCGAATTATCCTTACTGTTCTTTTTATCTTCGGAATTTTTTCTGTCCTTTTTATCTTTGTTTGATTTAGCGGAATCGGTAGGATTTTGAGTGTTTTTCTCTGTTGCAGACACAGAAGTTGTTTCTGTGTCTGCATTTGTTGTCGATAGCGAGGAGGCAGTTGATGCAGTTTGAACTTTATTTTCCGATCGGTTGCCGCCTGCAAAAAATGCAACTGTAAGTGCGGCAATACAAACGCACACCGCAATTAAAAGTATTTGATTTTTTTTAACAAACTTTTTTATCTTTTCCATAACCAATCTTTACTTGTGAACTTTAATCAAACGAGCTTAACTATGATTTTCTGAATTTCTGTTGCATCAACAACATCGATAACACCGTCATGATTTACATCGGCTTTGATAAGTGAAACCTTTGAAAGCTGTTCAAGGTTTACAATCTGCTTCTGAACAAGTGTTGCGTCAATTACAGAAACTGTGTTATCAAGATTAACATCACCTACGGCATAATTTTCTGCAAGTCGGTCAGTCATATTGTAGAGTGAAGTTTTGCCGTTTACAAGACGGTCAAATGAAACAAAAGCATAGAAACCCTGTTCGGTTGCCATCTGATTGTATGTTGTATCTGTATGACCGAATCCGTTTTCAGCGGAGAAACTCATCATAGCGTCGATGAGTGTGTTGCCGTTTTTGATGAATCTTTCATCATTTGTAGGATCAATTCCAAGGCTTGTAAGTGCAACGAGTACCTGTGCACAGCTTTCGCTGTTTACAGAACCCCATGATGCAAATCCGCCGTTTTCGTTCTGTGCGTTTGACATTGCTGTGAGGGCTTTATCAATTGCCTCTTTAACATCGCTGTTTGTTGAGTAGTAAGGAGCAAGTGCCTGAATTGCCATACCTGTCATATCAGGATCTGCAGTTGAGCCGAAAAATGTCCAACCACCGTTTGCTACCTGTGCATCAAGAATTGTCTGTACGAGCTTTTCTCTTGTTGTGGGATTTGCGGCGTCAGTCTGCGGAATTTCATAATCGCCCGTATCAAGTGCAATGAGTGCAAAGACAGGACCGTTGATACCCTGTTTCTTAACATAATTCATATCTGCAAGCGGTTCAAGAAGGTTATATGATGCAACATCCGTAACATCCTTACCGATTGCCGTAAGTGCAAGGATTACTCTTGAATTGTCTGTTGATTTAGTATTGTGAAGCTTTGCAGAACCCTTTTCTTCAACATACTTAACTGCATTCTGATAGTAACTGTCTGCAATTTCGTCTGTGATTTTACCTGCTCGTGCAAGACCGAGGACTGTCCACTCGCCGCCTACTGAAGAAACTGTGGGGGTATCCTGTGATGCAAGATATTTTGCAACCTCGTCAATCTTGTTTGAAACTGTGTCAGCTGCGGAAGGAGCATATTTCACTGTGAATGTATATACAGTACCGCCTTCACTTGTGTTCATTGACGGCCATGCAATATCACCGCAGCCGATGAAAATTTTGTCACCGTCAGAAACATTAACAGTCTGACTTCTCTTGTAAAACGCACTGTCGTCAGAAGGAAGATATTCATTCTTATATTTTCTTGTCTGGAAGTTTTTGTTAGTTGCAGTAGGAACTACATTTACATCAGCTGACGGAGTGTCGATTGTGAGTGTGTAGTCTGTAACTGACGGATCAAATTCGCCCGAAAGCTCGGCACCTGTGATCTCAAGCGATTTAACAGTTGTATCGTTATTTGCCCATGTACCGCCGATATCCTCGCCGTAACCGTTTGAAGTATACATAATAGCGATTTCATCACCACTCTCAAGTGTGCCGTCTGCTACTGTATAGGATGCATAACCGTAGTTTGTGAACCAGTCATTGAGAGTTCCCATCCAGCCACTCATTGTACCGCCGTCAAATGCAGCAAGACCGTTAATTGATGAGATGTAATTGTTCTCGGCACCCTCCTGTGTGTAGCCGTGATTGTTGAGTGCATCAACAACGGCTGACATCATAGTAGTGTCATTATTAATGCTTACCCACTCATCAACGAGAACGCCGTCCCACGGAGCGCCGTTTTCTACTGAGTATGTATCATTTCTGACAATTACTCTTACTTTTCCGTCTTCAACTGCGCTTACTGAAAGTGAAACCGTCATAAGTGACGAAATCATCATTACAGAAAGTACAATTGAGAGGATTTTTTTAAAAGATTTGTTCATAGTGTTTTCCTCCATATTGTATTGTGTATATCGAAAGGCAAAATAAAAAGCCCTCCGTTTTTGGAAGGCACAACAAACAAAACCATACAGACCAAAAATCTGTACAGATATGGTCGGCTGCACCTCTTCCCTGTCCAAGATTTGCAAAATCCGAGGCATACGGACAGCGACCTGACTTATGGCAATGCCAAATACAGTAATGACTGTTGCTTCGGATTCTCACCGAATTCTCTGTTATCTACTCTGCAAGATGCATTTTGAACCGTAAACCCATATTAAGTTATATACATTTGAAATCTGCATTTAATTATAACACCTGTTTATAGTCGTGTCAATTCCTTAAAATTTTTCTGATATCAGAGTTTATTCGGGTACGTTATAAGTTTAGTTTATGGCCGGCTTTTTGTGTAACTCAGTTGTATGAATTGAATATGCTGTTAATAAAAAGTTGAAATCGGTGAATCAGATGAAAGAAAAATGTTCGCTTGACAAGTTACCGCTTGGAGTTACGGGGATTGTCTATCGTGTGAACTGTAATGAAAATATCAAAAACAGAATATTTGATTTTGGTATTATGGAGAACAGTCCTGTTATCCCTTTGTTTACAAGTCCGTTCGGTGATCCGTCTGCGTATCTTGTTAAAAATGCCGTTGTGGCACTGAGAAATAACGATTGCAAAGATATCATTGTTACTCCTGAATAAAAGGAGGCTTTTTATTGTTTTCTACGGATAAATCATCTTTTAATAAAAAGGATGTCTCGGATTGCGATTACAAAATTTCTCTTGCCGGTAATCCTAATGTAGGCAAGAGTACAATTTTTAACGAACTGACGGGATTAAGACAGCACACGGGAAACTGGACGGGTAAAACAGTTGAGTTTGCCAGAGGTTGTTGCAAAATCAAAGACGCAAGATTTTGTATTACGGACTTACCCGGATGCTATTCCCTGCTTTCATTTTCGGGCGAAGAGGCGGTAACAAGGGAGTGTCTTATACAAAATCAAAATGACTGCGTTGTAATAGTTGTTGACTGCGGAGTTATTGAAAGAAATCTTTCATTTGCATTGCAGGTGTTATCTGTCACAAAGGATGCTGTTCTTTGTCTTAATCTTTGTGATGAGGCTGAAAAAAACGGTATAAAAATCGACTGCGACGAGTTATCGCTAAACCTCGGAATACCTGTTGTAAAAACCTGTGCAACAGACAAAAAAGGTTTGGATGAGTTAAAAAAAGCGATCTATAATGTATGCAGCGGAAAGAAAAAATGTTTTAGGGTAGAAAGAAATTTTGAAGGTGTTGATATACTATCTGAAAAAAACTACAAACAGAATATTGAAAAGCTTTTGCAGATTGGCAACAAAATTTCAAGTGACTGCGTAAAATATGAAAAATCAGAGTTAAATGCTTGTACAAGAAAGCTTGATAAAATACTTACAAGCAAAACTACGGGAATTCCGATTATGCTTGCAATGCTTGGCATATTGTTCTGGATAACAGTTGTCGGTGCAAATTATCCGAGTGAATGGTTAAGCAATTTTTTTGGCTTTATAAAAGAGAAGCTGTATATCCTTTTTGATTTTTTACACGCTCCCGATGTTGTAACGGGACTTTTGATTGACGGAGTTTATACAACTCTGTCATGGGTGGTATCTGTAATGCTGCCGCCTATGGCTATATTCTTTCCGTTATTTTCACTTGTTGAGGATTCGGGATATCTGCCGAGAATTGCATTTAATCTTGATAGGTATTTTTCAAAGTGCGGTGCACACGGAAAGCAAAGTCTTGCTATGGCAATGGGTCTTGGCTGTAATGCCTGCGGAGTTACGGGTTGCAGAATCATCGAGTCGCCAAAGGAACGACTGATTGCAATTCTTACAAATAATTTTATGCCGTGTAACGGACGGTTTCCCACAATCATTGCATTACTGCTCATGTTCTTTGTAGGTACGGCATTTACGCTGAGCAGCTCGCTTGAGGTAGCGGCATTGTTGATTGGAATAATAGTTTTCTGTGTTTTTATAACACTTGTTATATCTAAGGCACTTTCAGTCACAATATTGAAAGGCGAACAGTCCGGATTTGTGCTTGAGCTTCCGCCGTACAGAAAGCCGCAGATTTTAAAAACTATTGTCCGTTCGCTGTTGGACAGAACTTTATTTGTTTTAGGAAGGGCTGTTGCAGTTGCCGCACCGGCAGGTGCGATAATCTGGATTCTTGCAAATGTGCATATAAGCGATGTTTCACTTTTAAAATATTGTACTGATTTTTTAGATCCGTTCGGCAGATTTATCGGGGTTGATGGCGTTATAATAATGGCATTTATACTTGGATTTCCTGCGAATGAAACCGTTATTCCGATTATAATTATGTCATATATGGCAAGCGGTACTCTTGTTGATTATTCAAGCTACGATCAGCTGTTTCAACTTCTCAGTATGAACGGCTGGACGATTACAACGGCTGTATGCACGATTATTCTTTGCATTCTTCATTATCCGTGTTCAACAACCTGTCTGACAATAAAAAAAGAAACAGGCAGCCTTAAATGGACGCTTGTTTCTATGGCTTTGCCTACTGCAATGGGAATTGTGCTTTGTATGATTACAGCAGGTGTTATGAGATTATTTTAAGTCAATAACTTCAAAATCATCGGGAACAAATATATTTCCGTTAAAAACTGTTCTTGCCTCTGAAGTATATGTTCTTTTGCGTGTTTGAAGTGTTTCGTCCTCGGTGTGATACAGGATAAGATTTTTTGCAAAAAGACTCTCTGCAAGTTTTCCTGCATCAAGTGCTGTGCTGTGGAATTTTTCGTAAGGCTTAAAAATATCTTTTTGACTGTAAAGACAAAAAGCTTCACACATAAGATAATCGCAGTTTTGAACAAAATTTCTGCATTTTTCATTGAACGGTTCATCACCGAGACAGGCGAGAACTTTTCCTGACGGAAAAACAGCCTTGAATCCGAATTGCTTTGTTTTGTCTGAAAATATATCAAAGAAAGTGAGTTGGATACTGCCGGCATTTTGCTTTTCGCCGTCTTTTACTTCATTAATGAAAATTTTTGTATTGATATTTTTGAGAAATTTCGGTGCAAGTGTGTGGTTGCAAATTGCCGTGATTGAATCAACACATTCATCGTGGCAGTAAATATTAAAATTACCTTCATATTTGCCTGAATTCATAAGAGCGCTTATTTGCCTTATTACCCACACGGCACCTAAAATATGATCGGTGTGAGAATGAGTAATAAACATTGTTTTTATGCTGTTCCAATCGACTCCTGATTTTTTGATTACAGACAAAATTCCGTTTCCTCCGCCTGCATCAACAAGGAGGTAGTCATTTTTGGATTTCAAAAGGAAACAGGTGTTGTAGCACTCCGTGACCATTGCACTTCCTGTACCGAGCATAATAATTTGTTCGTTCATAAAACACCTCGAAAATACAGGCAGATACATTTTACTTGTATCTGCCTGATAATTTTATTCTTCTGCTTCTGCAACCTTCATCATAATGGCACATTCCATTCTTTTTCTGAAAAGCTCACAGCCGTATTCGTAAATACCTGTGATTGAGCCTGTTGCATGATAAGCGTTTGCGGCACAACCGCCGCTGCAATAAAGTCTTGCCCAGCAGTCTTTGCAGTCAGGACGGGCGTATGCGTTACAAAGCTTAAATTCGTCCTGAATTTTCGTGTTTGAAACACCGTTAAAGATATCGCCGAGCTTGTACTTTTCATCGCCTACAAACTGATGACAGGGATAGAGGTCGCCCCAAGGTGTTACAGCCATATATTCTGTACCCGAACCGCAACCCGAGATTCTCTTATAAATGCACGGACCGCCTGTAAGGTCAATCATATAATGATAGAAGGTGAGCGGTCTGCCCTCTTTTTCACGCTTGAGCATTTCCTTTGCAAGAATTTCGTACTGTTCAAAAAGGATAGGCAAATCATCATATGTAAGTGCATATGGGTCATCGGGAGCACATACAACCGGCTCCATTGAAAGCTCTGTAAATCCCAAATCCGCCATATGGAAAATATCGTTTGTAAAGTCGGTGTTATTATGTGTATAAGTGCCTCTTACATAGTAACCCTTGTTACCTCTTTTTTTGACAAATTCCTGAAATTTCGGAACGATAATGTCATAACTGCCCTTGCCGTTTACAGTTTTGCGAAGATGGTCATGCACTTCTTTTCTGCCGTCAAGGCTGAGAACTACATTATGACATTCTTTGTTTGCAAATTCAATTACATCGTCATCAACAAGCATACCGTTTGTTGTAAGTGTAAAACGGAAGTTTTTGTTGTGTTCCTTTTCAATGCTTCTTGCATAGGCAACAATCTGCTTTACAACGTCAAAGTTCATAAGAGGTTCTCCGCCGAAGAAGTCAACCTCAAGGTTTACTCTGCTGCCTGAATTTTCAATGAGAAAGTCAATTGCTCTCTTGCCCACTTCAAAGCTCATCAGCGCTCTCTCGCCGTGGTATTTGCCCTGGCTTGCAAAGCAGTATTCGCAGTTAAGGTTACAGGTGTGAGCAATGTGCAGACAAAGTGCTTTGATTACTGTGTTTCTCTTTTTAAAGTCAAATGCAAGGTTTTCGTACTTGTCGTCTGTAAAGAGCTTTCCCTGCTCCTCAAGATCTTTTACATCATCAATGCAGTCGGAGATTTCTTCTTTTGTAATCTCAGGATTGTCTGCATATTTTGAAAGCATTTCGTCGATTATCTGTTCTTTTGTTGCGTTTTTGTACATTGCAATAACATCATAAGCAAGGTCATCGACTGCGTGTACACTGCCGCTGTAAACATCAAGAACTATGTTGTATCCGTTAAGTTTATACTGATGAATCATAATATCTCCGTTAGACAAAAGGAAAGCCGTTAACCCTTTGGGAAAACGGCGATAATCCTTAATAATCAAATTAAAATAGAATTATTTCTCGCTCATGCACTTTTCGCACTGCTGGTTAGCAACGCCGCAAGATGTCTTACACGCTGACTGACATGAAGTCTGGCACTCGCCGCAACCGCCTGTCTTAACGCTCTTCTTGAGGTCACGAGTTTCGATAGTTTTAATTCTCTTCATAATAAATCAAACTCCTTGTTAGATTTTGTTAGTTTAATATTATCACACAGCCATTGATTTGTCAATCTTTTTTAACTACGCTTATGTTATCCGTCATACCGCCTTTTGTTGACATAATCTCAACCTTGCAGGCTGAAAGATATTCAATGTAATTTATAAGTTCCTTGCTTATAATTTCACCGGGTACGATGAGGGGAATTCCGGGTGGATATGCCCAGATATACTCGGCAGAAGTTCTGAACTCCGAATTTTGAAACGGAATAGTTTCTTTGTTGAATTTGTACAACTCGCAGGCGTTGAAATTTTTGCCTGTGTAGAGATTTTTTAACGGAACACGCTCGGTGTCGGCTCCTTTTGAAAGTTCGCTGTCAATTGAAATCAGAGCGTCTGAAAGCATATCAAAAGCTTTTTCAGTGTCACAAACAGATGTCATGGCAATTACATAGTCTGAATATGCCATTTCGGTTTCAATCTGATAATTATTTCGCAGTATTTCGGCAAGCTTTGTTCCAGAAATATTTGCGTTCGCTGTTGAAATTACTATTTTGCCAATATCATAATCAAAATCAGTATCGCTTTTATCATAAATTTTCAGATATTTTAGATTTTTAAGTTTTTCTCTGACCGTTTTAAGATTGCAACAATATTCATTGAATTTATCTTTACTGTTTTCGCAGAAATCAAGACATTTTTCGATTGAACTCATTAAAATATATGACGGACTGCTTGTTTCAAATACAGCCAAATTTTCGGCAAGAATTTCAGAAAGCTCGCTGTCATTTGTTATGAGCAATGCAGTTTGAGTTAATGACGGCAAAGTTTTGTGCAGACTCAATACTGCGGCGTCTGCACCGCAGTTAAGTGCTTCATCGGGGAAATTGTCCGAAAACTGAAAATGCGCTCCGTGAGCTTCGTCAACAAGTAATTTTGCTCCGTGTTTGTGACAGATTTCGGAGATTGACTTTATATCCGAAACAACTCCTTCATATGTAGGCGAAGTTATTATTACAAGTCTGATTTCATCATTGTGTTTTGTAAGTTTATCTTCTATATCGCAAGGTGAAGCCGATGTAAGAATATTGTATCTGCTGTCTGTATCGGGAAAAATGTAATCGACATTGAGATTAAACAGTTCTGCTGAATTATATACAGATTTGTGGCAGTTACGAGCCATTAAGATCTTGTCGCCTTGATTTGTCATTGAGCGAATTGCTGAAAGTATTCCGCCTGTTGAACCGTTAATCAGAATGAAAGCATTTTTTGCATTGTAAAGTTTTGCAGCCTTTTTCTGAATTTCATCAATAACTCCGTTTGGCGAATGGAGATTGTCAAAATCATGAATTTCGGTTATGTCGATATTATACGGTATTATACCCTCTTCTGTAATGTCCGTTCTTTTGTGTCCGGGCATATGAAAAGGATATATGCCGCTTTTTGAATAATTTTTAAGCTTGTCGTACAGCATATATCCTCCGATATTTTAAATATTTAGTTTGTACCGAACTCAGCGAGTTCAAGTCCCTTGTTGTGTTCAAGTGCCCAGTTTATGCTCCAGTAGCTTGTAAAGAGCAAAAGATGATTGCCTTTAAGATCCTGAATTTTCTTAGTATCGGACGCAAGGTCGAGAGTTTTCGGATCAATGTCATCGTTTACAATCCAACGGATAAATTCATATGGGAGTGTTTCCATAATGATATCACAGTTGTACTCGTTTTGAAGCCTGTATTTAAGAACATCAAACTGAAGTACGCCTACAACGCCAACGATAACTTCCTCCATACCTGCGTCAAGCTCCTGAAAAATCTGAATTGCACCTTCCTGTGCAATCTGACTTGTACCCTTGATGAACTGTTTGCGCTTCATTGTGTCTTTCTGACGGACAAGTGCAAAGTGTTCGGGAGCAAATGTAGGAATTCCCCTGAACTGTACCTTGTGTCCCGGTGAACAGATTGTGTCACCGATTGAGAAAATGCCCGGATCAAACACACCGATGATGTCGCCCGCATATGCCTCGTCAACAATTTCTCTTTCCTGAGCCATAATCTGTTGTGGCTGTGAAAGACGCATTTTTTTGTTGCCCTGAACATGGAACACTTCCATATTCTTTTCAAACTTGCCGCTGCAGATGCGCATAAATGCAACTCTGTCACGGTGAGCCTTATTCATGTTTGCCTGAATTTTGAAAACAAATGCAGAGAAAAAGTCTGACATAGGCTCAACCTTTTCATCAACTGTTTCTCTTGGCAGAGGTGGAGTTGTGAGCTGTAAGAACTGTTCAAGGAATGGTTCAACTCCAAAGTTTGTAAGAGCCGAACCGAAGAATACAGGAGTAAGCTGACCGTTGCGGACTGCTTCAAGGTCAAATTCATCGCCTGCACCGTCAAGAAGTTCTATTTCATCAAACAAATCCTGCTTATGATAGTAGCCTATTGTATCTTCAAGGGCAGGATCGTCAAGCGTAAGTTCTTTCTTTTCAACTTCCTTCTGACCGTTATTAGCGGTGAAAGCAAGGATTTTCTTAGAATTTCTGTCATACACACCCTTGAATTCCTTACCTGAACCGATTGGCCAGTTTACGGGATAGGTGTGAATTCCGAGAACATTTTCAATGTCTTCAAGAAGGTCAAAAGAATTTTTTGCATCTCTGTCCATCTTGTTGATGAATGTAATGATAGGAATATTACGCATTACACAGACCTTGAAAAGTTTGATAGTCTGTTTCTCAACACCCTTTGAACCGTCAATTACCATTACGGCAGAGTCTGCCGCCATAAGTGTACGGTAGGTATCTTCCGAGAAATCCTCATGTCCCGGTGTATCAAGAATATTTATGCAATAACCGTTATATTTAAACTGCAAAACCGATGATGTAACAGAAATACCACGCTGTTTTTCAATTTCCATCCAGTCGGACACAGCATGCTTTGCTGTTCTTTTGCCTTTTACCGAACCTGCAAGGTTAATTGCTCCGCCGTAGAGCAAGAGCTTTTCCGTAAGTGTTGTTTTACCCGCATCAGGATGCGAAATAATCGCAAAGGTTCTGCGCTTGCTGATTTCTTCTTTAAATGAACTCATATCTTTCTTCCCTTCGGAGGTTAAGTATATCCACAGTTCTATATTTTACTATTTTCGGATGGTATATGTCAATAAAGAATGAAGAAAATGTGAGAAAAATAATTGCTACAAAAACTTGACAAATTTGTAAATATATTGTAATATATTGGTACAGAAGGACTTAATGTGATTTTTCCTATTTTTTCATATACCTTCCAAATCGAGGCAGAAACTTGTGTTTCTGCCTCAAAATCATTTATGAGGTTTTTTATGAGTAATTCTATCGGTCTTTACATTCACATACCGTTTTGTAAGCACAAATGTCCGTATTGCGATTTTTTCAGCGGGAATGCAGACGAAAACGCTTTCGATAATTATGTGATTGAATTAAAAGATAAAATAAAATACTGGTCTGAAAAAGCCAAAAGAGATGTTGCAACCGTATATTTCGGCGGCGGTACGCCGAGTGTTTTGGGTGCAGACAGACTTTGTGATATTCTTGATTTTATCAAATTTAATTTTAATATTCAAAATAATGCCGAGATTACGGTTGAAGTCAATCCCGACTCCGCCAAAACTATTGATTTTAAAAAAATGTATGCCTGCGGATTTAATCGCATTTCAATGGGTATGCAGACTGCTGTTGAAGATGAATTAAGGCTGCTTGGGAGAATTCACAGCATTGATGATGCAAAGACTTCTGTTGAAAGGGCTAAAAGTGCGGGATTTAATAATATTTCACTTGATTTGATGATGGGAATTCCTAATCAGACAATTGAAAGCCTTGAAAAATCAATCAGTTTCTGTGCCGATTGCAAAGTTACTCATATTTCATCATACATTTTGAAAATCGAGGAGAATACTCCGTTTTATAAGGTGCAAAATAAACTTAAGCTTGCCGATGATGATATGCAGGCTGAAATGTATCTGAAAGCTGTTGAAATGCTTGATTCTCTCGGATACAAGCAATATGAAATTTCTAATTTTGCAAAACAGGGCTATGAAAGCCGACATAATACCAATTACTGGAGATGCGGTGAATATATCGGCATAGGTCCGTCTGCACACTCATTTTTTGAGGGCAAAAGGTTCTTTTATTCGAGAAGCATGGACAATTTTAATAACAATAAGCTGTCTTTTGAAGGTACGGGCGGAGATGAGGAAGAATTTATTATGCTCTCTCTCAGGCTGAAAAGCGGTCTTAATTATTCTGAATTTGAGGAAAAATTCGGATACACCCTCCCCTCTTACATTATCAAAAAAGCTAAAGAGTATGAAAAATACGGCTATACAAATGTTACGGACAAGTCAATCAGCTTTACACCGAAAGGTTTTCTTGTTTCAAATTCAATAATCAGTGAACTGATATAAAAAACGCTCCGAAAATAAATTTGGAGCGTTAATTTTATGTTATGAATTTGTATGACAGATTAATACAATGAAGAGTATGAACCGCCGCCGATGAGCGATGTAAGAACACTTGTTGCAAATGTACTTGTGTTAAATGACCACATAGTAAGTTTTGCGCCGATGAAGAATACAATCATAAATGCAACGGCAACGATGAGTGTGAGAATTAAAGTGAATAATGCAGAGTTCTTTGCTTCGGGAACATTAGCTTTTACCTGATTTACAAGTGAAATAACAAGGTAAAGCATAACGATTACGAAGAAGAACAGGAACATATATACACTGATTAATGCGCAAAGACCTGCCAAAATCCAACCGATTGATGCCGGAATAGATTCAATTGAAAATGTGATGAATGAATCAATAAATGCTTTGGCTGTGTTTTCTTCGGTTTTGTATTTCTTTACATATGCAAAGAGAATAACAGAATAGAAGCCGCCGATAAGAACAGCAGTAACAAGACTTACAAGAAGTGTTTTCGGAAAATCAAGTGCGCTCATAGAAAGCATAAGGAACATATTGCCAAGAATGAGTGCAATAAAGAAAATTGCCGAAAAAAGAGCGCCGAGAATGATGTCTTTTTCAGCCTTTGCTGTTTTGATAACAGTTTTGGAATCCTTAAAGAATGAAGTGAACACAACAGGAATGTTCTTTAAAGCCTTAACAAAAGCATTTTCCCCAATGGGTGCTGTGTTATTTACGGCATAAGGTGACTGCTGTGTCTGAGGGTTTTGCGGCTGTGCATACTGTTGCTGAACAGGGTTCTGATACTGTGGCTGTTGTGGCTGAACAGGCTGCTGATACTGAGGCTGTGCATTCGCCTGCTGAGTCTGTGCTTGTGCGGCTCTTGACTTTTCGCAGTTGCAAACAGCATTGTCTTCAAGCTGTGCTCCGCAATATTTACAGAATTTCATGGTGATTCCTCCAAGATAAAATAATATGTAACAGGTCTTATAGCTACCTGTTGTTTGTTTATTGAGAAGTGATAACATCAACGCTCACATTATATCACAAATTACAGCAATAATTCAATATTTCTTACAATTTTTTAATTTTTTACACTTCGGGAAATTATATGTTGAAATAATGAAATAATGTACACATAGCAAATAATGACAATAAGTCAGCGGCAAAAACTAATAGTAAAAGCTTTTGCCGCTGTTGTTTAGTAATAATACTTTATAAATTTTATATTGTAGTAATCACAGGTTGTGATGTCGTTGGTGTCAATCTCATTTATAAGGATATAATCCTGAGCAACCCCTAAAAGATAGCCTGTTTTTTGAACAATTGTGTTTGCTCCCATGAGAAAATCAACGGTGATTCTTCTTCCGATTTGTGTTCGCATAAAACCATTGTGATATCTCAGATTTTCGGCTGTTACAGGAAAAGGATATTGATAATCACTCATCGACATTCCGATATTCTGCATTATCGGCGTTGCAACAGTAGCTCCGGGGCTCGCCGTTGTGGCAGGGGTTGCAGGCAAAACAGGTATAGATGTATCTATTTTTTTTAAGTTCTTAATAAACGGTATATTTTGAAGATTTCCGCTGTATTTATTTATATTTTTAGGTTGCTCTTCCGATGTACTACCGCCCTCTTCATATGCTATTTCTGCCTGTTCAAGTGAGGGATTGTCATTTGATTTTTGAACTTTTTCTGTCATATCATTGTGTGCAACAGACGGTGCGCACGGATTGTGTCGCATAATTTCGTCAATCGCAGGAATATAATATCCGATATCCGCTGTGTTTGACGGAGATGAATTGTTGATACAGGCTTTGTTTTTATCAAGTCCGTAAAGATGTTCGGGATTAATCTGATTTGCCATAGGAGTTGTATTAACTGTCATATTTGAAGAATTATCCATTAAGCTATGCTCCTTTATGTTTTGGAATAAGCCTCGGTAGGCGAATAAAAGCAATGATCTCCTACCCTGTTGTAAATTACTCCGTTGTTTGACGGAAAAAATGTTGGGCAGGTATCTGAAAATGGATTAAAATAGAAAATTGAATTTCCGACAGATGAATCGGTATTGCCCGCCAATGCCCAATCGGCAATGTTATAATGAATTTCATCAGGGTGTATATTGTAAACATTCTGAGGATTATATTGTCCTCCGACAGTTGTTTTAAGACAGGTAAATTGATTTGGTTGTTCCATTATGGCACGGAAATCTCCGCCCTTGCTGATTCTTGCAAATTCCCCGTTTGGAACACGGGTTCGGTTTACAATTACCGATGCAACGGCACGCATTCCGTTTTCACCTTCCCCTCCTGCCTCACATTTTAAAAGCCTTGCAAGCAATTCTCTTGTACTCAATGCCACCTTTTTCACCAACCGTTATTTTATTCAATGATATTTTATGCATAAGTTAACTTGTTGTTACAAAGAAAAGCTTGCGATAGTCGGTAGTGCGTATAATAATGTTGAAATCCGAATTTTTAAGTTGCTATTCAATATTGGACCTGCATCTTTTGTTGTTAGTCTCCCAAAGAGAAAACCGTTTAATGACTCCACAACAGATGAAGAAGTGGTAATGAATTTATTAAACGACAAAAAATTTATTTATCGCAAAGATGTTGAATCTATATTGAATTGCTCTAAATTTAAGGCGATAAGCATTATCAATACGTTAATAGAAAAAGGTGTCATTAAGAAGACGGGTACAGGAAGAACTATACAATATACGACTGTTTAATTATTTTATCGTTATATTCGTTTGCTTGAAACAAACGAATATAACGATAAATAACGAAGAATATATCATTAGCTTCAAAAAGTGGCACAGTTGCTGATTATTCGTTGTAATTTTTGGCATAGGCATAAAATTTACAAATTTATAAATCGCACATTCGCAAAAGAAAACCTCTTTTGATACAATTTGAGTATCAAAGGAGGTTTTTACTATGACCGAAACATTATTTAAAAAATACGGAGTCACATTTACCCAACAAGGCGATTATCTGTTGTCCTGTGTAAGTTTTTTTAGAGATCAGATAATTCGCAAATTGACCTTTTGAAATTAGATAAGTGGCACTTTAAAATTTTATAGTTCTTCCGTCTTAAAGGTCGTATAACCCTCATAATAATAGCTGTGGTCGATACCTTTCATATAGACCTCACGGCTGTTTATTTCGTCTGTAAGCGCACCTTTTAGCAACACTTTAATCTCTACATCTTTAATCGGACTGCGCTCCATAGCGAGCAGATAATCGTCCTTATCCACCTTGCTCCAATCGACAACCTTGCCGATTTCGTTTTTTAAGATGTGGTCGAGCCAAATGCGGGTGATGCGACCGTTGCCCTCACGGAAAGGGTGGGCAATGTTCATCTCTACATACTTTTCAACGATCTCGTCAAAGTTTGACTGCGGCATTTTATCAATGTTCTCAAGCGCCGCTTGCAAGTACATTAAAGGCGCAAAACGGAAATCGCCCTTTGCAATATTGACGGTTCTGAGTTCGCCTGCGAAGTCGTAAATGTCCTCAAAGAGATATTTATGAATTGCCTGCAATGTAGAAAACTTACCGACAGGAAGATTATATAAAATACCTTTTTCAAAAAGTTCAACAGCCTTTTTCTTGCTGATTCGTTTTTCCTCACGGGCAAGGTCGGCAGAGCTTGTCAGCCCTAACTTATTTTCAAGTGCCATATTGCACCTCCAAAATCGAACTATAATATTCCTGAAATTATAACGATTGCAACTACAATAATTACAATACCTACTAAAAATGTCATACAACCGGCAGCCTGTGGGGATGATTTTCTATGATTAGAAGTCGGCTGAGAATAAGTGTATGTATGGGATTCCGGCTTATGAGCTTGTACCGGTTTTTGAGCCTGACGAGGCTTGGCGGCTTTAGAATATAAAGCAAGAGGGTCGGTTTGATTCATTATGCGTGAATAAAAATCGTCAAGCCACACAGTATCACACGGTTCACACATGTTTTGCTCGGTGCAATCAGGTTCATGTGCTATTTGATTTCTAACCCAACGGTAGTGTTTCAGTTGTTTTAGGTCATCATCCCAACCTCTTACAAGATAAGAACCACGGGGAGTATTTATCATTTCATCAATATAAGCGGATATACGCCTATCGTCATTTAATACTTCGCCGCATAGTTTTTCAAGATGTTTATACGATTCAATAAACCCCATATTATACATCTCCAAAACTTACTTATCCGCCGCAACGCCGGATTTCATCCAAGCGTCTACTTCGCTGACCTTGAATTTCCAAAGGCGACCGATTTTTGCGGCGGGCATATTTCTTTTTTCTATCCAAGCGAGTACGGTGTCACGGCTGACACCGAGGTATTCGCAAATTTCTTTCATTGAGTACCAGCGTTCGATGTTAGAATCCATTAGATTTTCTTCGCTTTCAGATAGTTACAATTATACAAGTTTAGTATATCACACAGAACGCTTAAAAACAATGATTATTGCAGATTTATAACTGCAATCATAACAGGATTTTTAGATCATACTCATCAATAAGTACAGGGCGTGAAAATAATTAGCCACTTGTAAATACCATATACTCAAATTTTTCGGATTCCCCCCGACTATTGATATTGAGCAAAAAAACACCGTAATTCTAACAGAACTACGGTGTTTTTTATGGCGGAGACGGTGGGATTCGAACCCACGACCCTCAGGAGGCATCATGATTTCGAGTTTTATGAAGTGCGTGTCAGGATCAGTCAGTTTCGTGTTAGTTTCAGTCAGTCTTGTCCTCGGTACAAAGCCGCATAAACACTGAATTTTTTGCACCAAAACCCCGAAAAAGTCCGCTGTTTCGGGCAAGTTCGAATAAACCGAAAAATGCGCCAAAATCAGCATTTTTGGAAAGAACTGCGGAAAGAACGGAAAGAACAGAGAACAATAAGGCAATACACAGACAGTCACACCGACAAATATAATTTTGAAAGGTGTATTGCTATGAATGATACAGCCATCAACTGGGATGAGATTCCCGATATTATCACAAAGGATCAGCTTTACCGGATTTGCCATATCAGCAAGTCCACCGCCCGGTATCTTCTGCAAAGCGGAAAGATCCCCTGCTATTACACAGGCAAGCAGACACGCTGCTATCAAATCAAAAAGGAAGATGTGATTGCTTATTTAGAAGACCGCAAGGTTTTCCCGGAAGCCTATGCCGCACCGAAAGGGTGGTATAAGGGATACTATGAAATTAAACTGGAAATCAATCTTCCGCCGGAAGTCTTGGAGGACATGCTCGAGTATTATGCTGACCTGTTCTCACAATACAAAGACGTTCTGACCGCTTTGGAGGTCTGCAAGCTTACAGGTTACAGTAAGACTGCCGTCAACAACTGGTGCGCCGGCGGGCAACTGAAAGCCTTTAAGCGCAGCAATGTCAACCATATCCCGAAAATATATCTCATCGAATTTTTCTGCTCTCCTTATTGCCGTTCGGTCACCCGGAAATCTGACTGGCATATTCGGACGCTGAAACGCTTCCCATCTTGGAGAAGTCAGAAACAGTCACTGGGAGGTGCGAAGTAATGGCGAATTTCTTAGAAGAGCTGTATTTCGGAAATCTCGACCCGCAGGCGAGGGGATACCGAAAGGACAGCAACATCTTGAAGGTTTCGGAGAACATCAACGAGCTGGAAGAAAAACTCACGCAGCGCTTGAACGGCGAGGAAAAGAAGTTGTTTCTTGATTTCTGCAATGCCTATGGGGAGCTGATGGGCGATACGGGATTGGATTCTTTTATTGTCGGCTTCCGCCTCGGAGCTAAAATGATTTTTGATACATTTTGCAGTGACGATGCACCGTTTGAAAGCTACCTAAAAGACTGAAAGGTTTGCCGAATCGCAATTTAGTCAATTACGATTGACTAAATTGTAGTTGACTAATTTTTTCAATATACAATGTGCGGTCATCAAATTCGCACATTCGCAAACAGAAACCTTCTTTGGTACAATGACGGTATCAAAGGAGGTTTTACTATGAATAAAACGATATTTGAACAAATGGGCGGCACATACACAATGCAGGGCGACTACTGTCTGCCTAATCTTACCTTACCACCCGAAGAAAAACGCCCCATAGGCGTGTGGGGACAACGCCGCCTGCGGTACTTAAAACAGCACCAAAAAATCCTGTATTACAATCTGCTCACTTCTGGCAAGCTCCGTTCCCATCTCGCCAATATTGAGGAAGAAGCGCAGTCTCTCTTTCTTCGGCTGGTAAAAGAGTACGCCGAAAGGGAAGGTATTACCGAACAACTTAAGGCTGAGAATCCAATGGAGTGGGTAAGGAGGATAAATAATATTCGTAGCTGTGCAAAGGGAGCTGTTGATACAGAAATTATATTCTTATAAAACCTCGACCTTATAACGGACATCGTTACTTTTATGTGCAATAGATTCTCAATTTAAATTTTAAATCAAAGAAATTCATTGATGAGTAGTATGTTAAATCCTAAAAATAATAGCAGACATAAGAATTGATTCCTCGTGTCTGCTATTATTTTTATTGTATCATATTTTGTTATTTTTTAATTCATTAAACCAAAGTATTTTTCAAAAAATGCTTTCAGTTTTTCAATAACTGTTTGCTTTTTCTTATCACGGGAACCACCGCCGCCAAAGCGGGAAACAGGTGGTAAAATCCTGTCTACATCAGTACCGGTTGTTTTGAGCACACCGTCACGAAAAGCATTTGCTACAAACTTTTTTGTTTCTTCCGGTTTTAGCTTTTCTTCAGCAATCAGAGACTGTATATCAGTTTCCCGTTGCTCTCTTACAAAACATTGCCAATCCTCGTTTACATTTGTGTCAGCGTTGATTGTTTCAATGAAGTTCTCAATCAATTCTTTCTTTGAGCGCAGCTGCAAGCTGGATTTGATTGCTTTATCGATTGCAACAAGGATTTCCTTATTCTCGCAATTATCGTTATGGTATTTTGCAACCAGCATAAGGATATAATCGATATTGACTTCTACCTGCTTTACCAATTCCAACTCAAAGACGACATCATCCATAATGCTGTCTTTGTCACCGGATTTTGGCTTGATTTCCTCATATACGTCATGATAAGTACCCGTATAATCCTGAAAATCGATAGGCGAAAGAATCTCATTGCCGACAAAGCGGTCGAACGCAATTAGAATGTTCCGAAGACGAAGAATATTGCCAAATAGTATGATGAAATCCTTTTTATTCTGTTCACCAATGATAGGTTGCCCCAGAGGATATTTTTGCACCAACTCGGCAATGCGTTCCTCATATCCTTTTTGTTTACGCCCTTTTTCATCTACATATCCATAGTAATAATCATCATAGGATTTCAAAAGGACAATACCACTGGCATTTTTGTCTCCAAACAATTTGATTGCATCATTGGTCGCTTCTTCTAAATCACGGAAGCAGACAATATTACCATAAGTTTTGACTGAGTTAAGGATACGGTTTGTTCTGGAGAACGCCTGAATTAACCCATGCATTTTCAGGTTTTTATCCACCCAAAGAGTGTTCAGCGTCGTAGCATCAAAACCTGTCAGGAACATATTGACTACGATCAGCAGATCTACTTCCCGCTTTTTCACTTTGTCGGACAAATCCTTGTAATAATCCTGAAATCCCTTGCTGGAAGCGTCAAAGTTGGTCTTGAAGATCTTATTATAATCGTCAATCGCCATCTCTAGAAAATCACGGGAACTCTGATCCAATTCATCGGTATCAAAACTTTCGTCCTCTAAAATTCCATCTGCACTATCTTCTTCATTTTGAGCAAAGGAAAAAATGGTGGCGATTGTTAAATCCCGATGCGTTTGGGCAAGCTGTTTTTTGAACTCCAAATAATATTTTTTACAAGCAGGGATGGAACTGACCGCAAACATGGAGTTAAATCCGTTTACTCGCTGACCTTTCAGGCTGTAATAGGAATTTCGCATAGTCTTTTGGTCAAAATGTTCCAGAACATATTTTACTACTTCAGAAATACGTTCTGGTGAAGCAAGAGCTTCTTCTGTATCAATAGCCGTCACCTGTTTGTCTTTACTATTTTCTTTCTGCTTAATGGTATTGATATAATCAATGCGGAAGGGGAGTACATTTCCATCGTTGATAGCATCCACAATGGTGTATGTATGCAACGGTAATACCTTTTCCCCTTTGTCATTCGGCTCTCCGCCAAATGCCTGCGCCGTAGTTTTCAGATTGGGATTTCCGCCGCTTGACGCATTCACAGAGAAGATTGGTGTTCCAGTAAATCCGAAAATATGGTAGTTTCTAAAATACCGGTTTACCTTAACAGTCTTTTCTCCTTTTTTGATAGTTCCGCCTACCATCCGGGTATGCATATCACCAAATTGACTGCGGTGACACTCATCAAATATCAAAACGATATGCTTATCCCGAATAGGATGCGCAGGATTTTTTGTGATAAAGACATCCAATTTTTGGATAGTTGTGACGATGATACGGGAAGTGCTGTCTTCCAGTTGTTTTTGCAAAACAGCAGTACTTTTGTTCCCGTTGGCAGCTCCTTTTTCAAAGCGATCATATTCCCTGATTGTCTGATAGTCCAAGTCTTTGCGGTCAACCACAAAAAGGACCTTTTCAATATAGGGAAGATTGGTCGCAAGCTGAGCAGTCTTGAAAGAAGTTAATGTCTTACCGCTGCCAGTGGTGTGCCAGATATATCCACCAGCTTCAATGGTTCCAGCTTTCTTATAATTGGTGGATGTTTCAATACGATTTAGGATGTGTTCCGTGGCTGCAATTTGGTAGGGACGCATTACCAGTAGCAGCTCCTCCGTGGTAAACACACAGTACTTTGTCAGGATATTCAGCAATGTGTGCTTTGTAAAAAACGTCTTGGTAAAATCTACAAGATCGGGAATCGTGCGGTTGTTTCCGTCTGCCCAGTAAGAAGTAAACTCAAAGCTATTGGAAGTTTTTTTACTACGTTTTCTGGATGCAGTCTCATTTTCTTTGATATGACTGAATCGGGTAGTGTTAGAGTAGTACTTGGTATTTGTGCCATTGGAGATGACAAAAATCTGTACATACTCATACAAACCTGAACCTGCCCAAAAACTGTCCCTTTGATAGCGGTTGATTTGATTAAATGCTTCTTTGAGGGCAACGCCACGGCGCTTCAGCTCCACATGGACAAGTGGCAAGCCGTTTACCAAAATGGTTACATCGTAGCGGGTATCATGTTTCCCAGCACTTTCTTCGTATTGGTTAATCACTTGCAAACGATTATTGTGGATATTCTTCTTATCAATCAGGGAGATATTCATGGTAGTGCCGTCCTCACGGGTGAGATTCTGCACATGATCCTCCTGAATCTTACGGGTCTTTTCCACGATTCCGTCGTTGTGATTGGCAATTTTATGTTTGAAAAAGCTATCCCATTCTTTGTCGGTAAAGCTATACTGATTGAGCCGCTCCAACTGCCTGCGGAGATTGTCGATCAGAGCATCTTCGCTGTGAATGGTCACGTATTCGTAACCCTGTTCCACCAGCATTTTAATGAAAGCCTGTTCCAGTGCCGCTTCACTTTGGTAAGAATCAGAGCGTTTTGCCTGTGGCTCGTATTCTGCCACAACTGTGCTTTCATTGCTCGATAAAATCATGTTGTAAGTGCTCATCGTTTTCACCCTCCCTTCCTAATTGCGCATCTTTTTCAGATAAATAGATCACTGCGTCCAGCCATAGAAGGACTTTTAAAAAATCAATTCTTGTATGTTTACGGTGCGTTCTTCCATGTACATCCCAATGCCGATTGACCGCTTGCGGTTCCTCTTCTGAAAATCTCGAATCTTTGAACACTGAGCAGTCAAATTTCTTGAACGCATCATAAATACAAAGAGTTTTTCTATCGATTTCATTCAGTTCAGCTTTATCTGCGAATTTGTCGGCAATACAGTCCAATCTTTTTTGAAATACAGTTTTATTGATACCGGAACAATCTGCGAGCAAGCCGTCAACCAATGAAAAAAGGCCTATACAGGCAAGCAGATAATCCTCTCTGTCATATGCATTTAGAATTTGATTATATAACTCTCGATATTCTCGAATGTAGTCGCTATCTTTACATCTTTGAATGAGCTTTTTCATATTTTGCTCATCGTTATCAAAATAGTAGCGAGTCATTACTTCTTCTACATCAGTACCTTGATATATTTCGTGTGCGAGGGTCTGCGTCAAATTATCTGTAAATACAAATTGGCTTTCAATAAGTTTGTTGGTCGCCATACTCCACTCGCCAAATTCTGCAAAGGCCAAAAGATAGTTTGCGATATTGTCGGCATTTTGCTGATACCAAGTATGCACCTTATCGAGGGCATATGCAAAGGCTTCAAGCCCCCTTACAATACCGCTCAGACCTTCAAAAATGTTATGGTTGCCTGAATTGCACATTCAGCTCGATGCCTCCTCAAAGCTCAGCAGCTTATCTAGATAATATTCATACTGCTTTTGACGAGCTTCAATTTCTGCTGGCAAGCCTATGTTAAGGTCAGAACAGATTGATTCAAAGTTATCCAAAACATGAACCAAACGCTTTTGAACATCCAGCGGCGGTACAGGGATCTCAAGAGATAGAATCAGAGAGGAATTCAGGTCACCCCTTGCACCTTGCTTTCTGCTAAGTAGTTCTTCATATTTGCTATAAATGCAGTAGTAAACATACTTATATAATGCCTTTGATTCATCGATTTCTAAGTTCAAACAATGTTGATTTGTTGTTGCTTTAATTTTATTGACCGCACATCTTCCAGCTGATGCCCCAGAAATAGCAACTATCACACAGTTTTCTGGTATCCATTTAGCACCCGTTTCCAAAACTGCTTTTTCAGTAATATAACTATCTACGCTTGTTATTTCATTAAATCGGACATCTTGTGTTCTGATCCATGGAATAGTGCCATTCGCATAATAATCGGGATTTCCTTTTGCCGGTGTAGCTCCAGAACAACTTTTCTTAACAACACTACGCAAAGTACACATAGGAGTGTTGTTTCTGTTAGTCGAAAGCAAGCTGTCCCGATAATACTCATACTGCTTCTTTCTTGCGGTAAGTTCTGCGGTAAGTTCTGCGGTAAGTTCTGCGGTAAGTTCTGTGAAATTGTCCAGAATTCGAACAATTTCACGTTGGACAGGGAGCGGAGGGAGGGGCATTACAAAATCTTCTGTCACTCTCAGAGATATCTGAGGTAATGAACCCATACCAGAGGCAGCTTCTCTAAATCTTTCTATATTATTTTTCAAAACATAATAGAGATATTTGACAGATGTTTTTTCCTTATGTGTATATGCCCACATCTCATTTTTGAATGTAAATGGCCTTTCATAGTATACTGCATCAATTACACCGCGAGATTGAACCAATACCGCTGGAACCCTAGTGATATTAGCATTTGGAATATCTTTTTCGTGTGCATCTATGACCGTTTTACCGCCTGCAAAAATACGAATATCACCACTATCGCTTTGAATTTCTTTCATTTTACCAGCGGTGATTGGTGTACCTTTCAGCCTTTGATATTCCTCTTTTATAGCTTTAAATTCCACTCCGTTAGGACAAAATTCTTGTATTAATTCTTCCAGCTTACTCACCGTCATCACCTCCATGGCCAAATCCAATTTGCTCCAATGCTTTTTGGATTTCAGCATTCTTTTGGATTTCTTCTTCTTTCTTTTTCACGTTTTCAATAATTCCAACCACTAAGCTGCGGAGCGGTTCGTATTCACGTAAAGCTGTTTCCTCATCTGCATTTCCATGGGCAATATTACTGAGCCTCTGGAAAAGTTTATAGCCATCGTCGGAGTAGATAACCGGAATGATAGAGCATTGAGCATCTACGGCTCTTATGACTTGATCGAATGGTTTTGATCTTCCATTGGGCTTATATACTTCTACTCCAGCCCTGTGTCCTACCTCCAGCGTTATTTGCTCAAACGCTGACCGCAAGTAAATGACCGCCCCGGCACCCAGCCGTTCTTTGTATGCAATTTCTGCCTTTCCCAACCATTCCGAAAACTTATCTTCCGTTTCGATAGGTAGTTTTATTGTATCCGGAAGTTTGAAGTTTTGCTTAACCACACTCACTCTCGGAGAATTTGCGGAAATATCATCTACACCAATCAAAAACCATGCTTGCACATAAGGATGACACGCCCTGCATTTGGGATTGTCCTCCTCATAGTCCATGCATCGCAATTGGCAATCAATACTGATCATCGAATCATTGACGATCAAACAATGAAGCCGTTTGGGAGAAATAAAGGAAACACTATCCTTACACGCCGTGGAGTAGAATGGCAGAGTAATAGTGCCAATTTGGATTTCTATAAAATCTCCGGCACTAATAAAGTGAATCTCTTCCGTTTCTTCTTCCTTCACTGTCGTGTATTTTTCCCAATCAATAAATGATTCAATTTCGCCGCTGTGTTTACTTTTATCGGATAACCTGCTGCTCAATCTCATAGTTATCCCTCGATTTCTGCGATAATTCTCGCAATCTCATCCCGCAATACCTGCTCTCTGGCCACAATTTGCTCAATCTCCGCATTGAGTTTTGTAATATCAATCACTTCCCGGGTGTCCTCCGGCTGTACATAGGTGCTAACCGAGAGATTATATTCATTTTGGGAAATTTCCTCGTAAGGTACGCATCGGGCAAAGTGGTCAGTATCGGCACGGGAAACAAATGCATCTACAATTTTCTTGATATGATGCTCTCTCAACTTGTTGTTATTGGTAACTTTCTCACATTCAGCGGAAGCGTCAATAAACAGTGTACGGTTATCCGTTTTGTTCCGCTTCAACACCATGACGCAGGTGGCAATGCTGGTTCCATAAAATAAGTTGCTGGGCAGCTGGATCACACAGTCAATAAAGTTGTTGTCAATCAGATACTGACGGATCTTCTTTTCCGCTCCGCCACGGTACATGATACCGGGGAAACAGACAATCGCTGCTGTGCCATTGCTCGCAAGCCATGCCAACGAATGCATGATAAATGCAAGGTCTGCTTTGGACTTAGGCGCCAAAACTCCGGCAGGAGAAAAGCGGGGGTCGTTAATCAACACCGGATTATCGTCTCCCTCCCATTTAATGGAGTATGGAGGATTGGAAACAATTACTTCAAAGGGTTCATCATCTAAGTGCTGCGGATGCGTCAGCGTATCTTCATGCGCAATATCAAACTTATCATAATCAATATCGTGCAGGAACATATTGATACGACAAAGGTTGTAGGTAGTTAGGTTGATCTCCTGTCCAAAAAAGCCAAGACGAACATTCTCTTTTCCAAGGATTTTTGCTGCCTGTAAGAGAAGCGAACCGGAACCGCAAGCAGGGTCATAGACTTTGTTAACTTCTTTTTTTCCCACTACCGCTATACGAGTCAGCAGTTCGGAAACTTCCTGCGGGGTAAAGAATTCGCCGCCGCTTTTCCCGGCATTGGAGGCGTACATACTCATCAGATACTCATAGGCATCACCAAAAGCATCAATGGAATTATCTTTATAATTTCCAAGCTGCATATCCGCAATGCCATCCATGAGCTTTACTAAGTTTGCATTACGCTTGGCAACAGTTGCACCCAGTTTATTACTGTTTACATCAATATCATCGAACAGCCCGGAAAAGTTATCTTCGCTTTCGCTGCCTTTTGCGGACTCCTCAATATGGTTAAACACTGCTTCCAAGGTCATGTTCAAATTTTCATCGGCAGCAGCCTTTTTTCTCACGTTACAGAAGAGCTCAGATGGAAGAATGAAGAAACCTTTGGTCTGAACCAAATCTTCACGAGCCTGTTCTGCCTCGTCGTCAGATAACTGGGCATAATCAAAGCCTACATTTCCAGCTTCGATTTCCCCCTCGTTGATATAGTTTGTCAAGTTTTCGGAGATGTAGCGGTAAAACATCATACCAAGCACATAGGATTTAAAATCCCAACCATCTACACTTCCACGCAATTCATCTGCTATCGCCCAAATCGCTTTGTGCAGTTCATCACGCTCTTGATCCTTTTTGATATCAGGCATTTTCATTATCCTCCAATTATTTTACTTTTCAATTCGCTTACTTTCTTTTTTCGTTCAATATTATCCAAAAGTAAAAATGCAAGCAACATCATTTGATATAATTCATCATACCATTTTTCAAGTCTTGTTTTACTCATGTTTGCCACATATTCTTTGTATTTGCTCTTATCTTTTTTGCTGCGGTTATTGTGGCGTATATTGAGGTTGTTGAGCATAAAGAAAATATCTTCTGACAGCTGTTTATCAAGTAATTGAAGTTCCTTGCGCTTCGGCTCCAATTCCGAACCTAAAGAAAGCAATATTTTTTTCTTTAGTTCAATTTCACCTTTTAGAGAACTATGATTATAGCGGATGATTTCTAGTGCCAGTTCCTGGTTTACAGTTTCGACGGTTGCAGTTACTTCAGGTCTATCTTCAATAACAAGTGCACGATCGTCATCTATGTACACAGTATAGTTATACTTTTCAAGGTTATCTAGCATAACATCCCGGAGGTGATAAAAGTTATTTTGCCATTTACTTTCTGTTTTATCGTTTTTTAAATCTTTGTATGCCAACAGCCAAAGATTATATGTTAACTCTATCAAAGTCATAAAAGCATCAACATCACCGTTTTGGGCTAGAATTATTATATTGTTATACTCTAATGCTTCAAGAAAATCTTTTAAATCAACAAAATGCCCCCTATAATTCCAATCTTTAAAACAATACTTATCTACAAACTCAAAAACAGAAAGATTGTAAGGGGAATAATATAAATTTTTCTCTTTAACAGACATTGAAACAATACGATTCACCTCATCGGCGAGGGTTATTGAATTTGTAACTATATCAAATATATTTTTTCTCAAATCTAATACTCCTAGGATTTATTTTAATTTGCAAATTTGTAGCTTTATAATCCTGATGCTTAATACTTTTCTTCATGCTTTATATTATAAAGAATACTTGTTAAAATGTTATCTGCTATTCCCCATCCTCCACCAACCCATACGTCCGATAATAGGACAACATTGCCTGAAGCTGCAGCTTACTGGCAAAAAGCTGGCGGTAGGTAACAGTTTTCTCCTTTCCCTCCGCCTTGAGCTTCGCCATCTTTTCCACAGTCGAGTCATACTGGGAAAGGATGGCTTTTAACATATCTTCAAAGGCATTCAATCTCTTTTCATCCATGCAAATCACCGATTATTTCTCAGCGGCAACGCCGGATTTCATCCATGCGTCCACTTCGCTGATCTTAAATTTCCACAGCCTGCCGATCTTCGTAGCGGGCATTTCTCTTTTGTCTATCCAAGCGAGTACGGTATCACGGCTGACACCGAGATATTCACAGATTTCTTTCATGGAGTACCAGCGTTCGATATTTGAATCCATTTTTAGCCCTCACTTTCAGGTAGATACAATAATACAGAATAATTATACTTGAATATTCATCTAAAATCAATGATTTTTGTAGATTTATATGGAATAGAGTCGGAGAAAATCGACTTGAGGTTCAGGAAAAAGAAAAAGCCGCACCAGTCGGTGCGGCCTTTTAACTCACTTTTTCTTTTTTCGGTTGGGGAAACTGGCTTCCAGCCATTCTTCAAATTCAGCGAGCGTAATTTTTCCATCTGTACATTCATCACGTTTGGTCATCGCCTGATACTTCCACTTTTTAAAATCAGGCTCTTTGATCTGGTGGACACGAACTCTTGCGGCATAGCGCTTGTAATACTTTTGATAGAGCGGAATGGCAGCGTTGTCTGCCATTTTCTTTTTGTAGTTTTCCTGCGCCGCAAGCTCCTGACAGTTCCGGGTTTCACCCTCTGCCACACGATCGCAGTAGTTTGTATCGTAGTTTCCTTTCATAATGAAATTTCTGCCGCAGCGCTTACACTTGCGAAACCGAACAGACTTGGTAAGCATCTCCCAAAGCTCAAACATCAGCATATCTTCTATGGAGGAGCATTGGAATCGAGTCAACGGCTTACAGGTCAATTCAGAAATTATCTCGAGATCTTCTTTTAAAATACGGTGGTCTGCACAAAAATCCCGCAACTCATCATTTTCGTATTGCTCATTTTCAAGATCTATGAATTGAGATGGGCTGAAATAATTGCCGAGAGGATTTTTCCCCAACTCGGGGTAATCAAAAATGTACTGATATTCATATCGGGCAGTGCAGTGATTTGCTCTGCAATAAAGGGCATATCGCTGATTGGCGCTTAAACTTTTCAAAACAGAGGGGTAATAGTCCTCGTCAAAAACAAAAGTAATCAATTCCATCAGCCTTGTTTGAAGGGCTTTCAGATATGCAAGATACGCTGAGAGCTCTTTTTTTGTGCGTTTTTTCAGAAACGGTGGAAACAGCATAGTGTACAAAGACGAATGAAGTACAGGTCGAAAGTGTTTGACTGTTTCAGCAAGGCAGAGGTAATCAAACACCTTTTGTTCCGCTTCCAATTCAAACGGTATCCAGCTGATTTCACGTTCTTCTTCAAACAGCACTTTATCAGTATTACACGCCGTTTCAAAGTCAGCATACAGAAAGTTTAATAATCCTTCACCCAAAGGAAAATCTACGATTCCACCGCTGAGGGGAATGAGTCTGCCTATCTCAATTTCGCTTTCATCGGAATCCACATCGGGATTTGTCACTATCTGCATAGAAGGAAAGCATTCAAAATTTTGGGGAAGCGTATCGCAAGCGCTCAAATATTTTTTTAGTTCTTCATCTGTTTCATCGGGCGGTACAAGAAAAGAATTTCTTTTTCCGCAGGCAAGTTCAGAAACGGCGGAAAACCGTTTTTTCGTAATACTGCGTCCGGCGGCATCTGCCTCGGAAAACTCATAGCTTTCCGGTACGGCAATAGAAATATTCTTTTGCTCTGAATCGCACCACACAAGATTTTTCATCTTTCCCTGAAGCTCTTCATTAGCTGAATCAAGGATTTGAAGCACTGATTTTTTATCCATACTCTCACCTTTATTTTTAGAAAATGTCGAATCGACGAATATTAGAAAATCTATATCACTATAAACAACATTGTACAAAAGTATTGCCCAAATGTCAATACACGGATATAATAAATTTGAAAATTAAAATTTTAAAAACTTAATTTTCTAAAAATTGAGTGACCGTCCGAAGGATACAAAAATCCTCTTCCATTCCTTTTAAGTGAAGGTCTTTCATACTGTATCTTGAAAATTGAATAACAATCCGAATTGGGTATGACTGTGCCATGACCTTCCTAAAGAAGCGAGCACGGCGACGCTTTTTGACGGGGGCAGGGATAGAAAAACTGGATTCGGAAAAACACAACAGATATCGGAAGGCACTACGATCCTCACGCCGATATCTGCCTTACATAGCCATAAAAAAGGAGGATGGAAGCGCTATGAAAAAATCAGAGCTTAAAGAGCTTTATCAAATGATGTTCCCGGATTACCCGGATATTGTAACCGTCAAACAGCTTCGGGATATGCTCGGCGTCAGCCGGGCGCTTGCTTACAAGCTGATCAGCGACGGCGAAATACAGGCGGTTAAAATTGGGACATCATTAAAAATCCCAAAAGTCAGTGTAATCAATTACGTGACCGAGGAGAAAAAGGAGGTGAGACCCAGTGCCTGACCAAATAGAACTTACCCCGTCCCAGCGCTCACGGTGCAACCGCCTGATCAAAAGGCTGTGCGCCAATTATGATGACGGTAACTGCCTGTTGCTGGACGACGGCGAGCCCTGCGTTTGCCCGCAGACCATTTCCTATTCGCTGCTGTGCATGTATTTCCGAAATGCGGTTTTACCAGCCGAAAAAGAACTGTATGCGGACATTTTCAGACAGCGTACTTATCACTGCGTAGAATGCGGTGCGGTATTTGTGCCAAACTCCAACCGGCAAAAATACTGCCAGTCGTGTAGCAAAAAGGTGCACCGCAGGCAGAAAAACGAGAGCGCAAGAAAGCGCAAAATGGACAATTAGGGACCTAAAAACGCCCTGCTTTCAAGGGCTTTTTGACGCCGAACCGGGGTGCATAAAGGAATCATACCAACCCCCTCGATTTCGGCATTCTAACTGTCCGAAAAACAAAAATGAAAGGAATGTACTGTACTTATGAAAAGAAAATTAGTGACCGTGGACGCAGAAACTCTGCTGGCCACACCGATGAGCAAGACCATGTTTATTGTCGATGGGCTGATCCCGCAGGGGGTGAATGTCCTGAGCGGAGCCGCCAAAATCGGCAAAAGCTGGCTGATGTTGTGGCTTGGATTGCAAGTGTCTCAAGGACTACCCGTTTGGGGAATCCCGACCATGCACTGCGATGTGCTGTATCTCTGTCTGGAGGATACGCAAAGACGAATCAAAGACCGGCTGTTCGATTTGACCAATGACCCACCCCGCAGTTTTCATTTAACGGTAACCTGTGGCTTGATCGGGAACGGGCTGGAGGAGGAAATCATTAACTTTTTGGAGGATTTCCCGAAAACAAAGCTGGTGATCATTGACACGCTCCAAAAGGTGCGGGATTCCAGAGGCAGCGCCGGGAAAACGGGTATGTACGGCAACGATTACGACGACATTTCCGCCATCAAGAAGATTGCAGACGAGCGTAATATTTCTATCATCCTCGTTCACCACCTGCGAAAGCTCAAGGACGGGGACGATCCATTCAACGAGGTATCCGGCTCTACCGGCATTACCGGGGCGGCGGACACCAATTATGTGCTCAAGCGCAAGCGAAGCAGCAGGGACGCCACCCTTCTTGCCTGCGGGCGGGATGTGGAATATCAGGAGCTGACTCTGCGGTTTCAAGATCTGAAATGGGAGCTTGTGGAGCACAAAAACACAGAGGAAATTCGTAAGGCGGAGATTCCGCAATTTCTTTTTCGGGTAGCGGAATTTATGAAAGACCGCACCGAATGGGTAGGAACCGCCACCGATTTGATTGCAGATATGGCGGAGACGGAAGCCACGCCCAATGTGGTAACCAAGTACTTAGGGCAGTTCTCCTATGAAGTGCTGGAGCCCGCCGGGATTGAGTACCGAACCAAACGAACAGGGCAAAGCAGGCTGATCAAGTTCATACGGCATGACGGCGGTGACGCAAATGACGGGGCAAACGGTATATAGCGAAAAGTGCGTCACGGTTGTCATAGCTGTCACAAGCAAAAAGTAAGAAAAGGAGAAAAAAGACAATGGCAAACTTCGAAATTGTAAAGAAAATCGCCGTGCTCGGCGGCAAGCCGGACGGCGTAACTAAGGAAATCAACATCGTTAAATGGGGCGTTTACGACCCGATGATCGACATTAGACGTTGGCAGGGAGAAATCGCCTCAAAGGGAATTTCCCTAAAGCGGGAGGAAGCACAGAAGCTGTTAGACGCTTTAAAAATCGCTCTTGAGGAGGTAGAAGCATGAGAAGCAAAACACTTGGAATCAATGTGCGGGTAACACCCGAAGAAAAGGAAAAGCTTTTGAAAAATGCAGGTTACTGTGCACTTTCCCTGTCTGAATATCTACGGAGATTGGGGCTCGGCAAGAACATTGAAGTTACCTTGCGAGAAAAAGATTACCGTGTTTTTCGGAAGTTAAAGCAGTTAAAAGCAGATTGCGAACAGCTTGAAAAGGGCGAAATCGCCCGCAGAATTGACGAAATCTTGAAAGAATTGCGATAGCTCGAAATGAGATGCACTATCGTGGCGAGCAGACTGTTTGTGCCCCCAACAGGCTGCAAACAGTAAATCTCGTTAGGAAGTATCCTAAAACCTCTACTATAAAATCAAACAAATGAAAGGAAAGTTGATATGAAAAGAGAAAATCGAAAAAGAAATATTCCAGTAAGAGTTTGGCTCAGCAAATCTGAAAACGCTGAACTGAACCGTAAGGCGAAAATTACGGGCTTACCAAAATCAACCGTAATAAGGTTGCTACTCAATAACTACGAGCCGAAAGAAAAACCGGACGCAAGATTTTATGAAGCGATGCGGCAGCTTTGTGCCATTGGCAATAACATCAATCAGCTTGCACTTAAAGCAAATGCACTCGGCTTTATTGATACGCCGATGCTGAAAGCCGAGGCGCTGCGCTGGCATCAGTTTCAGGCGGACATCGAAGCGGTGTTCCTCCGTCCCGGACAGAGCAATTTGAAATGGCAAAAAGGAGGAAAACAGAATGACTAAACGAAAATCAGATTTTACCTTGCCGACCGCCTCGCTGGACGAGTTATTCTCCTCGCAGGAGGAACGGGACGACGCAAAGCTGGAGCGAGTCAAAGAGATTCCGCTTTATGAGCTGCACCCGTTCAAGGATCACCCTTTTAAAATCCAAAACAACGAGGAAATGAAACGGCTGATTGAGAGCATAAAAAAGTTCGGAACAATTACACCTGCGCTTGCCCGTCCTTTGCCTGACGGCGGCTACGAGTTAATCTCAGGACACAGGAGATTGGCGGCGTGTCAGGTGCTCGGAATTGAGACAATGCCGGTCATCATTCGGCAGATGACTGACGATGAAGCAGTCATTACAATGGTGGATGCCAACTTACAACGGGAGACAATCCTGCCCAGTGAAAAAGCGTTTGCCTATAAGATGAAGTTGGACGCAATAAAACATCAAGGTAAAGCTTCTGTGCAAGTTGCAGAGAAGTTGCTTAGCGTAGAAAAAGTGGCAGATGACGCAGGCGAAAGCAAAGACCAAGTGCGTAGATATATCCGCTTGACCTACTTAATTCCTGAACTGCTTTCAATGGTAGACGAAAACAAAATCGCTTTCAATCCTGCCGTTGAGATTTCGTACTTAGAACAAACGGAGCAGCGAGTACTGTTAGATGCTATAGAGCAAAACGACTGCACGCCCTCACACGCACAGGCAATTCGTTTAAAGAAGTTATCACAGGACGGCGTGCTTGAAAGTCAGATGATTTATGAGGTGATGGCGGAACAAAAGCCAAATCAGCAGGAGCAGATAAAATTCCGTCGAGACGAATTTCAGAAATATTTTCCGCCGCAATATTCCAATGAGCAAATGCGAAAGGATATTTTGAAAGGCTTGGAACTTCTGAAACGGCAGAGAGAACGAAATAGAGACGCTCGCTGATTCGAACTGGTGAATGTTTGCGAACAAACAATTTGTACAATGGAAAGAACTGCACCGACAAGGTATGATATTTTTGTCGGTGCAGGACTGTCCGTGTATGCCAAATAAACATAAATGGAGGTAAAAAATATGGTATCAGGACACCTACAGATAAAAAAAGGATTCTACTATGTCGTGCTGAGTTATTACGATAATCGAAACAAACGGCACGTCAAGTATGTATCCACAGGACTTCCCGAAAAGGGAAACAAACGAAAAGCAGAAGCGGAACTCGCACGTATCCGCAGTGAGTTTGAACCGCCGCAGGAGGTGGGAGAGCTTGCTTCCGATATGCCTTTTGCGGATTATCTGCTTCAGTGGCTGGACATCGTAAAGGTGCGTGTGAAAGCGACAACTTACAGTTCCTATGAAGCAATGACAAAATCGACCATCGAGCCGTACTTTCGCAAGAAAAGGTACACGCTTCAGGGGTTAGAGGCAAGGCACATTCAGCAGTTCTATTCCGAAAAGCTGCGGACAGTCAAGCCCAATTCCGTTATCCACTACCACGCTGTGATTCATCAGGCGCTGAAATACGCCATGAAAACCGATCTGGTAGCGCAGAACGTAGCGATGAAGGTAGACCGCCCCAAGAAGAACGATTATCAGCCGGTTTTCCTCGACGCTGAGGAACTTCAGCATCTGTTCGAGGTGGTTAAGGGCACGAGGCTGGAGCTTCCGGTTCTGGTGGCCGCTTTTTACGGCCTGCGGCGTGGCGAGGTGTGCGGTCTTCGATGGGATGCTATCGACTTTGAGCGTGGTACAATCACCATCAAGCACACGGTCACATCTATGCAGGTGGACGGCAAAACAAAAATGTATGCGCAGGATTCCGCCAAGACCAAATCCAGCATGCGGACACTTCCGCTTGTGGGCAGCTTTGCGGAATACTTCAAGGAAGTCAAGGCGGCGCAGGAGTTGAACAAACAGGTATGCGGAAATTGCTACAACTATGAGTATGACGGCTATGTCTTTGTGGACGAGCTGGGCGATTTGATGCGGCCGGACTATCTGACAAGCTATTTTCCGCAGTATATTCAAAAGCACGGCTTAAAACGCATGCGCTTCCACGATCTGCGCCACAGTTGCGCCAGTCTGCTCCTTGCCAACGGCGTGCCGCTCAAGCAGATTCAGGAGTGGCTGGGACACAGCGATTTTTCCACTACCGCCAACATCTACGCCCACCTTGACTACACCTCAAAGCTGTCCTCGGCGCAGGCGATGGTGAGTGGAATGCCGCTTCCCGAAGCGGGCGATTTCGGCAGCAAATGGGCCGGAATGGCGGGCAATGGCGAAGGAACCTGATTTTATCGGTTCGAATGAAGGAAAAGTCAAAAAACCGCCCAGTTCTTTCCGAAAAACCGCCTGTTCTTTCCATGATTTTAGGGGTGATTCCCCCGAAAGGAAAAAAAGAAAAGTCCAGCAAACCCGCATGTTTACTGGACTTTTTGGCGGAGAGTTAGGGATTCGAACCCTAGAAGCCTTTCGGCTTACAGCATTTCGAGTGCTGCACCTTCGACCACTCGGACAACTCTCCATATGTCAATCCGAAAATCGTTCCCAAAATTTTTGGAAAGAACTGACGGAAAGAACAACAAAATATTCGGTTTTTCGAACTGCGTGACCCCGCATGGTTACTGGATTTCCGGCGGACAAAACTGACACTGATTTTAAAAATTTCGAGTCATGTCCGTTATGACCACTTCGATACGTCTCCGAATATTGGTGATTTACCTTGTTTATTGTACTTGTTTTTTGTGCAATTGTCAAGCCAAATTACACAAATTTGTGAATTTTAATAGGCAAATTTAATTTTTATTACTTCTTTTACAGCAGACGGTTTTCCTTTTGCAAAAATAAGCAACCTATCAATTATGAGCAACGCTTGTGTGGATTGCTGTTTCGAGTTTTAATTCTGTTTCGTCTATGCTTTTAGGGTGTATTTTCCGTTTTTGATTATAACAAAATCCTTTGCCATAAGTTTGTGAAGAAGTTGCTTCGACTTTTTATGACTTATTCCGAGAAGTTCGGAAATTTCTTTTGAAGTTACCGTAATGTTGTCAGTAATGTATGAAATTACGACATCCTGCCTGTCTGCTTCAATATCGGGACGATTTTGTAAAATTTGAGTATTAGTTGATTTACTTTCGGGAACAAACGAAAGCTTTAAGGTGATGCTTTCGGGTTTGAAGCTTTCTTCAATGATAGGCAGAACAAGTCCGTGACTTTTCCAAACGGAGAAAATATTAGAAATACCGAATCCGTCGTTACTGCCGATTCCTATCAAATTAAACATACGCATAATTGCCGTGTTTCTGGGGTCGGATATACCGCCCGCTCTTGCGGCGTCGAGTTCAACTCTAAATCCGCCTGGATTGGATATTGTAATGCTTTCATCATCTTTCATAATAACAACACCGTTTGAACCATAATAGTCGGCATTTATAAGGCAGTTTGCAAGAGCTTCCTGTAAGGCAGTTGTAATCGGTGTAATGTCTGATTTTATGTTTGCTGTCAGTTTTATATCGGATGAAATTTTTTCAAAGACCTTTATAAAGAAATCATAAAGGTTTTCACAGTCAGAATTTAAATCTGATGAAATAATTGTGTGTTTATCATCTTGTGTTGTTTCCTTATATTCAAGACAATAGTACGGGTATTCTTTTTTGATGAACTCTGACTTACCGAACATAAGAAGTCCTGCGGCTGTAGGGTGAAACAAAAGGTTTTCCCCTACTCCAATTGCTCCTATTGCCTGCAAGAAATCTTTATCCGACAAATTTTGAAGCCGATTGCTTGGCTTAACAGTTGACATTTTTATTCGGTAGCTATGGAGTGAATCGGTATTAAATACGGAAATAGTCATACTTTCGATGATATTCATATCCTGTGTTTTAATCTCGGAATCACGCACCATAGCGTTAATTTGGTCGAGTGTACAACGGTAGTCACCCTCGCCGTTTCTTCTGTATGAATTATGAATACTGCCGTCAAGATACACGGGACGGTCAAATCTTTTGGCTTTTGGCACTGTAATAACGATAATATGCTTTTCTTCAATTTTTTGCACATAAACATCATCATATGAAAGAATGTTTGTGCTTACTTTTTGAATATCGTTTGCTATCTCCCAAAATTCCTCAATAAGTTCATCCGGATCGGGAAGATTTACGGGATGAAGTGATTTGTCCCTGTATTCTTCTACACCTAAAAGTATAATTCCACCGAGTGTATTTGCAAAAGACGAATATGTTTCCCACAAGCTTTTAGGTAATCCGCCTGTTGCCTTTTTTGCCTCTATTCGATTGTTTTCTCTGTATTTTTCAATGTTGTTGAGGTCAATCACATTCATCTCCCCTATTACTGTTGCGGTTATTCTTTTTATATCAACGGTTTTGTCTGCTAATAAAAGCACCGCAGAAAAAATCTACGGTGCAATTTAAAGATTCGGTTAAAAAATCAGTTTTCTCTTCCGAGAAGGTAGTCAACAGACACTTCAAGAATATCGGCAAGCGCAACAAGCTCAACATCTGTTACGAAACGAATCTGACCTTCAAGCTTTGAAAGTCCTGATGCGTTCATATCGACGCCGTTAACCTGTAATTGGGCAAGAAGCTCCTTTTGCTTCATACCTTTCTGCTTTCTTACAGCCTCAACCCTGCTTCCTACGAGGTTTCTGTCTCCAAGTTCCTGTTTTCTTAATCTCATTTTTACTCTCTCCCAAATCGTTTTAATTCTTTTTTAAAATTCTTTAAAAACATTGTGATGTTATTATAATACTAAAAAGGAAAAAAAACAAGGGTTTTTTGTAAATAAATTTAAAAAATTGAAATTTTTTCGTAAATTTGGTTACAAATTGAAATATAGTAGTTGTAATGCACTTATAAATAGGTGTGCTCTTAATAATATTATACAATTAGCACAACGCATAATTCCGACTGAGAAAGAATAATTTTCCTTAATTTCCTGAATAGAATTAATATTTATGAAATGGTTCTATATCAGAAATAACAATTACAAAATATTACAAACAAGAAATCTAAGTTTCAAAAAGAAAAACGCCCTTAATAAAAAGAGCGTTTTAATCTTATTTTTAAATTTGTTTATGCTTTAAAAGTACCGTTTTCAATGTCTGTAATCATTGACACACGGTTTTCGTGTCTGCCGCCTTCATAAGGTGTGTTAAGGAAGATGTCAGCAAATTTAACAGCATCTTCTTCGCTTGTAACTCTGCCGCCCATACAAAGGATATTTGCGTTATTGTGTCTGCGAGTCATTTCAGCACAAAATTCGTTTGAAACAACTGCGGCTCTGATTCCCTTTACCTTGTTTGCGGCAATTGAGATACCGATGCCTGTACCGCAACAGAGAATGCCTGTTGAGCACTCACCCGAGGTGATTGCAGTTGCTACCTTGTAGGCGTAAACCGGATAATCAACGCTTTCTTCGCTGAAAGTGCCGTACTCTTTGTATTCAAGTCCTTTTTCATCCAGATATTTTTTGATTGCGCAGATAAGGTTATATCCGCCGTGGTCGCATCCGAGTGCTATCATTTTGTTCTACCTCCAAGTTTTTTATTAAGCTCACGCTGTGCCTGAGGCAAGCGGAGATATACCGGCATAAGCTCTTGTGCCGAAACGGTTTGTCCGTTATTAATCATTCCAAATGCAACAAGTGCAGTTGAAGACGATCTCTGATATTTAAGATTTACGGGAGCAGACTCTGCATTTTTAATTTCATTACCGATGTATTTACAGGTAATATCGGTACCGTCACCTGCTATGATGATTCTTCCGTCAACAGACAGCAGTTCGTTTTTTAAGTCATCAAGCGATAATGCTCTGTCATCACAAAGTCGGGTAACAACTCCGTTTTTAATTTCAAACAGTGCATTGTATACCTGTGAACAGCGTGCGTCCATTACGGCACATACAATACAGTCGGTTAAAAGGAAATTATAAGCCATACTCTCAAGTGTTGAAACCGAAACACACGGTATATCATTTGCAAAAGAAAGACCTTTTACTGCCGCAACACCGATTCTTACTCCCGTGAATGAACCCGGACCTGCGTTGACAGCAATTGCATCAATATCTGATATTTCTGTTTTTGTATTGTTCAAAAGCTGTTCAACCATAGGGATGAGCGTCTGGCTGTGTGTAAGACTTGTGTTTATGAAAGTTTCACCGATCAGCTTGCCCTCTTCTGAAAGTGCAACAGATGCGGCTGTTGCAGATGTGTCAACAGACAGAATTTTCAAATTTCAACACCTTCAATTTCAATGATTCTTTCGTCATCGCTCTCCCCTTTTTCAATCGTTATTCTGATTGCATTTTTGGGAAGTGCGCCTTCTATATTTTCACTCCACTCAATTACGAGAATGCCGTTGTCAATGTAGTCAAAAAATCCCGTTGAGTACAAATCATCCCATGAATTAACTCTGTACATATCAAAATGATATATATTGTACTTTCCGCTGTATTCGTTTACAAGGGCGAAAGTAGGGCTTGACACACCGTCATCAACACCGAGGGCTCTTGCCAGTCCTCTTGTAAAGGCGGTTTTGCCCATACCGAGTCCGCCGAAAAGGGCTATTACCTCTGTGCCGTGGAGCTTTTTTGCAATTTTTTCGCCGATTTGCTCAGTTTCATCGGCGTTGTGAGAAATCAATTTAACCATATCAGAAAAGTCCGCTGATTTTGCCGTTTTCATCAATATTAATTTTTTCTGCGGCAGGAACTTTCGGGAGTCCCGGCATTGTCATAATATTGCCTGTATAAATTACTGCAAAACCTGCACCGTTTGAAATTGTTACATCTCTTACTGTGATTTCAAAATCCTTTGGAGCACCGAGCTTTGTAGGATCATCTGAAAGCGAATACTGTGTTTTTGCCACACATATGGGAAGTTTGTCTCCGCCGAGTGCCGCAACTTCCTTGATTGCTTTTTCTGCGGCTGTTGTGTAGTTTACCTTTGACGCACCGTAGATTTCCTTTGCAATCTTTTCAACTTTTTCCTTGAGTGTGAGGTCGAGTGAATAGAGCGGTTTAAATGCAGACGGCTTTTCACAAGCCTCTACTACCTTATTTGCAAGCTCTACGCCGCCTTCTCCGCCTTTCCCGAATACATTTGAAAGGGCAAAGTCTGCACCCTTTGAAATGCAATAATCTTCAATGTATTTGAGTTCTTCATCAGTATCTGTACCGAACTGATTAATTGCTACAACTACGGGAACATTGTACTTTCTCATATTGTCAATGTGAACACCGAGGTTTACAATGCCTTTTTTGAGTGCCTCAATGTTTTCATTTGAAACCTCTGACTTTGGAACGCCGCCGTTGTATTTTAATGCACGGCATGTTGCCACGATTACAATTGCCGACGGAGCAATTCCGGCATATCTGCACTTGATGTCAAGAAACTTCTCAGCACCGAGATCAGAGCCGAAACCAGCCTCTGTAATGCAGTAATCGGCAAGCTTTAATGCAAGCTTTGTTGCTCTTATGCTGTTACAGCCGTGAGCGATATTTGCAAAAGGTCCGCCGTGCATAATTGCAGGAGTACCCTCAAGCGTCTGAACAAGGTTAGGTTTGATTGCATCCTTGAGAAGTGCAGTCATTGCTCCCTCTGCTTTCAAATCTTTGGCATAAACGGGTTCACCGCTGTATGTGTATGCAACAAGAATGTTGCCGAGTCTTTCTTTAAGGTCGGAGATATCATTTGCAAGACAGAGAATTGCCATAACTTCCGATGCAACTGTAATGATGAAGTGATCTTCCCTCGGAACACCGTTTACCTTACCGCCAAGACCAATTGTGATATTTCTTAATGCACGGTCATTCATATCAAGACAACGCTTGAAGAGAATTCTTCTCGGATCAATGCCTAGTGTGTTGCCCTGCTGAATATGGTTGTCAAGCATTGCACAACAAAGGTTGTTGGCTGCTGTAATTGCGTGCATATCACCGGTGAAATGAAGGTTAATGTCCTCCATCGGAAGAACCTGTGCATAACCGCCGCCTGCGGCACCGCCTTTAATTCCGAATACAGGACCAAGCGACGGTTCACGGAGTGCGATGATTGCCTTTTTACCGATTTTAGCCATTGCCTGACCAAGACCTGCAGAAGTGGTGGTTTTGCCCTCGCCTGCCGGTGTTGGGTTGATTGCTGTTACGAGGATGAGCTTTCCGTCAGGATTGTCCTTTACACGGTCTGCAAGTTCATCAGAAAGCTTTGCTTTGTACTTTCCGTAAAACTCAAGCTCATCAGCAGAAATCCCAAGCTGATTTGCAATTTCTGCAATAGGCTTTAATTCTGCACTCTGAGCAATTTCGATATCAGATAACATAATATACCTCCGAATCAAATTCATGTTTTTATTATTATAACAAAATGCGAAACTTGTATTATTCTGTATTGAAATTATACTTGATATTGAGAGCGTAATTTAATATAATTATAGGGTAAAATTAATTTCAAAGGTTGTTTTGGGTGAAAAAAGTTATTACAAATATTTATGAATATTTCAGACAGTGTGACACAGTGTTGTGGCTGTTGACCTTGACCGCTGTTGCGTACAGTTTTCTTTTGATTGCGAGTATGCAACGGTCGGGCGAATACAGTTATCTAAGAACTCAGATTATCGCTGTGTCTGTCGGTCTTGCGGCATCGGTCTTTATATCAATTGCCGATTACAGATTTCTTATACGAAAATGGTACATTGCCGCAATAGTGGGAATTGTTCTTGCCGGACTTGTGTTTGTGTTTGGAGTTCAGGTTAGCGGAACAGATGATACGGCATGGATTAATCTTCCGGGTGGATTTTCAATTCAGCCGTCTGAGTTTATAAAAATCTGTTTTATCATAACTTTTTCAAAGCATTTGTCGTGGCTGAGAGAAAAGAAAATGATTGAAAAGTTTTCGGGAGTACTTTTCCTTGCACTTCATGCAATGATACCAATGGCAATTATTCATATCCAGGGTGATGACGGTACAGTTCTTATATTTGCGCTTATGTTTTTGGTTATGACATTTGCGGCAGGAGTTCAACTGAGATATTTTGTCATTTTCGGAGGATTGCTTGTGTGTGCAATTCCGATTATATGGAATGTGTTTATGAATGAAGAACATCGCAACAGGGTTCTTGCTTTGTTTGACCTTGACGGGAATGCACTGACAAATTACGGTTGGCAACAGTATCAGGGTAAGGTTTCAATTGCAAGCGGCGAAGCTTTCGGAAGCGGACTTTTTAACGGACAGCGTGTTGAACATTCAATCGTCCCCGAACAGGAAAACGATTTTATTTTTACCGTTGCAGGAGAGGAACTCGGATTTGTCGGATGCATGGCGCTTTTGCTGATTTTGTTTTTTATTATATTAAAAGTGATTTTGAATGCAAAAAATTCAAGTGAATTTGAAGGCAAGTATATCTGCTACGGTGTGTTTTCAATGATAGCGTCGCAAACAATTGTAAATATAGGAATGGTGCTTGGATTTCTTCCCGTAGTCGGAATAACCCTTCCCTTGTTCAGTTCGGGAGGTACTTCGGCTTTGAGTACGCTCATTAGTCTTGGTCTTGTACAGAGTGTGAGATATCACAATACTGACGATATGAACAAAGCTTTTGTAAGGCGAGGCAGTTCAAATCGAATCAGAATGTAATTAAATACAAATAAACTAAACCGCAGACATCAAAATGTCTGCGGTTTTTATGGGTTATTTTTCGCTGATTGTGATATTTGCCTTGTAGCTTCCGCTTACCCAACAGGTGTCAGTACCGCTGAGTTTGAAAGTAACAGGCATCTGAACCGAGCCTACTGTTCCGCTCTGATCTGAGGTGTCAATTACGCCTTCAATATCTGAGCTTTTAAGACTTTTAAGTTCCTTTTCACTGCCGATAACGGTAACATTCATACTTGTTTGTGTTACATCGGCTTTGTATTTTGAAGAAAGACCGCTTACTTTAAATGAATCAACGGTAAAGGTTTTCTTGGACAGACCGCTAAGGTCAAGTACAAGCTTTGCGGAGGTTGAGTTACTGATATTTTTGCAGTCACTAGGGATGTTTATTCCCTGCGTATCGTACTCATAACGCTTGTTTGAAAGTGTTGCAAAATCGATTGACTCAAGCTTTACGCTGTCAGTCTTGTCAAGCACTTCTTTTGGACCTGCAAGCAGAATATTTGAAGGCTCAACCGTAAGCATATCATCGTTTAAATCAAGACCTTTGGGTTTGTTAATAAACTCAGGAATTACATTTACCGTCTTTTCGGGAAGAACGGAAATTGTAGCCTCAACATCCGTAAACTCCATTGTAAGAAGCTCGGTGGAGATTTTATTTCCTGTTTTATCATAAAGCACAATATTTGCGGTCGTTGAGGTCGGCGCATTTAGTATACTGTCAAGTTCGGCTGATGCCGAAACCTTTGCAATTTTGGCAATCTCTGTTTGAGGACCTGAGATTGTGATATTCTTTGATGCAAGAGAAGTTGACGCATAGTATCCGTCGGCAACCTTGTAAACAACATTTTCCTGAATTGGAAAACTTGTTTCACGCTGATAATCAACAATTACATTGACATTTGAGGGCGTAACGGTTGAGATAATCTGAAAGTTGGCACTCGGGTTGGCTTTTACGGCTGAAAGCGAAAGCTGATAAGTTCCTGCCGAGTCAATTCCGTTTGTAGCACCCGTGACAGTAATATCCTTCGTTCCGATAGAACCGAGAACGGCTCTGCTGCCTGTTACGGTTACCGTGGCAGTCTGCTCCGCATCACGGAATACCTGCAACCCGTTGTTATCAAGCTGGTCAGGCAATTCAATCTGAATCGGAATATTGCTTATTGTTACGGTTGTATCATTTGTTGTACCCATACTCATATAAACCCATGTTATTGTTGAGATTACAAGGGCGAGTATAATCAGAAATTTGTTATTCTGAAATAGTTTGTTGAGAGAGAGTTTTTTCTTTTTCATTTTTCAGCCTTCTCTCTTTTTGAACTTTTCGGGTTCTTCTGAAAAAACTTTTTCGGCGGTTCATCATCGTCATAGCCACGATCATAGATGAGAAACTGTTCAAGCTTTTTGATTAGTTCTTCTCTTGTAAACTCACGGAGCAAAATACCGTTTACCGCAAGAGAAATTACACCTGTTTCTTCACTTACTATAAGGACAACAGCGTCGCTTTGTTCACTGATACCGAGTCCTGCTCTGTGTCGTGTACCGAGATTGATATCTACATTACGATTTGATGTGAGCGGTAAAATACATCCTGCTGCAAAAAGTTTTCCGTCACGGATAATGCTTGCACCGTCATGCAATGGTGCTTTGTTAAAAAATATATTGCCGAACAGAGCTACTGATGTTTCGGCATCAATAATTGTGCCTGTAGCGGCTATATCGGAAAGCATGGTTTCTCTTTCAAACACAAGCAAAGCACCTGTTTTTGAACGAGAGAAAAGAACTGCTGTGTCAGCCGCATCTACGATTGACTTTTCTACAGCCTTTTTCCATTCATCACCTTTGTGGTGCTTAGTAAATATTTTTATATATTTTTTATAGGTGTTGTTGCGTCCCATCTGTTCAAGAGCCTTTCTGATTTCCGGCTGAAAGATGATAGCAATAACAACAACTGCTGCCTCGAAAAATGTTCGCAACAGGGATGAAAGCATAACAAGACCAAACAGAGACGAAAGAAAATACACTACCAGGAGCATAATTACACCTTTGAGAAGCTGAACTGCTCTTGTTTCCTGAATAAGCTTGAACAGTCCGAAAATCAACAGTGCAATTGCAAGAATATCGACAATATCTCTTAGCTGTATAGTCTTGATAATGGAAAGAATGCTGTTAAATATTTCCAATCTGCTTTCCCCTTCCTTTATTTTTAAATTCCTTGTTATTATTCTAACATACTTTTGTTATTAATTGCAACCTTTTTAAATTGTTTTTTTCTGTTTGTTGTTCTTCGAAATACGACTTACGGCATTTGCAAAATATACAACATCATTTTTTGTTGTAAATGCCGATACAACAGCTCTTACGGTTCCTGTATCCTGAGTGCCGAAGCTTTTGTGTGCAAGGGGCGCACAATGGAGTCCTGCTCTTACGGCAATGTTGTAGCTGTCATTAAGAATTTTTGCAACCGTTTCGCTTTCGGTATTTTTAATATTAAAGGAAATTACAGGAACGCTGTGATTTTTCTCAGGCATTTTGGTGTATAGTATTACATTTTCCGCTTTTTCAAGCCTTTTGTAGAGCATTCGTGCAAGACCTAACTCGGAATTATATATTCTGTCTGTTTTTTTGTTCAGGACAAACTTTATTCCTGCATTAAGCCCTGCTATTCCCGGAAGATTCGGCGTTCCGCTTTCATACTTATCGGGGAGAATTTCAGGCTGATTGAGGTTTGCGGAATCACTTCCCGTTCCTCCCTGAATAAGACTGTCCGGAGTTGTTTCGCTGTTTATAATAAGCAAGCCTGTTCCCATCGGTCCGTAAAGTCCTTTGTGACCTGCGGTGCAGAGAAAATCAATGCAACTGTCAGAAAGGTTTATATCTGCTGTTCCTGCACTTTGTGCGGCATCTACACAAAAAAGGATGCCGTTTAATCTGCAAAGAGCGCCTATTCTTTCTATCGGAAGTTTGATGCCGAATACATTTGAAGCATGGGTACAGATTACAAGTTTTGTGTTAGATTTGAATTGTTTCCTGAAATTCTCGATTGTTTGCTCATCATCATAAGGGACACATTCGGCAACAGAGTATTCAATCTTATTTTTCTTGAGTGTTTCAAGCGGTCTGACGACAGCATTATGCTCAAGTGATGAAATTACGGCATGGTCGCCCTGTTTTAATATGCCTTTAATAACTGTGTTCAAAGCCGTTGTGCAGTTAAGCGTGAATATAATATTTTCGGGATTTTCCGAGCCAAAAAGTTTTGCGGCATTATCTCGGCAGGAATACATTATTTCAGATGATTTCACCGACATTTTGTGACCGCTTCTTCCCGGATTTGCTCCGTAGTCGGACATAGCTTCGTTAATCGCTTTTCTTACGGATAAGGGTTTCGGAAAGGTGGTTGCACCGTTGTCAAAATATATCATAAGGTATCAACAGCGGCTGTTCCTTTGATAGCAATACCGTTACTCCTGATAATTTCCAATGCCCTTTCAAAATTTCCCGGGACATAAAGGCTGTATCCGCATGATTTTCGATTGAGGTGTATAGGAGTTCTTACAAGCCCTGATTTAATATTGTTTTTTAAAAGTAGGTTACGGCTCTTCATGGCAAGAGTTACCGAGCCGAATATTATTAAATTATTTTCCATAACTTCCACCCTTTGTTAAATCTTTGTGACATCTCAAAACAATATATCACACTACATATTATGACGGTAGGTAAAGTTTGGACATAAAAGAAAGCACGGCTTTTATGCCGTGCTTAAAGGTGATATTTTTCAGTTCATTTTTTCAGAAAGAAGGTTGCCCATGTTGTACATACCTGCTTTCTGATCTTTAAGAAATACTGCCGCATTAACAGCACCGACAGCGAAAACTTCTTTTGACTGAGCCTGATGAGAGATTGTTACAACCTCATCGTGACCAGCAAAGATAACTTCGTGTTCGCCTACAATTGTGCCGCCTCTTACGGAATGAATACCGATTTCGTTCTTTGAACGCTTTCTGCGGTAGCTGTGTCTGTCATAGACATACTGCGGATCTTCGTCAAGCTGTTCCGAAATTCCGTCTGCAATCATGAGAGCTGTTCCGCTCGGAGCGTCAAGCTTGAGATTATGATGCTTTTCAACGATTTCAATATCGAACTGGTTTCCGAGGATTTTTGCAGCCTCTTTTGAAAGCTCAATAAGAAGATTGATGCCGAGTGACATATTACCTGAATAGAAAACAGGAATTGTCTTTGCCGCATCTTCGATTTTTGCAATCTGATCTTTAGAAAAGCCTGTTGTGCAGATAACACAAGGTACTTTGTTATCAACTGCATACGAAAGCATACCGTCAAGAGCTGCAGGATTTGAAAAATCAATGATTACATCAGGTGTTTCGGTTGCCTCGTCAAAAGTCTTGAAAACATCAAAATCATAATTACTTTCACCGAATGCGTCAACACCGAACAAAACATTGCAATCCTCACGGCTCTGAACAGCCTGTGCCACAAAGCAGCCCATTTTACCGTTACAACCGACTATTGCTGTATTTACCATTTTTATTCCCCTTTAAACTTCTTGAATTTTAAACGAATCAAAGGTTGATTATTTAACCTTCTTGCTTAAAAGGTCATACTTCTCCATGCAATCCTTGAGGTCATGGTAACCCTGAACGCTCATGGGAACGAGCGGAAGTCTGCATTCGCCTGCTTCATAGCCGAAGAGGTTCATGGCAGTCTTTACGGGGATCGGGTTAACATCGCTGAAGAGTATATGCATAAGCTCAAGATAGTGGAAGTTAAGCTTCTGTGCCTCTGCAAAGTCATTGTCAAGACAAAGCTGACAGATGTCATGCATTTCCTTGGGGCAGATGTTTGCAAATACAGAGATAACACCGAGAGCGCCGAGTGACATGAAAGGAACAGTCTGGTCATCGTTACCTGAGTAGATGTCAAGATTGTCACCGCAAAGTGAACGGATGAGAGCGACCTGAGAGATGTCGCCGCTTGCCTCTTTTGCGGCAACGATGTTAGGATGCTTGCAAAGCTCCTGATAAGTCTTTGGCTTGATGTTACAGCCGGTTCTTGAAGGAACATTGTAAAGAATAATCGGAATATCAACCGAATCTGCAACAACGTTGAAGTGTCTTACAAGACCCTGCTGAGATGTTTTATTGTAGTAAGGAGTTACGCAGAGAAGTGCGTCAACGCCTGTGCTTGCGGCAGATTTTGAGAGCATAACGGCTGTTGAGGTATCGTTACTGCCTGTACCTGCAATAACAGGAATTCTGCCGTTTGTCTTTTCTGCAACGAAAGAAATTGTTTCGCAATGCTCTTTTTCCGAAAGAGTTGCCGCCTCACCTGTTGTACCGCATACAATAATTGCATCGGTACCGTTTTGAACATGAAATTCTACGAGATCGCCGAGAACATCGTAGTTTACGCTTCCGTCAGACTTCATAGGAGTGATAAGTGCAACACCTGAGCCTGTAAAAATGTGGTTAGACATAATTTACCTCCGTAAGTAATCAGTCCATGTAGCCCTCAGCACAAAGGAGCTCTGCAAGAAGAACTGCACCGCCTGCTGCGCCTCTTAATGTGTTGTGTGACATACAAACGAACTTATAATCATATTGAGTATCAGGTCTTAATCTGCCAACCGATACTGCCATACCGTTTTCAAGATTTCTTTCAGATTTAATCTGCGGACGGTCGGGTTCTGTGAAGTAGTGGAGAAAATGCTTTGGCGCACTCGGAAGATTGAGCTCCTGTGCTCTGCCGCTGTAGTTTGACCAAATGTCAATAATTTCTTCGACAGTAGGTTTCTTTACGCCGTCCTTAAATGACATAAATACAGCTGCTGTGTGACCGTCAGATACGGGAACACGGATGCACTGTGATGTGATTGAAATATCATCGGTTTTAACAATCTTGTCGCCTTCAATCTTACCCCAGATTTTAAGCGGCTCCTGCTCTGACTTCTCTTCCTCACCGCCGATGTAAGGAATAACATTATCTACCATTTCAGGCCATGTCTTAAATGTTTTGCCTGCGCCTGAAATTGCCTGATATGTGCAGGCAAGAACCTTGTCAACGCCGAGTGCCTTTAAAGGATGAATTGCAGGAACATAGCTCTGAAGTGAGCAATTGGACTTAACTGCAACAAAGCCTCTTTTTGTGCCGAGACGCTTTCTCTGAGCGTCAATAATCTTAATGTGATCGGCGTTGATTTCAGGAATAACCATAGGAACATCATCTGTAAAACGATGAGCACTGTTGTTTGATACGATAGGACATTCAGCCTTTGCATATCTGTCTTCGAGATCACGGATTTCATCCTTCTTCATATTAACTGCGCAGAAACAGAAATCAACCTGTGATGCAACCTCTTCAACATTTTCAGCGTCAACGATAACCATATCCTTGTACTTCTCAGGAAGAGGAGCAGTCATATGCCATCTGCCTTCAACTGTTTCACCGTATGTTTTGCCTGCACTTCTCTTACTTGCGGCAAGAACAGTAACCTCAAACCACGGGTGATTCTCAAGAAGAAGTGTAAAACGCTGACCTACCATACCGGTAGCGCCGATAATACCGACTTTATACTTTTTCATAATAATTCCTCCGAATTAAACAAATTTTAAAAAAGCGGTTGCCTTATTCAAACAAATATTATATTATATGAAGAGATGTCTGAAAACACGACTGTTTGTCGATTATGCAAACTGCTCATAATAAGATAATATATCATTTTAAAAGGGTAATGTCAATTATTTTGAGAATTTTACAGGACAAATACTTGTGTTTTACAAAGATTTTTGACAGAACAGCTTTTAAAAAGCAATTTTAGTTCTTGAAAGGAAATAAAATGAAAACAAGTGATTTTTATTACGATTTGCCGAAAGAGCTTATCGCACAGACTCCGCTTGAACCGAGAGACAGTTCAAGACTGCTTGTGCTTGACAGAGAAAAACAAACTCTGGAGCATAAACATTTTTATGACATTATTGATTATCTTAACGAGGGTGACCTTCTTGTTGCCAACGATTCAAGAGTTTTGCCTGCAAGAATTTACGGTATCAAAGACGAAACAGGTGCAAAAGTTGAATTTCTGCTTCTGAAACAAATTGCGAACAACCGTTGGGAAACACTTTGCAAGCCGGGTAAAAAAGCAAAAGTCGGCACAAAATTTTCATTCGGCAACGGCATTTTGCGTGCAACTGTTGTTGATGTTAAGGATGACGGCAACAGAATAGTTGATTTTGACTGTGAAGAGAATTTTTTTACTACTCTTGACAAAATCGGTCAGATGCCTCTTCCTCCTTATATTACAGCCGAGCTTAAGGATAAGGAACGCTATCAGACGGTTTACAGCCATGAACTCGGTTCAGCGGCAGCTCCGACGGCAGGACTTCACTTTACAACCGAGCTTATGGACAGAATCAAGGCTAAGGGTGTAAAGATTGCGTATGTTACACTTCATGTGGGACTCGGTACATTCAGACCGGTTAAGGTTGACGATGTTACAAAGCATAAAATGCACAGCGAGCATTATGAAGTCCCCGAAGAAACCGCAAAGCTCATAAATGAAACTAAGAAAAACGGCGGACGGGTTATTGCGGTCGGCACAACATCCTGCAGAACGCTTGAAAGTGTTGCGGCAATGTACGGAGAAATCAAGCCCTGCGAGGGATTTACGGATATTTTTATTTATCCCGGATTTGAATTTAAGGTGCTGGACGGGCTTATTACTAACTTTCATCTTCCCGAAAGTACACTCATTATGCTTGTATCCGCTTTTGCGGGATATGATTTTATTATGAATGCATACAAAGAAGCTGTAAAGGAAAAGTACAGATTCTTCTCTTTCGGTGACGCTATGTTCATATCATAGGAGGATTTTAAGGATTTATGTTTAAGGTAATTAAAAAGGAAGGCAGCGCAAGACGGGGCGAATTCGTTACGGTTCACGGTACGGTTCAGACTCCTGCCTTTATGAATGTTGCAACATGCGGTGCAATCAAGGGTGCTGTTTCTGCGCTTGATTTAAAGAATATAAAATGTCAGGTTCAGCTTTGCAACACCTATCATCTGCATCTTCGTCCGGGTGATGAAAAGGTTAAGCAAATGGGCGGACTTCACAAATTTACAAGGTGGAACGGTCCTATCCTTACCGACAGCGGCGGATTTCAGGTGTTCTCTCTTGCAAAGTTGAGAAATATTAAAGAAGAAGGCGTTTACTTCAATTCTCACATTGACGGCCGCAAAATTTTTATGGGACCCGAGGAGAGTATGAGAATCCAGTCAAATCTTGCATCTACAATTGCGATGGCATTTGACGAATGCGTTGAAAACCCTTCTCCATATGAATATACAAAAAACAGCGTTGAAAGAACCACAAGATGGCTTAAAAGATGCGTTACAGAGATGAAAAGGCTCAACAGTCTTGATGATACCATAAATAAAAACCAGATGCTGTTCGGCATAAATCAGGGCGGTATCTATGACGATTTGCGCGTCAATCATATGAAAGAAATTGCAGAGCTTAATCTTGACGGCTATGCAATCGGAGGTCTTGCCGTGGGTGAGCCTGCAGAAACGATGTACCATATCATTGAAGAGGTTGAGCCGTTTGCTCCGAAAGATAAAATCAGATATCTTATGGGAGTCGGAACTCCCGTGAATATTCTTGAAAGTGTTGCAAGAGGTGTTGATCTTTTTGACTGTGTTATGCCGAGCAGAAACGCAAGACACGGTCAGCTCTTCACTTGGGACGGAGTGCGTAACATCAATAATGCAAAATATGAAACAGATGAATCTCCGATTGATGAGCATTGTGACTGCCCTGTCTGCCGAAACTTTTCAAGGGCATACATAAGACATCTTCTCAAGAGCGGTGAGATGCTCGGAATGCGACTTGCTGTTTTGCACAACCTCTATTTTTACAATAATCTTATGGAAGTTATCAGAACTCAGCTTGATAACGGCACATATATGGAATTTTACGAGAAATATCGCAACATTTTAGGCGTGCGTATCTAATATTTTTTCAAAACAGAAAAAATACTTGCAAGATGTGATTAAAACTGATATAATCAGTACATTGTATGAAAGGAATGACGAAAATGACAAACTTTTTACCTGTAGTTGCAGAAGCAAGTGCAAGCGGCGGAAATCAGTCATCAAGTATGATTTTTATGATTCTCTTCTATGTTGCTATTTTTGCAGCTCTCTATTTCTTCCTCATCAGACCTAACTCAAAGAAGAAAAAAGAAGAAGCTCAGCTTCGTAACTCTCTTGAGATCGGTGATGAAATTACAACAATCGGCGGAATTATGGGCAGAGTAGTTGCCATTAAGGACGACGAGGACGCTATCATCATTGAAACAGGCTCTGACAGAGTTAAGATGAAGTTTAAAAAGTGGTGTATTTCTACTGTTGACACAGTTAAGGAACAGTCACAGCAGGCAGGTCAGCCTGAAAAGAAAGGCTTCTTCGGTTTTGGCAAGAAGAAAGATTCTGACGAAACTAAAACTACAAAAGAATAACTTTTTGAATGAATGTTCTTTCCCCCGAATATATTTGTAACAGAATATATTCGGGGGTTGTTTTATGTCTGATAAAAAACTACTTGCAAAGGCTGTTTTGTTTTCATCAGTATGCGGAATACTCATACTGGTAATTTTGATGTGTTTGCTTGCAGCCGTAATGATGTCATCGGGAGTAATTTCTGTCGATATACTTAATTACTGCACGGTTGGCATGGTCGGTGTTGCAACGCTGATGTCGGGAATAATATCATCAAGAATTACAGGAAGTGCAGGTCTTGCGGTGGGTTCGCTGACAGGATTTTTTATTTTTCTTGTCATAACCTCTATTGCATTGATTTTTAACGGTGAGCCTATAACGATACTAACCCTGCTAAAACTGATGTCATCTGTTTTCGGAGGAGGAATAGGCGGAATTATCGGAGTCAACAAAAAGGAAAAAATAAAAATCAGATAAGATCGAGTAAGATATTTTACTGAAATTATGTTTTCGGCAGTTCGTTTAGGCGGACTGCTGTTTTTATGTCAGATTTAATTACAAATTAGAATTATTTTTTAAAAAATTGAAATATCTATGGTAAAACAGCTCGTAATATGGTACAATAATCCGGAGAATGAGATAGTGAGGGTTAATGACCTTGATTTAGATATAATATGAAAAATAAGGAAATATTTAAGGAGTGTTAGTATGGCAAAAACGATTAAATTGCCGGCAGATTTAAGGGATTGGAAGGTTACTTCATTTGTTGGGGAAGACAACGGCTGTGAAGTTTACAAGGTATCAAGGAAGATTGATAAAAATACTGCTCAAAATGCGATTCTCAGACACGCATTTGTCGGCAAAAGCAATTACACCGATGAACATGCCGAGTATTTTACCGAAGAGGCTGATTTTATTGAATCGGTTAAGGAGCTTGACGGTGTTTCAAACTATCTGGATGTTTATGTTCAGGATAATCAGAACAAAGAAACCTGTGATTTGTACATATTTACAGAAGAACTCACAAGTCTTGAAGAACTTATGAAAACCAAAACTTTCGCTGAGGATGAAGTTGTTGATTTTGGTATTCAGATGAGTGAAATGCTTGAAACTTTGGAAGCAAAGAATATTTTTCACGGTAATATTTCGCCAAAGAATATTTTTGTAACCGCTGACGGAAGGTATAAAATCGGCGGATTTACAGATTTTGAAGGCAAGATTACGGATACCTCATTTGTTGCGCCTGAGGTTTATAAGCAGGAAAATGTTGACTATACAACCGACATTTATTCTGTCGGAATAATTATGTATGCAATGTGCAACGGCGGTAAGATTCCGTTTGAAAGTGATTCATGCGACAGAAAGAATGCCTGTGAAGAAAGATTTTCTGGCAAGGCTGTTACCGCACCGTCTGAGGGTGATGAAAAACTCAAGAGTGTTATTGTAATTGCATGTCAGCCGAATAATGCAAACCGCTGGAAGAATGCAGGCAACATTAAAAATGCTCTCACATCTATCAAGGCTGAAATAGGTACATCCTCCCCTGTTCCGAATCCCGATGTTGTTGTTCCGGAAAACACGGATTTTGACGGAAATGTATTTGAAGAATATGATTATGATGAATTTGAGGATACAGAGCCGACTGAACCGCAGGATAATTTTGACGATAAGGATGAGGTTCAGACAGTTGATGACGCTGTTCTTGATAACGAATTTAAAGGCGGAGAACAGCTTGGCATTGCCGAAGTTTTAGCCGGTGAAGAATCCTTGCCTGTTGACGGTAATGCTCCTGTAGATTCAGATGAAGTCAGTGAGTCTGATGCTGATGAAAACGGCGGATTTGAGGTTGTTGATGTTACAGACGCAGTTGATGAGCCTGAAAATTCCGAGGTTAAAACTGACGAAGTATCAGAAGAAAAACAGCCTGAATTTGAAGATATCAGTTCCGTATCAAGTGAAGATGACAAGAAAGAACAAACTGTTACAGACAAAAAAGCTGAAGAATTTGAAGATGTTTCAAGCAACAGCGAAGTAGCTCCGGAAGTTCTTTCTCCTGTTACAAGCGTTGAAGTGTTTGACGATTACTCCGGTGCAGACCATAAAAATGTTCTTACAAGCAATGAATCAAGCAAGGACTACGGTGATTTCTTTGAGGACGAGCCGTCTGATAAGCGTACTGACAATAAAGCTGACGATACTAAAAAAATTGAAGAAAAAAACGACTTTGACGATAACAGCTTTGAAGATAATGACGATGAATTCGGATATACAGATGAAGAAGATAATAAAGAAAATGTAAAGAAAAAGAAGAATAAATTTATCATTATTCTTTGTGCCGTTGTAATTGCCGCCGCACTCGGATTTATCGGTTTCTGCGTTTATAACGGTTTGTCAAATTCATCTACTGACAATAAAGCTACTACAGCCGAAACTTCAACATCTGCCGAAGTAACCACACAGGCGCCGAGTACGGCGATGCCTACTACAGTTCCTGCTACAACGGAACAGGTTACAACATCTTCTTCATATAACAATGTTGTTCCTGTTGTCGGTTACGGTTACAGTTACGGTAAAAAGCTTCTTGAACAGGCTGGCTTTACCGTTGAAATTTCTGACTATGAATACAGTTATGATTATCCGGAAGGATATATTATCTCCCAGACTCCGGAAGGCGACACAAGCGCAAGTACGGGTACAGTTGTTAAACTTGTTATCTCAAGCGGACAGATTCAGAGAGAAACAGAAGCTCCTGCAACACAGGCTCATCAGTCATCAAACAGTCAGAACAGCTCATCGGGCAATTCAAATTCACAGTCATCAAGCAATACAAACACTAATAATAACGGCGGATTAATCTTCCCTAACAGTGATTCTTCATATCTCAGCAACGCACAGGTAAGCGCTTTGAGTGATAACGACTTACAGCTTGCAATTAATGAGATTTATGCAAGACGAGGCAGAATTTTTAAGGACGCAAGCCTTAATGCATACTATAACTCGCAGTCATGGTATGAGGGCAAATATACACCCGAAGAATTTGAGAAGAATGTTAAATTTAATACTTACGAACAGAAGAATCTTCAGCTTTTGATTAACGAAAGAAGATCAAGAAAGTGATTTTTAAACAAGAAAGATAGTGCAGAGGAGTTATTATGAAAGATAAAATATTAAACGCACTAAAAAGCAAGACCTTCTTTGCTTTGGCAATTAATATTGTTATTATGGCTTTGATTATAGGTGTTACTGCATTTTCCTATGACAGTGCTGACGATTTCTACAATTCTTTATATATCTGTCAGTATCATAACTATTACAATAATGATATTAACTACATTTTTGCGACAATTACCGGTTCATTGCAGTACATTCTTTTGAATTTCAACTGTTTTGTACTTTTTCAAATTCTTCTCTCCTGTGCCGCTTTTTCTTCTGTTACATTTGTTTTTGCCGATAAATTCGGAAAGCACAAGGCTTTCATATTCACTCTTGTGCTGAATATTTTGTTTTCATTTGACCATTATTCAAACATTTTAAGCAGTAAAACTGCAGCTTTGCTGCTTACGGCAGGGTTTCTGATGGCACTTAATGCAATCAGAAATAAAAGGTACTCTCTCCCGTTTTGGATTGGTGTACTTGAAGTTATATTCGGAACATTTTTATGTTTCAAATATTTCTTTGTGGGACTTGCATTTTTCATTGCATTCTTCATCGGTGATATGATTGCAAAAAGAAAGTACAAGTTGCCTTTCAGAAAATTCTTCTGGTATTTCAGACCTTTTGTGCTTGTATTTGTCTTTATTGTTCTTGTCGGCTGCGGTCTTGAATATTATTCATATTCAGTCAATAATGCAAATGCAGAAACTTCGGGACTGTACAGATACAGCGTCCTTGCCGATAAGACCGATGATAATGCTTTTCCGAACTATTTCGATTACTGTGAGGAGCTTAATTCGGTAGGAATAAATTCGGCAAATGAGTATGAACTTTTTGTTGACGGATATTATGATGAAAACAACGGACTGAATACTGCTGCACTTGAAAAGGTTGCGGATATTCAAAAACGGGAAAATCCGTATAATTTCTTCGATAATGCGGGTGCATTGTTTTCAGATGCATGGGGACATATTACAAATTTTGATTCATATCTTATTGCTTTTGCGGTAATACTTGCCGTTATGGTTGTTTTTGTTACCGTTCAGAAAAAAAGATTTGCCTTCTTCCCTGCTTTATATTTTGCTGTGGGATTTGCGGCTTGTATGTATGTTCGTTATGCAATGGATTCTTCGGCATACACAATGTACGGAATTTTGCTGATGATTCTTTCGTTTACAATGTATTCGTTTGATTTCGGTCATCTCAAGAAAGACGAATACAGTAATATTACGGATAAAAACAGAAAAACTGTTCTTATTTCGGTTATTGTACTTGTGATATTAGGTACGGTAAGCTGTGTATCATATTTCTTCCATATCACTCCTGTTTCATATGACAAAAAGCCGAGTGATCTTTATACTGAGGTTGACAGACATCCCGAAAATTATTATGTTCTTGATCCTGTAACAGCTAAAGAATACATTTCATATACCGATAACTATATTCATCCGTTGTGGGGATTTTCTTCCGATTTCCTCCATAATGTTGACGGTTTCGGCTATCTTCATCGGACAAATCAGCTTGTGAACCGCAACCTCTCAACAAATATTTATGAGGCGATCGTTGACGGAAGAAATGTATATGTTATCGATAAGAACATTACTTTTATCAAAGAAAATTATCTTAACCAATATTACGGCAAAAAAGATTCCGTCATTGTTTACAAGGATGAAAAGGAATTCAACGGATTTACAATTTACAGCGTAAACAGAGTTAAATAACATTAAAAAAGTATATCACGATTTTTTTGAGACGGTGAAGTCGTTTTTCTTAGGTATTTCGTTCATTCCTTTTCTGTCATTACTTTCATTATATATAAAATAAAAAGTGTGTAAGCTATTTTTCTAACTTACACACTTTATTTTAATATAGTTCGGTTTCCCTTAATTATGCCGTTATTTTAAGGGAAAGTCATGAGTGTTAAGGGAAAATATGCGGAGGTCAGATGAAAAGCAGCCCTCTTGAATCATAAACACAAAACAAAAAGCAAAGCTTTTGGGCTCTGCTCAGTTTGTCGAAAATATACTTTTGCTATGGGAGTGATTCAGATTAGATTGCTCGGAATAAAACAATTATCCTTGTCAATCGGTATCGGCTCCTCACACATACATATGATGCCGCCGTTTCCACGGTTCAAAGAAGCCTTGTCAATTACGCTGTACTTTTTGACCTCACGACGATCAGGAGAAGCACTCTTTTTGATTTCCAACGGATGAATGACATTGTTTTCCTCGATGAAAACATCAATCTCTTTTGCGTTAGAATCACGAAAATAGGTAATATTTACTTTAGATTTAGCGTAAGCGTAGTTTTTCACAAGCTCCATTACCACATAATTTTCGTAGTAATGACCGCTTGCAGCACCGTTACAGAGAGTGTCTGCCGTCAGCCACATCAAAAGGTAAGCACAACGACCGGTGTCACAGAAATACAGTTTCGGTGTTTTGCTGAGCTGTTTCAGTTCATTGTTTGAATATGGGACAAGCAGATAAACAATGTGAAGTCCCACAAGCACTTTCAGCCATTCCTTTGCGGTACTCGGTGCAATGTCAGCGGATTCCGCAAGAGTAGAATAATTGACCTGCTCTGAAACAAGAGCAGCACAGCCGACAAGAAACTTACGAAAACGAACTGTGTCGGTGATACCGCCGTGTTAGCTTAGTAATATTTTTTTGAAAGGTGATAAAATTATGAGTACCAATAAGGTTACTTGTTCATTTACCGTTGACCGTGATATTTACAACGCTTATAAAAGTATTGTTGTAAAAGGTGGTGAAAATGTAAAGGGCAACCTTATCCGTTATATGCTCAATGTCATTAACTATGAAACTCCAAATGCAGATACAATTTCTGCAATAAAAGAAGTTGAAGAACTGAAAAAAAATCCAAACAAAAAAACCTATGCTTCATTTAGAGAGCTTTTAGAGGATATTACCAATAAGTAAATTAAGAATTGTGCCATCACAGAAATTCAACAGAGATGTTAAGCTGGCAATTAAGCGTGGATACAATATTCAATTGCTTGATGATGTTGTTGAAATGATAGCTGAATAACAACTACTGCCACCAAAATATAAAGATCACAAACTAATCGGAAATTATTCCGGTTGTAGGGAATGTTACATTACCCCCGACTGGCTCTTAATTTATGAAATTAGTAATGAAGAACTTATTTTGTATCTGACAAGAACTGGAACGCACAGCGATTAATTTATTTTAAGCTCCTAAAGGCATTTTTGCCTTAATAGAATATACTAACAAATAAAAGAAAGAACCTTCCCTAATGATAAATTCATCAGAGAAGGTTCTTGTTATTTCTTCACCATAACTACAGCCTGTTTGCCGAGTTCGTTATATCTTGTATTTACAAGGCTTTTTGAGTATCTTGTACAAGCGTTTGTCCATGGGTCGTTGAAATAGTAATAATCTTTGTCATAGCCCGTGAGTAACAGACAATGTTCGCCGGCAGTCCAAGTATAGTAACTGCCGAGTTTATATTTTGCGTTTTCATCGGTGTAGTTTACTCTCCAAGTGGTTGTCTTAAATGACGGTGACATATTAATTGTTGCCCACACCATAATCGGCTGACCTTGTGCAACATACTTACCCGAAAGATATTCAAGACTTTTCCCGCTGATTTCTACAGCCTTGTATGATTTGTCGGAAAGGTATTTGTTCATACATTTTGCCATAATCGGAGCGTATGCACCGTAGCTGTTGGAGCTGTAGGGTGTTCCGACAAAAGCACAATTCGGATCAGGTCCTGTGTATGAACCGTTTGAATAACCGAAAGGTTTTTTTACCAAATACTTATCTGCAAATGTCGTTTCAGAAATTTTATATCCGTAGAAATTCAACAGCATTGTTGCACTACAGGTTTCACAGCCTGTCGGGAGCTTACTTTGACCGATTAACGGAACATTTGAAATCTTCTTGCTCTGTGGCATTATGTATACATTGCAAATGGCTTTTTTTCCGTTATTCAAAGTGCAAGTTACAGTTGCTTTTCCTGTCGCTACTCCTTTGACGACACCTCCGCCTCTTGTTACAGCAGCTATTTTTGAATTGCTTGATGAATAAAGTCTGTAATATGCCGCTGTACCTTTTGGAACACTGCTGTTAATGTCAAAACTCTGACCTATGTACAGTACAATTTCACTTGCGTTAAGTTTAAGAGATGTTGCAAGCGGCTTGACCGTTACATTACAGGTTGCTTGTGTACCGTTGGGCATTTTGCATCTCACAGTTGTGGTTCCTGCCTTTTTTGCGGTCATCAAACCTCCGGCTTTTTGAACAAAAGCAATATTCGGATCATCTGAATAATAAGAACGATAATAAGCTGCTGTTCCGCTCGGCACATAGCTTGAAAAATCATACTGTTCACCGACTCCAAGTATAATACTTGTCTTATCAAGCTTTATGCTATTAGCAAGCCTTTTAACAGTAACCTTACATTTGGCTGTAAGTCCGTTATAAGTTTTTGCTGTAATTGTAGTGACACCAATGCCCACAGCAGTCATTTTGCCTTTATCGTCTACAGTAATTACCCCACTATTATCTGTAGTAAACTCTACTTGCGAAATATCTCCATTTTCAATAGTAGTAATAAGAGTATATGACTCCCCTACCCCAAGTGTTATTGTATTCTTATTGAATTTCACACTTTTAGGCGGAACAGTAGGTTTTGGCTCTGTAGTAGGCTGTTCAGTAATCTGCTCAGTATACTCTTCTGTTGAAGGTTCAGTAACTTCTTCCGTAGTTGTTTCAGTCGATTCTGTCGATGGTTCATCAACAATTGTTGTTTCCTCAACACATTCTGTAGTAGTTTCAGTATATTCAGTTGTTACTTCAGTACAAGCAGAGGAGAAATCCGATATCGTTGTTTCTGTGGATGTTTCAGTTCCGTAAACCGAAGTAGTTTCTGTCAAAGATGACGGTTCTGATGTATCGAATTGAGATCCAACAATAATTTTCTGAATATTAGTGGCATCAATAACGGTCAAAACATTGTCACCATTAGTATCGTAAAGAAATTTCTCATCATCAGTTAAGTCAATCATACCTACAACATACTTTTGGACCTTGGTTGCATCCATAACTGTAAATTCGTAATTACCATTACCGCCGTTAACGATAGTCGCTGCATATGGTATTGTACATATCGTAGATAACAGCGTTATGATCAACAATATTGATATTGTTTGTATTATTTTTTTCATGTTTTTTGCTCCCTTATCTGTGCCTGTTGTAATGGTCTTTGTCTGACCGTTTACAGATGTTTTTTCTACCGTATTACCGTTTGAATCGGTAACAATGTAATGAGTAAGACTGCCGTCTGATGATGTACGATATTCGCTTTCAAGCGAACCGTCGAATGTGTAGTAGTAATATGAGGTTTCACCGCTTGAATAAGTAGGCTCAAATGAGCCTACTTACCCACATTCGTTTTAAATTTTTTCAAATATAGTTAGAATTATTAATCAATCTAAAATTTATGCCTATTTTTTTTAACTCATTAAGTGCACTAAAATTGGTCTCATTGACTAACACCATTTTTTCATGTGAAATACAGCGAAACCACGGTATGCAATCTTTATAAAAAGCCAAATCTTCAGGATAATCATAAGCATTCCAAGAAGAAAAATCTATAGGTTTCATCAATAAAGCCGTTGTTATTTTATTAATTCTGAAACAATGGATTTGTTGTCCTGCAGTATATCTGGGTGTTTTTATTTTGCCTAATGGAATTTCATGATTTCTAAAACCATCCAAGAAATTAAAATATTCATTAGAATGATCCTTTTTATGGATCTGTCTCACAGTAAAAAACTAAAATTCTCACTATAGCAAGTGGCAACTTTTAAGGTTTTATCTGACGAAGTGCTGTCTTTTGTTGCAACTGACGATGTTTAATCCTATGAATCAGAATTTCCGGAACAACCTGCAAATAATGTTGCTGTCATTGCAAGTGCGAAGAACGCACATAGATTTTTTCGTCCGGGCATTGTCAATAAAAGTTTGTAAGTTTTAAAGAAGATTGAACTTTTTATTGTTCAATCCTCTTTCTTGTTTATTACAGACTGCATATCTTCGGGGATCTCGGCAGTAACCGTAATGTATTCATTTTTTATCGGGTGATAAAATTCAAGCCTTGCACAATGAAGTGCCTGCCTTGAAATTTTATCAAGCTTTCCGCCGTACAAGTCATCGCCCATAAGTGGATGCCCTAAATAAGCCATATGGCAGCGAATCTGGTGTGTTCTGCCGGTTTCAAGCCACAATTCAAGCAATGTAAAATCTTTTGTTGCAACAAGCGGTTTGTAGTGCGTAACTGCTTTCATTCCGTCATCACGGACAATTCGCACCATTTTGGAATCATCACGCAAATCCATTGGCTTATCAACTACACCTTCAATATTTATTTCACCCTCGCATAAAGCGTAATAGACTTTATGCGTTTTATTTTTTACGGCATTGGCTGTAAAACGGTTTTTGGCTATGAGAACAAGCCCTGAGGTATCCTTGTCAAGTCGATTAATTGCCCGAAATACAAACGGCTTGCCGTTTTGACTGCAATAGTACGAAACAATATTTGCAAGCGTATCGCTTTGGTGCTGCTTTACAGGATGAACAGGCATGGAATGCGGTTTGTTTACCACAAGAAAATGTTCATCCTCATATCTTATATCAAGTGTCCCCTTTTTCGGTTCAATTTCACATTTTTCATCGGGAATTGCAATTGAAACGGTTTTACCGCTTTGCACACAGTCAATTGTTCTTAAAATTTTCCCGTCCATCAAAATACCGTCTTTTTCTCTTTTCAGTCGTGTTATTATTCTTGCAGAAAGCCCGCATTTATCACGCAGAAATCTTTGAGCAAGCATATTGTCACATTCGTCAGGTACGGAAAAATACAGTCTGTCAGACATAAATCATCCTCCAAACAAAAAACAGAATTATCAGCTGAATAATAAATATTATCGGTATGCCGAGCATAAATTTAATGTGTCTTGTTTTGTGTCTGATTAATTGCATTGTAATGTACATTGCAACACTTCCTCCGAGTGCGGAAAGAATCAGCAATGTGCTTTCTCTTACTCTCCATTTGCGGTGAATTGCAAAGTATTTGTCACAGACTGTTACAACAATTGATATCAGGCTGATGATGCAAATGTATATGATGAAAATTTCCATGAGAACTCCAAAGGATGATTTGATTGAAAAACAAAAAGATTGTTCCGATTATAGTATCTGTAATAGCTATGTTAAGCATTATCTGCATAAGCTCATTTACAAGAGAAAAACCGCCTAAAAAGCAGAATGATATCGACAACATTGCAGCCTTATCATCAAAGGCAACTGCCGACACCCCCGAAAGTGATGAAGAAATGCGTGGTATGTGGGTATCGTATATGGAGCTTTCTATGGAAAATGAAAGCTCAAAAACACAAAAAGCGTTTGAAGATAAATTTACCGAAATAGCACAAAAATGCCGTGAAAGCGGTTTCAACACGCTTATTGTACAGGTACGCCCCTTTTGTGACGCATTATATAAGTCAAGCTATTTTCCGTGGTCACATATTCTCACGGGTACGCAGGGTGAAAATCCTCAATATGACGCACTGCAAATTATGTGTGATATATGCAAAGAAAACAATTTGAAAATTCATGCGTGGATTAATCCATACAGAGTCAGTTCAAATGAAACTCCAAAAAAACTTTCAGACAACAATCCTTACATAAAGAATTCCGAAATAGGTATAAAAACCGATAACGGAATTTTTCTTGATCCGTCAAATGAAACTGCACAACAGCTGATTAGTGACGGTGTAAAGGAAATTGCGGAAAATTATGATGTTGACGGAATACAATTTGACGACTACTTCTACCCTACTGAGGATGAAAGTTTTGATAAAAAGCAGTATGAGGCTTATATTGAAAAATACGGTAAAGAAAACTGTATGAGTCTTGATAATTGGCGAATGCAAAATGTAAATACGCTAATTTGTAAGGTTTACAGAACAATAAAAAATGTGGATTCGTCAGTTGAGTTTGGCATATCACCGCAAGGCAATATAGGTAACAATGACGGATTGTATGCCGATGTAAAATCGTGGTGTACCTGTAAAGGCTTTGCAGATTACATCTGTCCGCAAATTTACTTTAGCCTTGAAAATCCTGCTCTTAATTTTGAAGATTGCCTTGACAGCTGGACATCTCTTGATTTTGACGAAAATGTAAAACTGTATGTAGGTCTTGGCGGTTATAAGGCGGGTAACGGCGAATATGACGAAAAAACATGGCTTTTAAGTGACAGTATTCTTGCCGATGAATACGATATTTTGCGTAACAACAAATCTGTCAGGGGCTTTATGCTTTACAGCTATAATTGCCTTGAGGATGATACTGCAAAAAAAGAGATTAATAATCTGATTAATGCTTTAAACTAATTCAGCATCGCAGTAGTCATCAAATGATTTTGTGATTTTCACATCAATAATTTTACCGCAGAGACTTGTATCTTCGGAATTAATATGAACAGGCGTGTAGTTCTTTGTGTAACCCTCAAGATAACCGTGACGAAGTCTTTCAACTAGAACAGATTCACAAAGGCCAACCTGATCTTTAAGAAATCCCCTTCTGGTTTCATCACAGACCTGCTCCATAATTTTGGCTCTCTGCTCTTTGATTTGCGGATCAATTTGATTTGGTGCTTTATCGGCAACAGTGCCTTTACGGCGTGAATACGGGAAGATATGCACCTTTGCAAAGCCGATTGACTTTACAAATTTAAGAGATGCGTTGAAATCTTCCTCTGTTTCACCTGCAAATCCAACCATTACATCGGTTGTCATAGAACTGTTTTCAAAAGCGTTTCTGAGATTTGTAACAATTTCAGCGTATTCTGAACAATTGTAGTGACGGTTCATTGCTTTGAGTGTGTTATCGCAACCGCTCTGCAGTGAAAGATGAAACTGCGGACAGAACTTTGGCTGTGCGGCAAGACGGGCAATCATTTCTTTATCCATTCTTTCGGGTTCGATTGACCCGAGTCTTACACGGTCGATCCCATCAACGGAACAAGCACATTCCACAGCATCTGCAAGATCAAAATCTTCGTCAAGACCGTAGGCGGAAAGGTTAATACCAACGAGAACAACCTCACGGTAACCGTTTGCGGCAACCTGAATAAGCTCTGCCTTTAAATCTTCAAGAGATTTTGAACGCACTCTGCCCCTTGCATACGGAATAATGCAGTAAGAACAAAATCTGTTGCAACCGTCCTCAATTTTAATGAAAGCTCTTGTATGCTCTCCGAGTGACGATACGGAAAGGTTTTCGTATTTTTCGCCTTTTCCGATATGCTCTGTTATATGAACAAATTTCTGTTTTTCTTCGAGAAACTTGTAAATTGAAGGAACGAGTTCGGCTCTCTTTGCGTTGCCGAGTACGATATCGCAATTTGAAAAGTTCTCGCTTTCTTCGGGGAAAGCCTGTGGCATACAGCCGGTGAGAATAACAATTCCGTCAGGATTTTCACGGCGGACACGGTTGAGAATCTTGCGGTTTTTTGCGTCACTTACGGATGTTACCGTACAGCTGTTAACGATTGTTATGTCTGCCCTGTCCCTGTCATCCGAGAGAAGAAATCCGTTCTTCAGCATATCCTCACGCATTGCCTGTGATTCATACTGATTAACCTTGCAGCCGAGTGTAATTATATTAAAATTCATTCACTAACCATCCTTTTTTGGGTAAATAGTTGAAATTGCAAAAATTCATTAATTCGTTGTTGATTTAGACAAAAATTAATGATAAAATATAGATAAGATGAACAATGGAGGTGAGATCTTGTTTTCTGTACCGATTTCCGTTAAAAATAAAAAAGAAATGATTGATATGTTTGAAACTCTTGCTCACTTTCCGGATACAGTAATGATGCTAAGAAACGGCGATAATACTGTTGATGCTCATTCGTTGATGGGATTTTTTGCAATTGACGAAAAAATTCCGATTGAACTTCTTCTTGAATCAGAACCTGATGATAATCTCAAACAGGCGATTTCTAAATTTGCTTTTGTTAATGCATAAAAATAATATATACATACTGTTAAGCCCTATGACCAAAGTCATAGGGCCTTTTTGTTTGTGCTTTTAGTTATGAATTTTTGTCAACAACATGGAACTTTTTAAGGTTTCCTGTCTTTTCACTTCTCTTGTCAAGTTCGGCAAGAACATCTTCAAGCGGAATGCCGAGCTTTACCATCATTACAGTAAGATGATAGATAAGGTCTGCAATTTCATAAACAGTTTCGCTGTTATCATCATTTTTTGCCGCAATGATTGTTTCACTGCACTCCTCGCCTACTTTTTTAAGAATCTTGTCAATTCCTTTATCAAGAAGGTAGCAAGTGTATGAACCCTCTTTTGGATTATCTCGTCTGTTTTCTACTGTAGCATAAAGTGCTTCAAGAACTTCTCTGTCGTTCATATTAAAATTCTCCTCATTTTAATTTTTTAAAAAAGCAGGAATGATTTCCCGTGTGGCAGGCCGCACCTGTCTGTTCAACTGTGATGAGCAATGTATCGTCATCGCAGTCGGCATATATATCAATTACCTTTTGTAAATGACCTGATGTTGCACCCTTGTTCCAAAGCTCCTGACGGCTTCTTGACCAGAACCATGTGTAACCGGTTTCAAAAGTTTTTTGCATACTTTCACGGTTCATATATGCAAGCATAAGTACTTCACCCGTTGACTTTTCCTGAATAATTGCGGGAATAAGTTCGGATTTTACAAAATATTTATCAAGATCCATAATTACCTCAGATTTTATTTGTTACTTCAATCGCCTGTTTCAAATCGAGCGAACCTGTATAGATAGCCTTGCCGCAGATTGCACCGTAGACATCGAGTTCTGCAAGATTTACGATATCCTTGAGAACTGCAACACCGCCGCTTGCGATAATATTACAGCTGACTTCGTGAGCAAGGTCATCAAGCTGTTTAAGGTTAGGTCCTGCAAGAGTACCGTCCTGATCAATGTCTGTGAACACAATAGTCTTTACGCCGACATCTTCCATACGCTTTGCAAGCTCAATATAGTTGATTTCCGAATTGTCTATCCAACCTTCTGCACGAACCATACCGTCCTTTGCATCAATGCCAACTACAATTCTGTTGCCGTATTCTTTTACGGCATCAATAACAAGCTGCTGGTTTTTAACTGCGGCTGAACCGAGAATAACACGGTTTATTCCTCTTGAAAGATAATATTCAACCGCTTTCATATCACGGATTCCTCCGCCGACTTCAACAGAAAGTCCCGAGGCTTTTGCAACATCCGCAATAAGATCGGCATTAACAAGCTTTGCGTCTTTTGCACCGTCAAGGTCAACCATATGCATCCACTCTGCACCTGCGTCAGCAAAGCCCTGAGCGGCAATATAAGGGGACTCTGCTACCTTCTGAACGGTTGCATAATCACCCTTGAAAAGACGGACACAATTACCGTCTTTTATGTCAATAGCGGGTAAAATAATCATTATAACACTCCTTTAGTAGAAAGAAGTACATTTGAAGAATTTTGCTTTACTGCAAGGCGGAGTGCGTGTGCGCAAGCCTTGTACAAAGCTTCTGTAATATGGTGAGAGTTGTCACCGTAAACAGATTTAAGGTGAAGTGTGATTTGTGCGTTAAATGCAAATGCACGCATAAATTCTACTGTCATTGAACAGTCGTAGCCGCCGCATCTTTCCTGCGGAAAATCAGCATCGAATACAAGATAAGGTCTGCCGCTGATGTCAACAGATGCAAACGCAAGCGCTTCGTCCATAGGAACATAAAAACTGCCGAATCTTTCAATTGACTCTTTGGTTGAAAGAGCCTCTGCAAATGCTTTGCCGAGAACTATACCTGTGTCTTCAACGGTATGGTGTTCGTCAACATAGAGATCGCCTTTTACCGAAACCTCAAGTCCGAATCTGCCGTGAGTGGCAAACGAATTGAGCATATGGTCAAAAAAGCCTATGCCTGTATCAATTTTAATATCGCCGCCGTCAAGATTAAGTTTTAGCTTTATGTCGGTTTCCTTCGTTTTACGCTCAACATATGCACTGCGCATATAATCACCTCGATAAATAAGTTTTAATGCAACTTATCAGTTCTTCGTTTTCTTCTTCTGTGCCAACGGAAATTCTGATGTAATCGCCCATAAAACGGATTACAATTGAATTGTCCTTGAGATAGTTCCACAAGTCTTTGCCGAATGACGTTTTAACAAAAACAAAGTTTGCACAACTGTTGTAAACCTTAAAATCATCGGAAAGAGCGGACAACTCCAATAAGTCATTATACAGCTTTTCTCTGTTTCTGACAATTGTTTTTTGTCTGTTTTTGAGATAATCTTTATTTTTATATATTATACTGCCGACAACCTGAGAAAATGTGTTCACATTGTATGGAGATTTTACCGCTTTTACAGCTCTTGAAATTGTTTCATTTGCAACGGCAAAACCGAGTCTGAGTGCCGCAGATCCTACTGCCTTTGATGCGGTTCTGAAAATAATGAGATTTGAATACTTTTCAACCTCATTAATAAGACTCTGATTCCAGAAATCCATATATGCTTCGTCAAGAATTACAAGTGCATTTACGCTTGTAACAAGCCTGCGTGCATCTTCGGCGGTCATACCCTGCCCTGTCGGATTGCATGGGTTTGAAAAAAGCAGAAGTTTGATATTGTCACGATTTACCTTTTCAATAAGTGCATCCGTATCAATTGAAAGGTCGTCGGATTTGATAAATGTGTCACATTCAACCTCACAGATTGATGAATAGAATTTGTACATAGAAAAATCGGGAGCAACGCAAAGCATCCTATCCCCTTTTTCCATAAATGCGGCTTCAATCAAAAAGATAAGTTCATCTGAGCCGTTGCCTGCGGTTACATATTTTGGATTGATTCCGTAATAATCCGCAAAAGCCGTAACAACCTTTTCCGCAAGCGGATCTGGATAGCGGTTGAAATCAATTGTATCAATTGCATTTTTGATTTCTTCTTTGATGAAATCAGGATAATTTTCGGGACATTCGTTTGCATCAAGTCGAATTTTATATGTACCGCTGATTGGTTCATACGGTTCAAGTTCACGAATTTTTTTGTTTAATTCATAAGACATTGCATAACTTCCATTCTTATTTCATATCAAAACGCACTTTAATTGAATTTGCGTGTGCTGTAAGTCCTTCTGTTTCTGCAAAGCGAACTACATCTTCGGCATCTTTTCTCAAGGCGTCTTCCGTATAGTAAATAAAGCTTGATTTCTTTACAAAGCTGTCTACCGAAAGAGGTGAGAAAAATCTTGCCGTGCCGCTTGTCGGAAGAACATGGTTAGGACCTGCAAAATAGTCGCCCAGAGGTTCGGGACTGTAGTTGCCGAGAAATACAGAGCCTGCATTATTAAGCTTGCCGACATACTCCATTGGGTTTTCACAACAAACCTCAAGATGTTCGGGAGCAAGCTCGTTAGCAAATTCAATCGCCTGTGACATATCACTGCATACAATAACTGCACCGAAATTGTCAACCGATGAACGGATAATATCTTTTCTTGAAAGAGCGGTCATCTGCTTTTCAAGTTCTGTTTCAGTTTCTTTGGCAAGCTCTTCGCAGTCGGTAAGCAGAATTGCAGATGCAAGCCTGTCATGCTCTGCCTGACTCATAAGGTCTGCGGCAAGGAATTTTGGATTTGCAGACTTATCGGCAATGATGAGTATTTCACTCGGACCGGCAATCATATCAATGTCAACTGTTCCGTAAAGAAGTTTTTTTGCTGTTGCAACAAAGATGTTGCCGGGGCCTACGATTTTGTCAACCTTTGGTACGGATTCTGTACCGTATGCAAGTGCGGCTACTGCCTGTGCACCGCCCATAAGGAAGATTCTGTCAACACCTGCTACCTTTGCGGCGGCGATGATATTCGGATTCGGTGTACCGTCCTTCTGCGGAGGTGTACACATAATAATTTCCTCAACACCTGCAATTTTGGCGGGAACTGCATTCATAAGAACTGATGAGGGATATGCGGCTGTGCCGCCCGGAACATAGATACCTACTCTTTTAAGGCCTCTGATTCTCTGCCCCATCATTACACCGTTATTCTTTGTTGTGAGCCAGCTTTGCTGAACCTGTCTTTTATGGAAGTCTGCAATATTTGCGGCTGCCTTTTTGATTGTTTCGAGATAATTCTTATCACATTTTTCAATAAGGCTGTCGATTTCATCGGAAGTAATTTCTACCTTTTCAGGTGCTTTTCCGTCAAATTTAACGGTATATTCCTTTACGGCTTTATCACCGTTTTCTGCAACATTTTCGATGATTTCCGAAACAATCGGAACTACATTTTTATCTGAATTCTGTGCTCTCTTTTTGAGCAAATCAATAAATTCATATTCGTTTTTTCCGTCTGCTACAACAGTTGTAATCATTTTGTGACAGCCTCCAGTTTCTTCTGCAATTCTTCAATTTCAGCCTTGCGCAGTTTTAGACTTGCTGTATTAGCAATAAGTCTTGCTGAAATATCACATACCCATTCAATTACTTCAAGTCCGTTAGCCTTGAGCGTTGAACCTGTTTCTACTATATCTACAATACCGTCTGCAAGACCTACAAGAGGAGCAAGTTCAACCGAGCCCTCAATCTTAATGATTCTTACATCCATATTTTTATCGTCAAAAAATGCTCTGGTTACATTGGGATACTTTGACGCAATTGTCTTTGTTTTGTAACCGCCGTAAAAATCGGAGTCCTTTTTTGTAGCAAGAGCAAAACGGCACTTACCGAATCCTAAGTCGAGAAGTTCATAAAAAGATGAACCGTTTTCAAGAATTGTATCCTTGCCAACGACACCAAGGTCACACACACCGTGCTCAACATATGTAATTACATCTGCGGCTTTCGCAAGCACAACTTCAAAATCATTATTGCCGATCGGAAGAATAAGCCTTCTTCCCTTGTTTTTTACTTCATCACAATTATATCCGATTTTTTCAAGAAGTTCAATTGTGGTCTTTTCAAGTCTGCCCTTTGTCAGAGCAATTCTTAATGGTTTCATATTTAATCCTTTCCGACAGCTTGATTATATACTTTCAACTTTTGCAATTCCTCTTGATTTTGCAAACTGTTCTGTTTCTTCAAGAGTTTCAAGTACGCTGAACTGTGCATTTATTCCCTTTTCGTTAAGCTCGTCAACATATCTGAGAGCCTTCATTTCATGTCCGTTTTCTGCAAAAACGAGAACATCGGGATTATCTGAATAATTTACATCATCATCGGAAAGATGTTTCATTGTAATTGCGTCTGTATCAATCGCAAAGCCTGCCGCACCCATAGGAGCGTCAAATTCGCTGAGAAGATCGTCATATCTTCCTCCCGAAATAACAGCGTCACCGATTCCGTTAATATACCCTGAAAATACGATTCCCGTATAGTAATCGTTTCTCTGAACAAGTCCGAGGTCGATGATAAGCTTGTTGCCGAGTTCAAGCACGGAAAGTTCTTTATAGATTGTGTGGAGATAATCAAGAGCGTTTTCGGCACCTGTACCTTTGCAGATGTCATATGCCTCATCAAACACTTCTTCACCGCCGAAAAGTGACGGGAGCGAACGGATTGCGGAAACAGTCTTACAAGGCTTGAGTTTGTCAAGAAGATTGTTAAGCGCCGAGTAGTTTTTACTTTCGATTGATACTCTGATTTTTTCTTTGTAATCGTTATCAATATCAAGTTCTTTTGACAGAGCATTGAATACTTCGGCGTGTCCGAGTTCAATTCTGAAATCATCGGCAACGGCTGAAATGCTTTTTATTGCCGAGGTGAGAATTTCAAGGTCGGCTCTTTTTCCTTTTGCCCCGAGAAGTTCAACACCCATCTGAAGAAATTCGTTTCTTCTTCCTGCAAGTGACGGATTGTTGCGATATACTGCCTGCTTGTAGTAAAGTCGAACAGGAAGTGTATTGTTTTTAAGTCTTGTAGAAACCATTCTTGCAATCGGCAGAGTGGAATCAGGACGGGCAACAAGAAGCCTGCCTTTGTTATCGGTTGTCTTGAACATTGATTCCTGCGAGATTCCGCTTGACGGAATTGAGAACACATCATAGAATTCAAGAGCAGGAGTTATTACCCGTTTAAATCCGCCTTTGACAAATACCTTTTCAATGCTTGTGCAGATATAATCCATAGCGGAACATTCGGCGAACAGAAAGTCCTTTGTTCCCTCGGGAGTCATTTTTAAATTCTTTTTCATAATTACCTCTCAACGCTTTAGTGTGTTAATACGGTAATATACTAACACACTAAACTTGATTTGTCAACACTATTAAGATGAAACGAAAATTTTACGATTATTCATTTGTATTATCTGAGGATTCGTCTTCATCATTTGTTTTGTTACGGTTGATGAATTTCATAAATTTTTCTCTTTGCTGCATTTCTTTTTCTTCACGAAGTTTTTTCTGCTCTGCGGCAATTTTGGTATAGTTAAGCACCTCAAAATCAAGAGCCTCCTGAGCAATTCTTCCCTTTGAGTCAATTTTGTTTTTAACTCTCTTGCCGACAAGAGCATAGATTACGGCATAGATTGGTGTGCCGAGAATAAGACCGAGCACACCGAACATTCCTCCGCCGACAATTACGCTGAACAGTACCCAGAAGCTTGAAAGACCGACCTGACTGCCGATAATCTTCGGCTTGAAAAGATTGCCGTCAAGCTGCTGAATTATAACTATAATGATTATGAAAATAATCATGTAAATCGGATCAATAAGCAAGAGGATAAACGCACTCGGAATTGCACCGATGAACGGTCCAAAGAACGGAATAATATTCGTTACACCGATAAGAACCGCAATAAGCGGTGCGTACGGTAATTGACAAATTGACATTGTAATGAATGTGAGAACACCGAGAAAAGCCGCATCAATGATATCGCCAACGAGAAAACGACCGCATTTTGTATCTGTAATATCGACAATTTCATAAATCTTAGGAAGATACTTTATCGGAATAAAAGCAACAGCAAGCTTTTTTATCTGACGGCAAAGTGTTTCCTTTGCGGCAAGGAAGTAAACTGAAATAACGATTCCGAGCAGGAAGTTATACACACCATTACACGTAGACATAATTGCGCTGAATACTGCATTTGTAGAGTTGCCGAGAAAACTGGTGATATTGCCTGCCGAAATAAAGTTTGTAATATACTTGAAGAAGTTGTTTATTACTTCACTTGCGTCAATTTCCATACTGAATGTATGGTTAATCCAATGCACTACTGTTTTTGTCATGTCAGAAAGTACGCCTGCATACTGCGGCAGGCTGTTAATAAGACTGAACAGGCTGGCTGCAATCTGCGGAACTACAATTGAGATTATAACAACAAAAATTGCTACTACAATTGCATAGGTTATAATAAGTGCAAGGGGTTTTCTGAAGTTAGTAAGGAATTTTCGCTTTCGCCCCATTCTGCCGAAAACTTTGGAGTAGAAAAATTTGTACGGATAGTTAAGGATGTAAGCAAAAAGGAATCCGATTGCAAACGGAGTGATTATGCCTGTTATCCAACCGATTGCCGACCACACAACATTCATATTATCTTTTACAAGTAAAAGAAATACTGTAAATGAAATGCAAATCAGCAAAGTTTTTAGCGAAAGCAGTTTTTTCATTTAAACAACTCCTTAAAATAATGACATCTGTGAGCTTTCAGGCAAATCCTTGAGAACTCCGACATCTTTCAGTGTTTCAATAACAGCCTTAGTAACCTTTGTTTTTATCTGCATATCTTCAATTGAAAGATATTCTGTGTGCTTACCCGTTTCTGCGAGTGAATCTGCGGCGGCGCCGCCTACACCGGGTAAGGATGAAAACGGAAGTCTGATTTTTCCGTCCTCTACCTTGAACATTTTAGCCTCGGATTTGTAGATGTCCACAGGAAGAAATTCAATTTTTCTTGCCATCATTTCGTTGACAATCTGCAAGGTCTGGAACTCTGCTTCATCCTTTGCTGTGGCTTCGTGAACACTCTGTTTTTGTTTTATGTTGTTCATCTTGTCACGGACAGCCTGATGTCCCTGCATGGCAATTGCACCGTCAAGATTTTCACTTCGTACGGTAAAGTATGCCGCATAATATTCAACGGGCTTGTGAACCTTGTACCAACCGAGTCTGAGCGTTGCAATCATATAGGCTGCGGCATGGGCTTTCGGGAACATATACTTAATTTTCATACATGAATCAATATACCATTCGGGAACATTGTGTTCACGCATAGCCTTGAAGTGTTCTTCCGTAAGAAGTTTTGTTGCGTTACCTTTACGGACAATCTCCATTATTTTGAATGCCATGCCCGGTTCAAGACCTTTGTGCATAAGATAAGTCATAATCGAGTCACGAGTACCGATTACCTCCGAAATTGTACAGGTTCCGTTATGAATAAGTTCCTGAGCGTTTCCGAGCCATACATCGGTACCATGCGAAAGACCTGCAATCTGCAAAAGGTCGGTAAAGGTTTTGGGCTGTGCCTCAATGAGCATTCCTCTTACGAAAGCCGTACCGCATTCAGGAAGGCTGAATGTACCGGTTTTTGAGTCGATATCCTCCTCAGTAACTCCGAGTGCTTTCGGAGAAGTAAACAGCGACATAACCTCGGGATCGCTCATTGAAACTTTCATTACGGGGATACCTGTGTAGAGTTCGAGATAATGATAGATTGTCGGAACATCGTGTCCAAGCTCATCAAGTTTTGTGATTGTATCATGAATTGAATGGAAGTCGAAGTGGGTTGTAATGTTATCTGAGTTCACATCATTTGCAGGATGCTGAACAGGGCAGAAATCGTAAACATCGTTTGTTCTCGGTACAACAACCATACCGCCGGGGTGCTGACCTGTGGTTCTCTTAACACCCGTACAACCGATTGCAAGACGCTTTTCCTCAGCCTTGTGCATTACAAGACCTCGCTCCTGTGCAAACTTCTTAACGAAACCGAGTGCTGTTTTTTCGGCTACTGTAGAAATTGTTCCCGCTTTGAACACATTATTCTTACCGAAGAGTTCTTCCGTGTAACGGTGAGATTTTGACTGATACTCACCGCTGAAGTTAAGGTCGATATCAGGCACTTTGTCGCCCTTAAAACCAAGAAATGTTTCAAACGGAATTTCGTGACCGTCCTGATCCATAAGAGTACCGCATTCGGGACAGTTTTTTGGCGGCATATCAAAGCCTGAGCCGTAACTGCCGTCTGTTATAAACTCGCTGTGTTTGCAGTTTGGACATACATAGTGTGGACAAAGCGGATTAACCTCCGAAATACCGGACATAGTAGCTACGAAGGAAGAACCTACCGATCCTCGTGAACCAACAAGATATCCGTGTGCCTCACTGTCTGCAACAAGCTTTTGAGCAGTCATATAAAGCACGGAGAATCCGTAGGTTGTGATTGAATTAAGTTCCTTGTCAAGTCTTGCCTTTACGATTTCAGGCAATGGATCACCGTATTTCTCTTTTGCTCTTTTCCATGTAATGTCAATAAGCTGTTCCTGTGCGCCCTCAATGTTAGGCGGGAATGTACCCTTTGGAATAGGTCTGATATATTCGCACATATCGGCGATTTTATTGGGATTTTCTACTACATACTCATAGGCTTTATCCTTGCCGAGCCACTCAAATTCCTTGAGCATTTCAGCGGTCGTTCTGAAATAAAGCGGAGCTTGCTGTTCGGCATCTTTAAAGCCCTGACCAGCCATAAGAATTTTTCTAAATTCGGAATCTGTCGGATCCATAAAGTGGACATCGCAGGTTGCGCATACAGGTTTGCCGAGTTCTTTTGCAAGCTTAATTATTGTACGGTCAATTTCATGAAGTTCGTCAACAGAATTAAATCTGCCGTCACGAATCATAAAGCTGTTATTGCCTGCAGGCTGAATTTCAAGATAATCATAGAATGACGCAATCTGTTTGAGTTCGCCCCACGGCTTGCCCTCAAGAATTGCCATATAAAGCTGACCTGCACAACAAGCTGAGCCGATTATGAGTCCCTCTCTGTACTTCACAAGCTCGCTTTTCGGAATTCTCGGTTTTTTGTAGAAATAATTAAGATGACTGTAAGAAATAAGTCTGTAAAGATTTTTAAGACCTGTTTTATTCTTTACAAGAATAATCTGATGATAGGTCGGAAGTTTTTTGAAATCTCCGCCTGCTATCTTTGTATTAATGTCGTTTGTTTTTGTTATACCGTAATCATCTGTAAGTCGCTGACAGAGATTTATAAAAATTCTCGCAAGCATTTCGGCATCATCGGTTGCTCTGTGATGATTGAAGTCGCCGAGCCTTAAAAATTTTGCAACCGTATCAAGCTTGCAGTTCTTGATATCTGTAAGAATCGCTCTTGAAATTGCAACCGTGTCGATTGAAGTATAGTTATATTCCCTGCCCATATCTTCACAGGCTTTTGCTATGAATGATGTATCAAAGGGAGCATTGTGAGCAACAAGCACATTGTCACCGGCAAATTCAAGAAATGCACTAACCGCTTCACTCTGTGACGGAGCATCCTTTACCATATCATCGGTAATGCCTGTAAGCTGAGTGATTTTCTGCGGAATCGGCATTTCGGGATTTGCAAAGGTTGAAAAAGTGTCGGTGATAACACCGTTTTCAACCTTGACTGCGCCGATTTCGGTAATCTTGTCACGGGCGGCTGAAAGACCTGTTGTTTCTATATCAAAGCAGATGAATGTGCCGTCAAAACCTGTGTCGGCATCACCTTTTACAGACTCTACAAGGTCATCCATAAAGTATGCCTCAACACCGTAGATGATTTTTATTTTCTCTTCGTCTTTGTTGATTTTATCTGCGGCTTTCATTGCATCGGGAAAAGCCTGTGCGACACCGTGGTCAGTAATTGCAACGGCTTTGTGTCCCCACTGATAAGCACGGTTTACAAGGTCACCTGCCGATGTTACGGCATCCATCTGCGACATATTTGTATGCATATGGAGTTCAACACGCTTTTTCTCGGCATTATCAACTACTTTTACTTTTTGAGCCGTACCGATTGAACGGGCATTTACAACAAGTTCGCCTGCATATTTATCGTATTCAACATCACCCTGAACAACGATTGTATCGCCCTTTTTAATATTATCAATTACGGCTGATTCCTTGATTGAATTGAATACTTTAGCTGTTGTTGAACCCGTATAATCGGTTATGTCGATTGTGAAAATATTTTTGTCACCGCTTTTAGTAACTTTCTTTTCAATATCAAACACATCGCCCCATACCACAATTCTTCCCGAATCACCTGAGATTGAAGAAATGGGAATCATTTTTCCCCTGATTGAACGACCGTATAACGGACGGATTGAGGACTGAATAATCTGCGGTGTTGCAAACTTGCCCTCACGAACTTCAATTTCCACAGTAGTGTTTTCAGCGTGTTTTTCTTCTCTTTTCTCCGCTGTTTCAACCTCTTCCTGATAGAATTCAGCGGCTTTCTGAAGATTTTCTCGGTTGATTTTCTCCTGAGCATCCTGAATAGCGGCTTTGTATTCTTCGCTGTTTTCTTCAACCTCAAAGGTTCCGGTATAATTAACGGAAATGTAAAGATTAAATTCTTCCGAAATGAGCTTTATAAGTGCTTTGTCAAAGCCTTTACTGTCAAGGAGAGTTTTTCCGCCGTTAAGAAGATTTATCGTAAGCGTATTGTTTTCAAACCTAACCTCAGCATTGTTGAGAGTTCCGTTAATACTCGGAATATCTCGCCTTACGGCTGCGTATAGCTGAGGAAAATAATCAGCGGAAAACAACTCTGACGGAAAATGCGGTTTGATTACAGTATGATACGCAAGTGTCTTGGTAATCAGCTTTTCCGTGTCAAAAAGCGTATTACGCTCAACGAGCCCGTTGAATTTTACTGCTAAAGTAATCAAACGGGCTTGTTTGTTAATATTAAGTTGTGTCAGTTCTCCCTGTGAAATCTGTTGCGGCAGTTTAATGTCGAATTGGGAGTCAAAGACTTCTCCTAATGTTTTCATATATGTCCTTCTGTCATATTACAGCAAATGTATTTTGACTGCTGATAGAGTTATAATTTTTCTACTTCTTCCAAAAGTGCGTCAACGAGTTTATCTTCCGGAACTTTGCGAAGAATTTCGCCTTTTTTGAATACAAGCCCGCAACCGTCACCGCCTGCGATGCCGATATCAGCTTCTCTTGCCTCTCCGGGACCGTTTACAACGCATCCCATTACCGCTACTTTGATATTCTTTTTGCAGTTTCTGAGTTTATCTTCAACTTCGTTTGCAATCTTCACAAGGTCAATCCTTGTTCTTCCGCAAGTCGGACATGAAACAAATTGAACTCCGTCTTTCTCAATGTCAAGAGCCTTGAGAATATCATGAGCGGCATAAACTTCCTTTACAGGATCGGCTGTGAGTGAAACTCTGATTGTATCGCCGATACCATGGAGGAGTAATGCACCGATTCCGGCAGAAGATTTGATAATACCCATTCTTTCTGTTCCCGCCTCTGTAACACCGAGGTGAAGCGGATAGTCACACCTTTCTGCGGCAAGCTCATAGGCTTTAATCATAGTAGAAACGGTTGAACTTTTCATTGAAAGAACAATATCGTTGAAATCAAACTTTTCAAGAAGTGATGCATGGTACAAGGCACTGTCGCAAAGTGCCTCGGGTGTGGGATGACCGTATTTTGCAAGAATTTCCTTTTCAAGAGAACCTGAGTTAACACCGATTCTAATCGGAATGCCACGCTGTCGGCAAGCGTCTGCCACCGCCTTTACCCTATCATCTGATCCGATGTTACCCGGATTGATACGGATTTTGTCGATGCCTGCCGCACACGCCTCAAGCGCAAGCTTATAGTCAAAATGGATATCGGCTACAATCGGGACGCTTACAGCCTCTTTGAGGGCAGGAATAAGTTTTACTGCATCTTTATTAGGAATAGCTGCACGAATAATTTCGCAACCGGCCTCTTCAAGCTCTTTTGCCTGTCTTACAGAACCCTCAATATCGGTTGAGGGAATGTTGAGCATTGACTGAACGCTTACTTTAGCACCGCCGCCGATTTTTACATTGCCGGCAGTTACCTGAATTTTACTTCCCATAAAATTTCCTCCGTTTGTCTACATTCCGGGGAATGTTCCCGTTACAAGCTGGAACACATCTTTCACCGAAATAATAAGCATAAATGCAAGTAGCAGAACAAGACCGACTGTATTTACAATCTGTTCTGCCTTTCTCGGAATCGGCTTTTTGAATATCCATTCAATCAGCAGGAATAAGAATCTTCCGCCGTCAAGCGCCGGGAACGGTAGCATATTTACAATTCCGAGGTTTACCGTAATGAGTATCATTACGAAAAGAATGTTATTGACTGCATCTCCGAAGCCTGTTTGAAGTCCCATTGATGCAACCTGAGTGACAGCTGTAGCAATACCAACAGGACCTGACATATCGTTGAATGTAAATCTGCCCTGAACAAGCCACACCAGAGATGTCCACACGGTTTTTGCCATTGAACAGGTCTGTGTGAAAGTTTCACCGAGAACAGTACCGACATTTTTCTCAATCGGTTCAACTGCAAAGTCAAATGCTACAGTAGGTTTGTTTTCCTTTTCGGCATCTTCATCAGCGTAATAGGTGAAAAACTGTACATTTTCAAGTGTTATTTCTTTGCCGTCACGAACAACTTTTACATCACCCATGAATCTCGGTCTTGATGTAGTTGTGTCTATTTCGGGTGTTTTATACTTTGACATATCATATGATTTGTCAAGTGCATAAATTGACTTGCAAGTTTCGTCAAGAAGTTTTTTAGCCTCGTCTTTGCTTGCAGCCTTATTTATTTTTGAACAACCCTCAGAAAGAGCATTGTAGTATTTTTGAAGTTCATCCTTTGAAAGAGACTCGTCTTTTGCATACTTATTATATACACCGCAAGCGGCAGATGTTGCTCTTTCTTTGTATACCTCAAGTGTATTGCCTTCTACTGTTTCATATGGAAGAGTTGAGATTGCAAACTGCAAATCTCGTGAATTCCAAATCGAATAACCGTTCACTTCAACAATCTTATCTCCTGTTTGTAAACCTGTGTTTGCAGTAAATGCATTGGGTTGAAACTGAGATATTGTAGTTGAACTGTAGCTGTCAGCCTGAACGGTAAAGGCAAACATCATAACAAAGCCGAGAAAAATATTCATAACCGCACCTGCGATTATGATAATCATTCTCTTCCAAACTTTTGCGTTATTAAAAGCACCTTTTTCTTCACTGTCTTCATCTTCTCCTTCCATGGCACAGTAACCGCCTATAGGAAAAAGACGAAGCGAGTACCTTGTTTCGCCTTTAACAAAACTGATTATTTTCGGTCCCATTCCGAGTGCAAATTCATTTACCTTTACACCCGAAAGCTTTGCGGTAATAAAATGACCGAATTCGTGAGAAAAAATTATAAGCTCAAAAAGTAATATTCCTATTACAATGAGAGCCGCAACTGTTAAAATTTGCATTAAAATAAATCAACTCCAAAATATTCATTGCCGTCGTAAAGACAGCAGTGGAAAATATTACCGCAAATTATAGCTTAGAGAGTACATACTCTCTTGCAAGTTTGTCTGCCTTTAACACATCATCAATGCATAAAGGCTCAAAATTGTCTATGTTATCAATTGCACCCATAACAAGGTCACCGATTTCAAGAAAAGTGATTTTACCTTCTCTGAAAAGACGATTAGCCTCCTCATTAGCACCGTTGGCAATTGCTGTTGCAACACCTCCGAGTGAAAGAGCTTTTTTACAGGCTCTCAAACATTTGAAAGTATCATAGTCAGGTTCAAAGAAAGTCATTTTGCCGATTTGAGCAAGACTTAATTCACCGACAGGTGACTCATATCTTTCCGGATATGTAATTGCGTACTGTATCGGAATCCTCATATCGGGGAGTCCAAGCTGTGCAATTACTGAATTATCTACATATTCTATGAGAGAATGTATGATACTTTCACGATGAACAACAACATCAATGTTTTCGGGCTGAACATCAAAAAGCCATCTCGCCTCAATGATTTCAAGACCTTTGTTCATCATTGTAGCAGAGTCGATGGTTATTTTTGCACCCATACTCCAATTTGGATGATTGAGAGCCTCATTAACTGTTACATTCTTTAAGTCTTCGACTGTTTTACCAAAGAACGGGCCGCCGGATGCTGTAAGAATGAGCTTTTTAAGCATTTTCTTTTCAGGCATTCCCTGCAAGCATTGGAAGATAGCAGAATGTTCACTGTCAACGGGAAGAAGCTTTACACCGTTCTCCTTTACCGCATCACATACAAGCTTACCACCTGTCACAAGCGTTTCCTTGTTTGCAAAAGCAATATCTTTTTTAGCGTTTGCAGCTGCAAGTGTAGGCTTTAAGCCTACCATTCCGACAACCGAATTTACAACAAGGTCGGCATTCTCAAGCGTTGCCGCCTCAATAAGTCCGTCCATACCGCTTAAAACACGGGTGTTTGTATCTTTTATATTATCTTTGAATTCTTTGGCTTTTTCTTCGTTAAAAACTACTGCAAGTTCAGGTTTGTATTTTCTTACCTGTTCTTCAAGCAGCTTTATATTTGTTGACGCCGTGAGTGCGGAAACTTTTAAATTAAGTTTATCTGCAACATCAAGCGTCTGAGTTCCGATTGAACCCGTCGATCCGAGAATTGAAAGTGAATTTACCATTTTAGTTTACCCCACTGTTATGAAAGGTATGAATTGATTGATTGCTACAAGAACAGGGGCAGTAAATATTATGCTGTCAAACCTGTCAAGCATTCCGCCGTGACCAGGGAAAATTGAACCGTAGTCCTTGATTCCGTAATTTCTTTTGATAAGTGAAAAGCTTAAATCACCGAGGATTGAAACAGGAGCGTCAATTACACCGAGAAGAATCAATGCCCAGAAGTTAATGTTAGCGTCAGGCATAACACAAAAATGAAATATAAGTCCTATAATTACTGCTGTGAGGTCGCAGAAAAGTATTCCGCCGATTGCGCCCTCAACAGTCTTTTTAGGGCTGATTTTCGGGCAAAGTTTGTGCTTGCCGAACGATGCTCCGATAAAAAAGCCACCTGCGTCTGCCATCCACGGTAATGCAAAAATACATATATAGCAGAAAGTAATTGATACAGATGATGCACAGGCAATCGGTACGGCACTCATTCCAAAAGAAATTAAAAATGTTCCGAACACTGAATATGCAACATCTGCATAGTTTGTCTTTTCGTGTTTAAAAATCATTACGGCAAAGACTGTCAGTATAAAAGCAAAAATCAAAACATACAGATACTTTGTCGTAACTAAAACCGAAAGCAGAAAAGCAAACAGCATACAAGGTATTGAAAGGTGAAATTTATAAAGCATCTTTCTTGCATGAAGATACTCGCCTATCATAAATACCGAGAATGCTCCTATAATTATGCCTACAAATGGGCGCCAAAGTTCCGAAACAAACAGAACGATCAGCAGTATTGGTATTCCTATTACGGCTGTCAGCAGCCGTGGCTTGAGGGATTTCATTTTATATCAACTCTCATCAGACTCCACCGTATCTTCTGTTTCTGGAGGAGTATATTTTTAACGCTTCGTCAAGGTCCGATTTCTGAAAATCAGGCCAAAGCTTGTTCATTATAACAAATTCCGTGTAGGCTGACTGCCACAAAAGGAAATTTGAAATTCTGTATTCACCGCTCGGTCTGATAATAAGGTCGGGATCGGGCTGACCTGCGGTATAAAGATAATTTGAAAAAAGATTTTCTGTTATGTCATCGGAAGAAATTTTTCCGTTTCTGACATCTTCGGAAATGTTTCTGACGGCTCTGACAATTTCGTCACGACTGCCGTAATTCATAGCTATATTGAGAACCATACCGTCACGGTCTTTTGAACTCTCCTCGTTTTCAATCATAAGCTCACGAAGTTCATCGTTAAAACCCGACTTGTCACCGATGAATTTTACCACAATACTGTCATCCTTAAAATCTTCAAGTGCTTCATTAAGATATGATTTAAAGAGCGACATTAGTGCATCAACTTCCTCCTGCGGCCTTTTCCAGTTTTCGGTTGAAAAAGCATATACGGTAAGGTACTTTATTCCGATATCGGAACAGTATCTTGTTATGGTTCTGAAAGTTTTCGCACCCTGACGGTGACCTGCTTTTCTCGGAAGTCCTCTTTTCTTTGCCCAACGGCCGTTGCCGTCCATAATAATTCCGATATGTGAAGGCAGATTGAGGTCTGTAACCTCAATCTGCGCATCTTTTTTCTTTGAGAAAAAAGCCATATTACATCTCCAAAATTTCTTTCTGCTTTACTGCAGAAACGCTCTCAACTTCTTTGACATACTTATCTGTAAGATCCTGAGCTTTCTTTTCGCCCTGCTTGAGATCGTCCTCTGTAAGCTCGCCGTCCTTCTTCATAGCTTTAAGCTTGTCGATAAGTTCACGGCGGACATTACGAATCTGAATCTTTGTTTCCTCAGCAATCTTCTGAACATCTTTTACGATTTCTTTTCTTCTGTCCTCTGTGAGAGGCGGGAAAATAAGACGAATAATCTTACCGTCATTCTGTGGGTTGATGCCGATATCGGAAGTCTGGATAGCCTTTTCAATCTGTCTTAATACAGACGCATCCCATGGCTGAATTGTAAGAGTTCTTGCCTCTGTAACAGATACTGCGGCAAGCTGATTTACGGGTGTGGGTGCTCCGTAATAGTCAACCTTTACCTTATCAAGAACTGCGGGGTTTGCTCTGCCTGCTCTGATTTCTGAAAATTCCGTGCGCATATGCTCAAGTCGTCTGTCCATACTTTCGCCGGCTTTTTTTAACTGTGTCTGCATATTTATGCCTCCTGTGTAATAATTATTGTTAAAAAGTCAGTAAAAAATTCAAATTAATTGTTTGCTGTTACGATTGTACCGATGTTTTCACCGCAAACAGCTTTGTAGATATTTTCGGGATCTTCAATACTGAATACAAGAATCGGAAGATTATTGTCCTTGCAAAGCGATGCCGCTGTGCTGTCCATAACAGCGAGATCCTTGTTGAGAACATCATGGAAAGAAATTGTATCGTATTTCTTTGCATTTGGATTTTTCTTGGGATCGCTGTCATATACACCGTCAACCATAGTAGCCTTCATTACGATATCAGCCTCAATTTCTGCCGCACGAAGAGCCGCTGCTGTGTCTGTGCTGAAGAACGGGTTGCCTGTTCCGCAACCGAATACTACTACTCTGCCCTTCTGAAGGTGAAGAACTGCTTTGTTTCTGATGTACGGTTCTGCAATCTGATGCATAGCGATAGCTGTCTGAACACGAACATTAACTCCAAGCTGTTCGAGTGCATCACAAACACCGAGTGCATTGATTGTTGTTGCAAGCATACCCATATGGTCGGCTCTTGTTCTGTCCATTTCACCTGAGCTTCTGCCACGCCAGAAGTTGCCGCCGCCTACTACGATGCCGACTTCTACGCCTGCGTCAACACATTCTTTAATAGGCTTGCAGATTTTGAGAACAGTTTCAAAATCAATTCCGTGTTTCATTTCGCCTGCAAGTGATTCGCCTGAAAGTTTTAATAATACTCTTTTATATTTCGGTTTCATACATAACACCCCATGGTAATTTATAATTACTAATATAATACAATATCTTGTAGGGTTTGTAAAGGTTTAGTGGCAGTTTTTTGAATAAATAACCGAAAACTGAATGGTTATGTCATATGAAATGCTAAAAAATTATTAAAAATAACCGTAAATGCACTGTATGTGCTAACTCTTCACCGTAAATCCGTTGACAACAAATCTTGCCATACGATACAATTATATATATGAAAAACAGCACCTTTTATTAAGAAAAACAGGTCAAAAAAATAACGCTGAACCTAAAATAAAGTTCAGCGTTTATGGCGGAGAGAAGGGGATTCGAACCCCTGATACGGTGTTCACCGTATACATGATTTCCAATCATGCTCCTTCGGCCAGCTCGGACATCTCTCCAAACGACCTGTTTATTATATCAAATGAAATCAGAAAAATCAAGTGAGATTTTGAAATATTTTAATTTTATGTGGCGAACTATGAAAAAACTATTTTCTATTGTTTTAATTTTGATAGCTTTATTGCAAATATCTTTAACAAGTGCATTTGCAACCGCAAGCGTAAGTTTTGAAATGCAGAATGCAGATATGAAGCCGAACAGACTGTTCAGCGTTGCACTTTCCGCAAATTCCGCCAATCGACTTTCTGCCGCAACATTTGAATTTACATATGACCCCGATTATATCGAATTCAGAAAGGTTAAGGCAGTGAATAACGGCTCAAAAATTCAGGTCAACAAGAAAAGCGGCAAGGTTAAAGTTGTTTTTCTTAATTCTGAAGGACAAAATGTTTCTGGCGGAAGCGATGTCTTAACGCTTGATTTCAAAACAATAAAAGAAGGTACTGCGTATATTGACTACACAGTGAATCAATGTGTTGATTCCGATGTGAACTTTATGGATGTTGGAAGTTGCACTGCATCGTGTATCAGAATATATAAAAATGCGTCGGGAACGGTTAGCGGCGGAAGTTCCTCGTCAAGCAATAAAAACAGCACACAAGCTACAGGAAAGGGCGGTAAAAGTAAACACCCGACCGAACCTACAACTGTTAATGCCTCAGATGACGAATATATTGATTACAATCCCATTAAAGATAGGCAAATAAAATTTTTCCTTGCCGGCATGGGCATAACTGCGGGATGCTTGGCTATATTGGCTGTTGCATATGCAATCGGTAAAAAATCAGCTCAGAAGAAAGCTGAAAAAGAGAAAAATCACAACGACAATACTCTTGAAAACAAGACTTCCGATGATTGATTCGGAAGTCTTTTACTTTGCCTTTCTTCCCTGCGTGATATTACGCTTTGCAAATTCACGGTTGATTGAGTTTAAAACACGCTTTTTGTCGGCACTCCACATGGGTGCAACGAGCAGTTTCTTATCCCCGTCACCTGTTAAACGGTGAATTACAACATTTTCAGGCAACACTTCAACGCAATCACAAAGAATATCAATATAATCTTCCATTGAAAGCACATCAAATTTTCCACTTTCATAGTCATCACACAAGTCTGTGTTTTTTAAAATATGCAACAACTGCAGTTTAATTCCGTCGGTTTTACTGCCTGCATATTTTACAGATTCAAGCATCATTTCTTTAGATTCGTTCGGAAGTCCCAAAATAATGTGTGTAATTACATTGATTCCGATTTTATGAAGATTTTCTGTAGCTGAGTCATAAACGGATAGCGGATACATTCTTCTTATATAATCTGCCGATTTTTCATGAATGGTCTGCAATCCGAGTTCTACCCAGACAGGTTTTATCTTGTTCAGTTTTTCAAGAAGACCTAGCACATTATTTCCCAGGCAATCGGGACGGGTTGCGATTGAAAGGGCAACAATGTCGGGTTCTGAAATTGCATCTGTAAATATTTTTTCAAGATATTCAATAGGCGCATAGGTATTTGTGAACGGCTGAAAGTATGCAATAAACTTTTTACAGTCGGATTTCTTTTTTATTCGCAGTTTAGCCTGATCGATTTGTCCGTGAACAGGAAGAAGTGCATCGGAGGCAAATTCTCCGGAGCCTCCCCTGCTGCAAAAAATACAGCCCCTTGTTCCGAGGGTTCCGTCACGATTCGGACAGGTCATATTACCATTCAGCGAAATTTTGTACACCTTTTCACCGAATGTATTTTTGAGATACTTATTAAGGGAGTAGTAATTCATAATAAAACACCTGATAAATTAAAAAGGTCGGCAGAAAAGCCGACCTTTGTGTCTTTCGACATATTAGAGAGGAAATCTATGAAAAGTTCTTGTAAGCATTATCCATGTGAAGTTAAAGTGTTTTTTTGTTTATCTTTAACTTACAAGCATATAATAACTGTCTTATGTGACAGAAAATTGAACGCTTGTGTAAAGTAATGTGAAAGTTTAAAAAGATTATGAGAACTTTTTGATATATTCAAGAAACTTTGCATAGAGCTTATCCTCAAGCTCTTCAAGAGTATCATCTATACCGCCGTTAAAAAACATTTTATTGTGCTTTGAAAGTGAAAGGTATGCACCGATCATACTCTTTCTGACTTCATCCTGCAAATCCTCTCCGAGTTCATTGCCGCAGGAAAGTCCGAGAAAGATATTGCCGTCAACAAGCTGTGACGCAACAGCTGCATTTTTCAATTCAAAAGAATTGAATTTGCCAAGTCCGGTTGCAAACTCACGGAGCGAGAACTCCTCTTCACCTTTCTTGTATTCTTTTTGTTTTTCTGAAATTTCATTTTCACATACTTCAAGCGAAAAGTTTCCGCCGGTAATATATTCGTGCATATAATCCGGATTTGTAGCAAGGACATTGTAAAGTCGCATTGAGTTCACGGCTGTTTCAAGACAGGAAAATGATGCAAACTGCATATTGCTGTCATTCAGCTTGATGAAACTATACATATTCTGAAAAACAGACTTGTTGACTACAAGCAAAACAAGTCTTTCGCTCTCACGCACATCTGACAAAAGAGGGCTTGTCAGGTACGACATAGTGAACTTATACGACTTATTTACATATTCACTCAATAAATCCAAAAACCCGTTTAAAAAATCATTTTCTCGTATTGTAAATTCAAACATATATTCACCTATCTAAACAATTCCATATCTGCGTTGTAGAGGTCATTTCTTGTGATGTCGATATCACAGGAAACCAAAAAACGGTTTTCAAAAGCCGATATAAGCAGATTCGGATTCACATTATCGGAACTGCCTGCCGATAAAACAACATCAAGTTCTGCAAAGTCGAACTTCTCGGTTACTTCAAAGCTCTTTATACCCTGTTTTATGTCAACGGTTTTTATGCCTTTTTTAGATTTCTTTTCAACTTCAATACTTTCGCTTGTCAGCAGTTCTTTGAGTTGTTCGCATACTGTGCGGGAGTTTTCACCGTCACAGGAAATCTTGATTGTAAATGATGCAAAAGCAATCTTTCCGGCTTTCATAACGGGTTCCGTTACATCAAACACACGAAGTCCTCTCGGCAGACAGTCGTTAAGCCTTGAGATGATTTCTTCAAACGGAAAGCTTTCATCCTCAAGCTTGACATCCATACATTCGTTTACACCCCTGAAACCAAGCGAAAGCGGCAACGGAAATGTTGCAAACGGATGCGGGTTAAATCCTTCTGTATGCCAGATAGGAATTTTGCTCTTGTGCAATGCACGGAGCATACATCGATTGAGATCAAGGTGCGAAATATAGCGACATTCAAAATCTTTTTTAAACCATATTCTTACGCTTTTCAAAACACACACCCTTTCCGTATTTAGCCGCACCGCAGTTGTTGCATTTCAGCCTGCAATGCGGTGTTGTTGTATCTGCGTACGCTTTTTTACATTCTCTGATAAGGAAATCCTTAGTTACACCGTAGTCAATATGATCCCACGGAAGAATTTCATCAAAACTTCTGTGTCTGTTTGCATAAAATGACGGATCAACACCGCATTCGTCAAAGAGTTCAAGCCACTTTTCAAGGCTAAAACAATCATTCCAGCCGTCAAAATGAAAACCTCTTTCACATGCAAGCTCCATAACCTTACAAAGTTTTCTGTCACCCCTTGCAAATACTGCTTCAAGGTAGCTTGTATCGGCATCGTGATAGTTAAACTGAATTTTTCTTGTTGTAATACTGTCCTTGATGTGCTGTTGCTTTTCATGAAGAACAGGGATTGTATCCTGCGGTTCCCATTGAAACGGGGTGAACGGTTTTGGTACAAAAGAGGATGCAGACACAGTTACACGCACCGACTTGCCCTTTGGCTTGTCGGGACATTTGTAATATGCATCAACTACAGACTGACCAAGGCCGGCAATTGCGGCGACATCATCCATTGTTTCGGTAGGCAGACCAATCATAAAATAGAGTTTTACCGTAGTCCAGCCGCCTGCAAAAGCAGTTGTGCAAGTCTGCAAAAGTTCATCTTCACGAACATTTTTATTGATAACATCACGCATACGCTGACTGCCTGCCTCCGGAGCAAAGGTAAGTCCGCTCTTGCGTACGGTTTTAATCTTATTCATAATGTCATCTGTAAAGCCGTCAACACGCAGTGACGGAAGTGAAATGCTGACTTTTTCGTCTTTGCTCCACTCATTTAGCTTGTCAAGCAACGGTACAATCTGACTGTAGTCACTTGAACTGAGTGAAGATAGCGAAACTTCATCATAACCCGTGTTATCACATAATGCTCTGCATTGTTTATTTATAGTTTCGGGAGATTTTTCACGGACGGGACGGTAAATCATACCCGCCTGACAGAAACGACAGCCTCTTATACAGCCACGGAAAATTTCCTGAACCGCTCTGTCATGAACTATCTCAACGAGCGGAACTACAAAATTATCAGGATAGAACGACTTGTCCATATCAAGCATAATACGCTTGTGGATTTTAGTGGGAGCATCTCCTTTTGGAGTGAATGACTTGATTGTGCCGTCCTCGTTATATGTTACATCATAGAGTGCAGGAACATATACACCTTCAATTTTAGATGAGAGTTCAAGAAACTCCTGTTTTGATTTACCCTCGGCTCTGCACTTTCTGAAAAGCTCAATAACCTCAAGGTCAACCTCTTCACCCTCACCAATGAAGAAAATATCGACAAAATCTGCAATCGGCTCGGGGTTGCAGACACACGGTCCGCCTGCAACTACTATGTTTTTAAGTTCTTTTCTGTCACAGCTTTTGATTGGCACACCCGAAAGCCTGAGCATATTGAGCATATTTGTAAAGCTGAGTTCATACTGGAGAGTGAAACCGATAAAGTCAAAATCGGACACGGGATCTCCGCTTTCAAGCGCATAAAGCGGAATATTGTGTTTTATCATCTCTTCTTCCATATCAACCCATGGGGCAAAAACTCTTTCGCACCAAATGTACGGCACAGCGTTCATAAGGCTGTAAAGAATTTTCATTCCGAGATGGGACATACCTACTTCATAGGTATCGGGAAAGCAGAAGGCAAATCTGAAATCTACTTTCTTTTTATCCTTGATTACTTCGTTGAGTTCACCGCCGACATATCTTCCCGGCTTTTGAACTTTCAGAAGTAATTTTTCAACTTCTTTGCTGACCATAGAAATCCTCCGTCAGTAGTACCTGTTGTTTTTACATAAAAGTGACGCAATGAGATACGCACACACAAACAACAGAGAAAAATTATATTTTGAATTTAGCAAAACCATAAAGCCGAGTACCGTCAGCGGAAAAAGAAATATAACAGCAGTTATATTTATGATTCTTTCGGCTGATTTTTCCGAGAATTTTCTGCACAGGATAACATACATAAGCTGTCCGCCGTCAAGCGACATAACCGGCAGCATATTAAAAAGTCCCGTGCAAAGGTTCGCCATGGCAATCGGCAATAAAAATTCACTATTACATAAGTATAACAGATAAAACAGAATAAAACAAATGAAATTAACTAAAGGTCCGAAAAAAATTATGAAAATGTTTTGACGGGTTGTGTTTAACTGCCTTGAAGAGTTGGTAATCTTGATTTCAAACAGCGAAATTTTGATTTCATCAGGCGGAGATTTGCAAATGAGCATTGCAAAAAGATGACCGCACTCATGAATAATCACAGCCATAATGCAACATAGAAATCCTAAAAATATATTCAGTATCAGACATATTGCTCCAAGACAAACGAGTGAATACGAAACCGTAAAATCAATGTTCAGCAGACGAAACTTCATCGCTTGTTGCAGTAAACAGATTTGATAAATCTATTTTATTATCGCCCGTATCAAAAACAACGGATTTTTCAAGGTTTGAATAGTACCATTCCCGTGTCGCGGCATAGACCTCGCCACCGAATAAATTTAGTAAAAAAGCCGCAAGAGCTATAAGAATACAACACACAAGCTGAATCGTTATCACAAGCTGCTTCGGAGAATTTTTCGTTTTATCGCTGTTTTCAGCCGATAAAGAGCTCACATCATTCTCATCAGAATCAAGCTCTTCCGAAGCCCTTGGGTATTCCGAATACGAAACAGATTTCCAGTCATCGTCATATGTAATGGTATTTCTGTTATCATTATTTTCTGTCAAAAAAATCACCTCAATGCAATATATGCAATGAGGTGAACAAATTTAACTGCGTCATTCAATCTTTTGGTCAAGGCTTTTGAAATCGCCTTTTGTAAGGTTGACAAAAAATGCAATTGCAAGCATTAACGAGAAAAATTCCGCAATCGGGAATGCATACCATACGGCTGTATAATCAAACACCATAGAAAGCACCCACGCAATCGGAAGAATGAGTACAAGCTGACGACAGAATGACATAATAAGACTGCGCAATCCCTTTCCGACTGCCTGAAAAAGTGTTGTAAAAATAATGCCGGCAGCGGCAGGAATAAAGCAAAGGCTGATGATTCTGAATGCAGGGACACCGATATCCATAATATCCTGTGTGCCGCCAAACATAGCAATAAGCTGTTCGGGGATTGTCCACATAAGAATTGTGCCGACCGCCATAATAATTACGCCAATGATGATGCCGCGCTTTAAAGCGGAATACATTCTCTTTTTCTTTCTTGCACCGTAGTTATAACCGATAATCGGCATTACGCCCTGATTGAGTCCGAAACAAGGCATAAATACAAAGCTCTGTAATTTATAATATATACCGAGAACAGTAACGGCAGCCTCAGAAACAGCAAGAATTGCATTGAGTCCGATAATCATAACCGAACCGATTGACTGCATAATTACAGACGGAAAGCCTACAACATAGATAGATTTCAATGTGGAACCATTCAATTTGAAATGTTTGAACGAAACTTTAACTTCGTTATTCTTAAAGAAAAGAATGCAAAGGCAAAAAGCCATACCGCAGAATTGACCGAATACAGTAGCAATTGCCGCACCGAGAACGCCCATTTCAGGGAAAATTCCTATACCGAAAATCAGGAGCGGGTCAAAAATAATATTTACAATTGCACCAAAAAGCTGGGATAACATCGGGAATATCATATTGCCTGTTGCCTGAAGCGTTTTTTCAACCATAATCTGTACAATTGAAAAGAACGAGAAGCAAAGTACAACCGTCAGATACTGGATTCCGTAATTTAGAATAGCCTCATTCTGCGTGTACATTGCCATAAACGGGCGAACCGCAAAAAGTCCGAGCAATAAAAATATTACATAATTAAAAATACAGGTTACAAGACCGTGCGTTGCTCCGTCGTTTGCCTGAACAAAATTTTTCTCACCTAATTTTCTTGAAACAAACGAGTTTACACCGACTGCCGTACCGACTGCAAACGCAATCAAAAGCATTTGCAGAGGATACGCAAGCGAAGTTGCGGTCAGTCCGTCTGCGTCATAGTTGCCGATAAAAATACTGTCAACAACATTATACATTGCCTGAATTGTCATTGAAAAAATTGCAGGCAGACTCATTGTCAAAATGAGCCTTGTCATTGGCATAGTTCCCATTTTATTTTCATGGGGCTTTACTGAATTTTCCATATTTTCCATACTGATTCCTTTCTTATTCGCATACATATAGTTAGTTGATCTTTCGTATCTTCCTGTAAATCCAAAATGCAACAAGCATTACAGCCGTACCGAGCAACACACCGAAAAAGTCAATCCACATATCGCTCACCTGTCCCGATCTTCCCTCAACCCCAAGTTGGATTGTTTCATCAATAAAACAGGTAAACAGTCCGACAGAAACGGTGTAGGGTATGAATTTTATAGGTTTGATTCGGTCAAATGAATAGGCACATGAACAGAGCAATGCTCCAAGAACGGTATATTCCGTAAAATGAGCAAGCTTTCTGATTATGTGGTCCGAAAGATTCGGCTCAATTCCGAATAATTTTAAAATTACTGTGACAAAATCAAGGACGCTTTCACTCTCTTGTGCCGACTCAACTGACGGCATTGAAGAATGAATAAACGCAAATGCAATCACTGACGCGGTCAAAACAAACATAATTATTCTGAATCGCATTGAACAGGAATTCGTTTTCATCAAATCACTCCATAATATATTTTACAGATTATTCAGTCAATGTCAACTTTTGAATAATTATTTATCATAATGTATAAATAAATCAAATTTTAAGGCTTTATTATGGAAGATTTTATCTTGCTCAAATATTGAAAAAAACTTTTAAATCTGTTATACTTATCAGGTATTGGCAAAATATAATTTCTAAGGAGCAAATATGTGGTATTTAATAGTATTTTTTATTTCAATGGTTCCGATAGTAGAAATCAGAGGTGCTGTGCCTGTTGCGGTTGCAAATGACTTAAATCTTTTTTGGACATATGTAATCTGCATTTTAGGCAATATGCTCCCTGTTCCGATTATCTACCTCTTTGCAAGAAAGGTTCTTGTTTGGGGTTCTGATAAGAAGTTTATCGGCAAATTCTTTTCTTTCTGTCTTGAAAAAGGCGAAAAAGGCGGCAGAAAACTTGAGGCAAAAGCAGGCAACGGAATGTTTGTTGCACTTATGCTTTTCGTAGGCATCCCTCTTCCCGGCACAGGCGCATGGACAGGAACACTTGCGGCAAGTATTCTTGACCTCGGATTTAAGAAAAGCGTTATAGCCGTTATGTGCGGTGTTGTTATCGCAGGTATTATAATGGGTATCGGTTCGGTACTTGTAGCAAACGGAATCAACTTTATTTTTGCTCCGTAAATAATTTTGGGCAGCACATCGCTGCCCTTATTTTTTGGTGAATTTATAAAATGGAAAAGAAAAATATATATGATGCAATTATAATCGGCGGCGGTGCATCGGGACTTATGTGTGCAATCACAGCAAGGAAACATGACCGTTCAAAGAAAATTGCAATAATCGAAAAAAATGACAGATTAGGCAAAAAGCTGATGTCAACAGGCAACGGCAGATGTAACCTGACAAATCACTGTATATCTCCCGATAAATATGTCGGTTCTTTCAAAAAGCAGAGTAAAAAAATTTTTGAAAGATTCAGCGGTGATGAAATGGCGAATATCTTTAAAAACTTAGGTCTTTTAAGTTTTTACGATAACGAGGGCAGATATTACCCGATAAGCAAACATGCCGCATCTGTTCTGGATGTTCTGCGCTTACAGGTTGAAACACTCGGAATAGATGTTTTCACAAAACAGAATGTCAATTCTGTAAAAAAAGTTTCAAACGGTTTTAAAATTTCGTCTGATGACAGCGAGAAAAAGTACGATTTCATATGTAACAAGCTTGTGATTGCAAACGGTTCAAAAGCCGCACCTAAGCTTGGCGGAAACGCAAGTGCAATTGATTATCTTAAAAATTTCGGTCATAAGGTTGTTTCGTTCTCCCCTGCTTTATGCCCTGTTAAGGTTAAAAGCGATGTTCTGAAAATATTAAAAGGTCTGAGAGTTACGGGCAAGGCACAGTTATACGGTGAACACGGTCGATTAATTAAGGAAGAAACAGGCGAAATTCAATTTACCGAGAATTCGCTGTCGGGAATTTGCGTATTCAATCTTTCATTGTTTGCTAAACCGAACGACAAAATAGTGCTTGATTTATTGCCCGATTATTCGGAAAATGAGCTGATTAAAATAATCAAACAACATATATCATTGTTTTCTGATTTGCCGTGTGAACAGCTTTTGACAGGAATTTTTCAGAAGAGAATCGGACAGGCAATTCTGAAAATCAGCCGAGTTGATTTGTCAAAGATTTGTTCCAAGCTTTCAAAGGACGAAGTATCAGGAATTTGCAAAACAATAAAATCGATGTCATTTACAGTAAGCGGAAAAGAAGATTTCTCACACGCACAATGTGCTTTGGGCGGTGTTTTAGGCAAAGAAATTGACGAAAACACTATGATGAGTAAAATTGTAAAAAATCTTTTTATATGCGGTGAGGCAATTGACCTTTGCGGTGAATGCGGAGGGTTTAATCTTCATTTTGCATTTGCCGGAGGAATTATTGCAGGAGAAAATTTATGATCAGAGTGAACAATATACATTTAAGCCTTGACTACGATGATAAATCGGTTCGCAAGGCAGTTGCACAACAGCTGAGGATTGAAGAAAAATCCATAAAAAGCTGTAAGATTTTTCGCAGATCGGTTGACGCAAGAAAAAAGGATAATATCTACTTTCTTACAACCGTTGACGCTGAACTTAATATCAACGAGGAAAAGGTATGTAAAAAATGCGGTAACGCTCAAATTGCGAGAAAGTATGAATATAATCAAATGAAATTTGGCAATGCGCCCTCCCCCGTTGTTGTCGGAGCAGGTCCGGCTGGATTGTTTGCGGCACTTATTTTGGCAAGAAGCGGTGCAAATCCTATTCTTATTGAAAGAGGTCGTGAGGTTGACAGACGAACCGATGATGTCAATAGATTTTGGACAAGCGGTCAGCTTGATACAACTTCAAATGTTCAGTTTGGTGAAGGCGGTGCAGGAACATTTTCTGACGGCAAACTGAATTCAGGTACAAAAGATATAAGGCAACGCAAGGTGCTTGAAGAATTTGTAAGCCACTGCGCACCCGATGAAATTCTCTATAACGCAAAACCGCATATCGGAACGGATATGCTAAAAGGAACAATAAAAAATATCCGCAACGAGATTATTGAACTCGGCGGAAGGGTTATGTTTGAAACGAAGCTTGTTTCAATGGCTTTTAGTGATAACAAGCTGAAATCTATAACCGTTGAAACGGCTAACGGCGATGAAATTATAGAAACAGACAATGTTATTCTTGCAATCGGTCACAGTGCAAGAGATACTTTTGAGATGCTTTATGATTTAAAGTTGCCGATTGAGGCAAAGCCTTTCTCGGTAGGAGCAAGAATTGAACATCTTCGTCAAAAAGTTGATAAGGCACAATACGGCAGGTTTGCGGGCAATAAAAAACTCGGTTCGGCAAATTATAAGCTGAGTACACACCTTGATAACGGACGGGGTGTATATACATTTTGTATGTGCCCGGGAGGCAAGGTTGTAAATGCATCAAGCGAAAAAAACAGACTTTGCACCAATGGTATGAGTGAATTTGCTCGAGATGCCGAAAATTCAAATTCAGCGTTGCTTGTAGGAATAAACCCGGATGATTATGAATCCGACCATCCGCTTGCCGGAATGTATTTACAGAGAAAGCTTGAATCAAAAGCATTCGTTGCCGGCGGTGAAAATTATAATGCACCCATACAAAAAGTTGAAGATTTTCTTAATAACAGAAAATCCACACATCTCGGTGATGTAAAGCCAAGTATCGGTCCGAATTATGAATTTTCAAATCTGAACGAGATTTTGCCTGAATATGTCAGCACTTCAATGGCTCAGGGCATTGTGAAAATGGGCAGAATGTTACACGGATTTGATGACGGTGACGCTGTTTTGACTGGCGTTGAGAGCAGAAGCTCTTCCCCTGTCAGAATCATGAGAAAAACAGATACACTCGAAAGTGTACTTATTGAAGGACTGTATCCGTGCGGTGAAGGCGCAGGTTATGCAGGCGGAATTATCTCCGCCGCAGTTGACGGCATTAAATGTGCCGAAAAAATCATAGAAAAATCGAATAAAAATTGAATAGATAATTAATGCTGGTTATCACCATACGGTGATGCAAATATTATTCAAGGAGTTTTTGGTATGAAAATTCTAATCACAGGCGGAACGACATTTGTAAGCAGATATGCAGCCGAGCATTTTGTGAGTAAAGGCAACGAAGTTTTTGTTCTAAACAGAAATAGCAGACATCAATCACAAGGTGTGCATCTGATTAATTGCGACAGATTAAATCTTGGCAACAAGTTTGCTAACGAACACTTTGATTTAATTCTTGATATCACAGCGTACACTGATGAGCATATAAAGGCTCTTTTAAGGTCAGGTGTTTCGTTTGATGATTACATTTTCATCAGTTCAAGTGCGGTTTATCCCGAAACTAATCCCCAGCCGTTTGCCGAAAATCAAACTTGCGGTAAAAATTCTGTCTGGGGCGATTACGGAATTAACAAACTCAATGCAGAAAAATACTTACTTGATACTGTCCAAAATGCGTATATTCTTCGTCCGCCGTATTTTTACGGTATGTATGAAAATTTGTACAGAGAAGCATTTCCCTTTGATTGTGCTATTCTAGACAGAAAATTTTACATTCCTGAAAACGGAGATATGAAATTGCAATTTTTCAATGTGTCAGACCTTTGTAAATTTATTGAGATAATAATAGAAAAGCACCCAAGTAATCATATTTTTAATGTTGGAAACAAAGAAACCGTTACAATAAAAGAATGGGTTGAGCTTTGCTACAAAGTGGCAGGCAGAGAAGTTGAATTTGTAAGCGTGTCGAAAGATATTCCGCAAAGAGATTATTTTTGCTTCTACGATTACGAATATGTGCTTGATGTAAGAAAACAAAATGAATTAATGCCAAATACAGTATCTTTGTATGATGGATTGAAAGAAGAATTTGAATGGTATAAAAATCACCAAGACAGCATTTATAATCGCAAACCGTACATAGAATATATAGATACAAAATTAAAGTAATAAGTAAAAATTAACAAAAGCAATGTTTCCGAACAAATGGAAACATTGCTTTTTTACCCTCATTACGAAAAAATGTGGGATAGTCAAAAGATGACTTCTTCACCTTGATTCGCTATATTTCTATTCCTTCTGTCCGTTCTCCATCCCACAAAAAATCATGATGAACCGTTTATTTTGTATTGTGATTTAAACAAATAACAGTACCGCCCCGACAGTAAAAATCAAAACAGCAAAATGCGCTTGATTGTGCGGGGCGGCTCTTAGACAAACTTATTAAATTTTAATTTTATTCGGAGTATTTACTCCACTGTCCGTTTGAGTAAATCATATTTACATCGGGGATTTTTAAGTCACCTGTCTGTGCTGAACCGTTATTGAATATAGCATATTCTGCACCATTCGGAAGTTCAAATCTGTATGTGTTATTACCTATACTTTCCATAGCCGTGCCGGGCCAGCTCATATAAGTCGAATCTTTTGAACTCCATACATAGACATTTACTGTTGACCAGTTTTCCGTATTATTGAAATAAACATAATTCTTCGTCTGAATTGAAGTCGGTTCGGTTGTTGGCTCTGTGACATTTGTTGTAGGCTGGGTGGGTGCAACATTTTCTGTGTAAGTACCGCAATATGAGTCTTCAACAATAAGCTTAACGATATAAGCCTGAATCATAGTTGCGTCTTTTACAGAAATAACAGAATCCTTGTTTACATCTGCCGCAATGAGAGCCTCATCGCTTAAAGTCGATATGTAAGCAATGTATCTTTGAACCTCTGTTGAATCACAGACTGTAATTGTTCCGTTTAAATCAACATCACCGATAAGAATTCTGTTTGAAGGCTCTGTTGCCGGCTGTGTTGTAGCAGGCTGTGATGTGGTAGGCTGAGTTGTGGTAGGTTGAGTTGCGATTGTAGGACGGACTGTCGTGGAAGGAGCTGTTGTCGGCTGAGTGGGTTTTACAGTCGAATAATTCTGCCAAGAACCGTTGCTGTAAATTTTATTACCGTCTGCAATCATGAGGTCATCTGTCTGACTGTCACCGTTGTTGAAGATTACATATTTTGCACCGTCAGGCACTTCAATATCAAAAATATTATTACCCTTGTCGGTCATTTTCTTGCCCGGCCACGATGTCATTTCTTTATTATCATCACTCCAGAAATATGCATTAACCTTAGACCACTTGGTTGATGAGTTATCATAAGCAACAACCTTTACGGCATTCGGGTCTACCTTTGTGTATGTATATGTTTCCGGATCGGATGTTGTCTTGCCGTCGCTTGCTTTTACTGTTACTGTGGTTACAGTATCGTAAGCAAGGTTTGTACCGATTGTAATTTTCTGACCGTTTGTATAGTTTACAAATGCACCGTCATCAATTGAATACTGAGCATTTTTTGCATTCTTGCAATTGAGCGTAAGTGTGAGCTCATCTGTATTGTAGTTTGTTGAACCCGGTGTTACTGACGCCGAAGGTCCTTCGGGTTCGGCATCATAGACTACTGCTATACCTGATGAACCTATTGTACCTGAAATGGTGCTTGATGTAATTGTAAATGTGTTGCCTGAAACAGCGTCTGTGTATGTACCCGGTTTTGCGTAACCGCCGCCGTTTTCTACCGATACCTCGCCGCTTCCGCTGCCTTTTACGATAACAGCACCGCCGTCTTTACGGGTAATTACAGAACAACCGTCTGACACGGTGTAGTAATCGGCTTTGCCGTCCATTGCATTATGGAACTTATTAATTTGGGCAACCTCACTGCTGGTGAAATGAGTTGAGCCTTTTTCTCCCATTTTGATACTTTCTTTGTTGGTTGAAGAAGGACGGGAAAAATAAAGAGCTGTAACTTTATTACGGCTTGCCGCAACCGCATAGGCACGGTCAATAACATTCTGACTCATATCATTTGAATAGCCCCAGTCTTTGTTGTTTGACCATGTATCATGGCTTTCGCCCCAATAAAGAAGTTTGTCGTTTGAAATGCCTTTTTCACTCCAGTTTCCGCTTGAATTAGGAGCTTTGCCCGAATTAAACGAATCACGGAGTTCTTTACCGTAGTTACTGTCTGTGACAGAAATATAATCGGTATACTCTTTCATAATGTCTTCATTGCCTGTCGAACGGTCATCGGGGCCACCGAGAATTTCGCCGTAGTTATAAAGACCGTACTGTGTTACCGATTTCCAGAAATCGTCGCCCTCGCTCGGAACGCCAATGTGTTTTGCGGCGTCCCAACGAAGTCCGTCAACACCTACCGACTTGAGTTCCTGAACATAGTTGCAGACTTTTTGCTGAACATATGGATTTTCGGTTGCAATGTCCGGCATACCAATCGAGCCGTGTGTTACCTGCCAACGATTTTTCCAGTCAATACCTCCGCCGAAGGTATGCCAATACTCGGATGGCTTTAAATCGTTGTCTATGTTGTTGTGATCGCCTCTCAAATGGTTAGCGACAACATCGACAATAACCTTAATTCCGTACTTTTCTGCTTCATCACAAAGCGACTGAAGTTCAGCCTTCGTGCCGATACCATTTGTTCCGATACTGAATGAAATTGGCTGATATAACCAATACCAAGTACCTGTTCCGTTTGGCTGTGCCGGAGAAGTCTGTATACTTGTAAATCCTGCCTTTGCAATTTTAGGCAATTCAGCCTTAATATCGTTATAAGTCCAGTCAAAACAATGCAAAATTACACCGTCCTGAATGTTATCTTTGAGCTTGTACTTATTAGCCGATACGGATGACGAGCTTTCTGCCGCCTGCACACCGAATGAACCGGAAACGAAGGCAGATAAGCTTGCCGACAGGATGCTCACGCTCAATATTGCGCTGAGTATTTTTGATTTTGTTTTCAAATTTTTACACACCTTTCACATTAATTTCAAAACTCTGCAATGTGTCGAATCAATCGACTGAAACTAATCAATTTAAATCAATTTCGATAGATTTCAGCATAAAGCAAAGTACAATAAACAGCAGCGTAAATGCAATGCTTTTTTAAATTAATTGCATATGTGCATAATATTTGTACAAATTGCTATGATTCAACAATAATATTAAAGCACCCATAAAAGGTGCCTTAATATGCGACTGTGTCTGTAAGCCGGGTTTTGTCGTGAACAGCCATCTATCTTGGCAGACCGTTACCGAATCTGCTCGATGCCACCCCCTAAGGACACGCCGAGCAAGCGTATAATGTCCTACCACGGTGTTGCTTCAAATAGGGTTTACACGGCAGAGCAGTCTCCTGCCCTCCGGTGAGCTCTTACCTCACCTTTCCATCCTTACCATAATAATGGCGGTAATTTTCTGTTGCACTATCCCTGGAGTCGCCTCCGGCGGCCGTTAGCCGTTATTATTGCTCTGTGAAGCCCGGACTTTCCTCGCACAGTACCTTTCGGTAGCTGCTCGCAGCTGTTCAACACACTCGCACATTTATTTTATACCTTTTTTATACAAAAGTCAAATGAATTTTGCGATTTTTACTTGATATAACGGCTTTTTAGGGGTATAATGAAAGGGAATTTATTATAAGGAGTTACCGATATGGATATCAGAAAAGAATCACTCAAAAAACACTATGAGTGGAACGGTAAGATTGAAGTTATTTCAAGAGTTCCGATTAACTCGGCTGAAGACCTCTCTCTTGCCTATACTCCCGGCGTTGCAGAACCGTGTCTTGAAATTCAAAAAGACTATGACAAGTCTTTTGAACTCACAAGAAGAAACAACCTTGTTGCCGTTGTAACAGACGGTACAGCTGTTCTCGGTCTTGGTGACATAGGTCCCGAGGCAGGCATGCCGGTTATGGAGGGCAAATGTGCGCTTTTTAAGGAATTCGGCGATGTTGACGCATTTCCTATTTGCGTAAGAAGTAAGAATGTTGACGAAATTGTAAACGCAATTTACCTTATCAGCGGTTCATTCGGCGGAATCAATCTTGAGGATATTGCCGCTCCGAGATGCTTTGAAATTGAAAAGAAACTCAAAGAAAAGTGCGATATTCCGATTTTTCACGATGACCAGCACGGCACTGCCGTTATTGTTGCAGCAGGTCTTATCAACTCACTCAAACTTGTTCACAAGAAGCTTGACGAAATCAAGGTTGTTATGAACGGTGCAGGTGCGGCAGGTATTGCAATTGCAAAACATCTTCTCAATATGGGTGTAAAGGACATTACGCTTTGCGACAGTAAGGGTATTATCTGCAAGGGTGATCCGAGACTTAACGCTGTTAAACAGGAAATGGCGGAAATTACTAACCTTTCTCACATTGAGGGTTCGCTTGCAGATGCAATGAAGGGTGCTGATGTATTCCTCGGAATTTCTGCCGCAGGTTGCGTAAGCGAAGAAATGGTTAAGTCAATGGCTAAGGATCCTATTCTTTTTGCTATGGCTAATCCGACTCCAGAGATTATGCCTGACATTGCTAAAAAAGCCGGTGCGGCTGTTGTAGGCACAGGCAGAAGTGACTTCCCTAACCAGATTAATAATGTACTTGCTTTTCCGGGTATTTTCAGAGGTGCTCTCGACTGCCGTGCAAGCGATATTAACGAAGAAATGAAAGTTGCCGCATCTTTTGCAATTGCTTCACTCGTGAGCGATGAAGAGCTTAATGCAGATTATATTCTTCCCGAGGCATTTGACAAGAGAATCGGCAAAACTGTTGCCGAGGCTGTTAAGAAGGCCGCTGTTGAAACAGGCGTTGCAAGAATCTGATAAGATTTGCAAATAAATATTTTAAGAGAAAGAAAAAGAGGAAAACAATGAAAAAGACAGTCACTTTATTGGTACTGATTTCAATGCTGTTCTCAACTGTCTTTCTGTTCACGGGATGCGGTGATTCATCGGTTAAGGAAATTAAGACTGCCGATGATATCAAAGGAGCGTCAGTAGGTGTTCAGACAGGTACAACAGGCGATACTTTTGTATCTGACTATGAGGCTGACGGCACCAAGGTTATGCGTTACAGCAAGGGTGCCGACGCTATCGTAGCTCTTACACAGAATAAAATCGACTGTGTTGTAATTGACAGTGAACCGGCAAAGGAATTTGTAAAAGCAAATGCAGGACTAAAAATTCTTGATGAACCTTTTGCGGAAGAGCAGTATGCAATCTGCATTTCAAAGGAAAATCATGAACTCACCGAAAAAATCGACAAAGCTCTTGCAGAGCTTAAAGACGAGGGCGTTCTGGACAAAATCAAAAGCTATTACATAGAGGGTAATACTGATACCGTACCCTATGAATCACCTAAGGATATCAAGTATGACGGTGAACTTCATATGGCTACGAACGCTGCTTTTCCACCGTATGAATATGTTGAAGGCGGTAAAATTGTCGGTCTTGATCCGATGATGGCTACAGCAATCTGTGACAAGCTCGGTAAAAAACTTGTTATTGATGATATGGAATTTGATTCTGTTATTACTGCTGTTCAGACCGGCAAAGACGATTTCGGTATGGCGGGTATGACCGACACACCGGAAAGAAGAAAAAATATCGACTTTTCAACTTCATATGCAAACACAACTCAGGTTATTATCGTAAACGACAGTGCGTCGGGCAGTTTGTTCGGCAATCTCGGTGAAAGCTTTAAAAACACATTCATCACAGATAACAGATGGCAGCAGCTTTTAAGCGGTTTGCTTGTAACCCTTGAAATTACATTGTTTGCAGGTATTATCGGTGTTATTATCGGTTTTGTCATTGCTCTTGTAAGAGCTACTCACGATATTCAGCTTGACAAGAAAAAATGCAGGAGCTTCGGTGATTGTGTTCTGAAATTCTTTAATGCGATTTGCAACATCTACATTACTGTTATCAGAGGCACACCTGTTGTAGTTCAGTTGATGATTATGTATTACATTATTCTTGCATCTGTAAGAAACGGTATCTTTGCCGCAATCATTGCATTTGGTATGAACTCTGCCGCTTATGTTGCAGAAATTGTTCGTTCGGGCATTATGGCTGTTGACATCGGTCAGACTGAGGCAAGCCGTTCACTCGGTTTTAACAACAGACAGACAATGACAATGGTCGTTCTTCCGCAGGCAATTAAAAATGTTCTTCCTGCACTCGGCAATGAAATTATTACACTTCTCAAAGAAACTTCGGTTGCAGGTTATGTTGCACTTGCAGATATCACATATATTGGTAATATGATTCGTTCAAGAACTTACGAGGCATTCTTCCCGCTTATTACGGTTGCATTGATTTACCTTGTAATTGTACTTGTGCTTTCGTACATCCTCAGAAGATTTGAAAGGAGATTGAAAAAGAGTGAAAGATAACGCATTAATCTCCGTAAGAGGACTTGAAAAATCATTCGGTAAGGATATTCAGGTTCTTAAAGGTATTGATATTGACATTTTTAAAGGCGATGTAGTTGTTGTTCTCGGTCCGTCAGGCTCGGGTAAGTCAACTTTTCTCCGTTGCCTTAACAGACTTGAAGAACCGACAGGCGGTCACATTTTCTTTGAGGGTACCGATATTACGGATCCAAAGGTTAATATAAATGTTCACCGTCAAAAAATGGGAATGGTGTTCCAGCAGTTTAACCTTTTCCCCCACAAGACTGTTATTGACAACCTTACAATGGCTCCTGTCAAGCTCCTTGGCAAGAGCAAAGATGAGGCTAAAAAAGACGCTATGGATCTTTTGGAGCGTGTAGGACTTGCCGAAAAGGCAAATGCATATCCAAATCAGCTTTCAGGCGGTCAGAAACAGCGTATTGCAATTGTAAGAGCGCTTGCGATGAATCCCGATGTTCTCCTTTTTGACGAGCCGACATCTGCACTTGACCCCGAAATGGTTGGCGAAGTTCTTGATGTTATGAAAGAACTTGCCAAGGCAGGTATGACAATGGTTGTTGTTACTCACGAAATCGGCTTTGCAAAGGAAGTTGCAACCGATGTTGTATTTATTGACGACGGTGTTATCAAAGAAAAGAACAATCCGCAGGAGTTCTTCAATAATCCGCAGGACGACCGTTTAAAGGAATTTTTATCAAAGGTTCTTTAATTTTAAACAAAAATCAGAGGATTTCAGTTTTCGCTGAAATCCTCTTTTTTTAATTACTTATTTGTTTGATTACCGTAAATATATTCTTTGGCTTTTGATATGAGTATTGATTTTTTGTTTGGAACATTCGCATCTACTACAAGCATTAGCAGATAATCGAGAATATTTCCGACATCTCTTCCCTCTTTTACGCCAAGATTTAAAACATCTTTACCGTTGATATCAAGCTGACTCAGCTTAAAACATTCGTTATCTTTGATTATTTCATTAAGATGTGTTTTAGCCGTTTCAAGATATCCGAGCTTTTCTTCTCGCTGATATTCAGACTGGGCAGATATATCGGCATATTCAACCTCTAACAACTGCTTTGTAAGGTCTGTACCGAGTACATTCATAACCTTTTTCATAAGCTTTTTACTGCCGTTAAAACGGACATCATGATATTCAATAAGCAGAAGAGTTTTGTTAATAAAATCAGACGGTAATCTTAGTCTGTGCAGAATTCTGTCTGCAATTTTTTTACTTTCAAGCTGATGTCCCTGAAAATGCGATTGACCGCTGTTGTCAGTAGTTTTGACAGAAGGCTTGCCGATGTCATGCAGAAGCATTGTCATACGAAGTATGGGATTCGGCTCAATTGTACCGAGTGCAGTCAGGGTATGTTGCCATAAATCATACGAATGATGAATGTTGTTCTGATTGAAATTGAACATAACCGTAATTTCAGGGATAATAACAGCAATAGTTTCTCGGTAAGCGTCAAGAATTTTTACGGCATCCTTACCGCAGATGAGCTTTAGAAATTCCGAAGTCACACGCTCTGTTGCAATGTTTTTTAGCAATTCTGCATTTTTAAATATAGACTTTGATGTGTTCTCTTCAATTGAAAATCCGTAAACAGAGGCAAAGCGTAATGCCCGCAAGATTCGCAGAGCATCCTCATTAAAGCGTGTATCGGGATTTCCGACACAACGGATAATTTTATCTTTAAGGTCATTTTTACCGCCGTATGGATCGACAAGACCGTATTCAGCGTTATATGCCATTGCATTTACCGTAAAGTCACGGCGTTGCAAATCTTCGTTTATGTTTCGTGTAAAGCTTACGCTGTCCGGATGACGGTTATCGGAATAATCACCGTCAATACGGTAGGTTGTGATTTCATAGACTTCACCGCCGCATACAACGGAAATTGTGCCGTGTTTGATACCTGTATCAAACATACGATAAGCCTCAAAACATTTTTTTGTCTGCTCGGGCAAAGCGTTTGTACAAATATCTGTATCATGCGGAGTCAATCCGAGAAGATAATCACGAACACAACCGCCCACTATAAAAGCCTCATAGCCTTGATTATTCAGTTGTCTGATTAATTTTTCAGCGTTTTTGTTTATTTGCATTTCTTTTTGCAGTCAGTTTAAGATGACTTTCCTTTTTGAATTTTTCTATATAGTGCTGTGCTATATTGTAGAGTATATTAAATACAACAAATGTGCCTACAGCAAAGATTACAAGCAATATGATGTTTTCAAATGTAAGCGATGCAAGTGAGAACAATCCACCGAAGAAGATTGAACCGATTATTATTCCTGCGGAACATCCGATGACCATAACGGCTCTGAGCGGATTGAACGGGATTGATAATCTGATTACAAGCAACATACATGAAAATGCAGTAAGATATACGCAGAGAGTTGAAAACTGTGCCTGTGGCATATCTGTCATATACTTTATAATTGCGAGTAATATTGTATCTGCCGAAATACAAAAAGCTGTTGGGAGTGATCTTGCTATTATATTTACGGTGAAATTACCTTTTACTATATCTTTATTCGGTTGAAGTGCGAGAACAAATGATGGCAATCCAACCGTTAATGCACCGACAAGCGTAAGCTGTATCGGTTCAAAGGGATATCCTGTGCGGAAGAATATGAAGAAAATTGAGAGTATAACCGAATAAATTGTCTTTACAAGATAGAGTGCAGAGCTTCGTTCAAGGTTATTGATTGTTCGTCTGCCCTCTGCCACAACGCTCGGCATTGCGCCAAAGTCATTATTGACAAGTACAAGCTGTGACACATTTCGTGCGGCATCACTGCCCGACGCCATAGCTACGGAGCAATCCGCCTCTTTGAGTGCGAGAACATCATTTACTCCGTCACCTGTCATAGCAACCGAATGTCCGTGCTTTTTAAGGGCAACCACAAGCTTTTTCTTTTGAGCCGGAGTTACTCTGCCAAACACATTACAACGCTCTGCCGCATCTTCAAGCTCTTCATCTGTTGTTACGGTTGACATATCGATTGCATTTTCTGCACCCTCAATTCCTGTGTCAAGTGCAATATTTTTAACAGTTTTAACGCTGTCGCCTGAAATTACCTTTAAGGTAACACCCTGTTCCTTAAAATATTTTACCGTTTCATTTACATTATCACGAAGTTTATCCTTGATAAGAATGAGTGCAAGCGGTTTTAAATCATCAGGCAATGAGTCTTCGTCAGGTTCACTATCGCTTTCGGCAAGAACAAGGATTCTGACGGTTTGATTTATCTTTTCAATCTCAGAATATACCTCGGAATACTTTTCTCTGCTTTTTAAAATACATTCAGTCGCACCGACTATGTAGGATTTGCCGTTTTCAAATGTACCGCCCGACCATTTTGTTTCGGACGAAAAATCGCAGAATTTACTGCACTCATACGGTGAAACGGAATCCGAATAGTCACGCAGTGCATACAAAGTTGCATTTAGTTCATCAGACGCTTTTACAATTGAAGAAAGTGCCTTCTTAATTTTATTTTCATCAGCCCCAAACGGAATAACACCTGTTACTGTCATTTCGTCTGTTGTAAGCGTTCCCGTTTTATCAAGACAAAGCACATCAACTCTTGCAAGTGTTTCAATGCAATACATTTCTTGTACAAGAACCTTTTTGGATGAAAGCCTGATAATTGATACTGCAAGAACAGAGCTTGTAAGAAGAATCATTCCCTTTGGAATCATACCGACAAGCGACGCAACAGTGCTGATTACAGCAGACTGCAATGTCGCATCGGGCAGGGTGAATTGTCGAATAAAAAATGCAATGCCAATCGGAAAAAGTACAATTGTACAGATTTTGATAATGAAATTGAATGACTCCATAATCTGGGAATTTACTTTTTTAATATATTTGGCTTCGTTATTTATCTTTGAGGCATAGCAATCGGCTCCGACCTTTACAGCCTGAGCATAGCATTTTCCTGCCGCAATAAAACTGCCCGAGAGCAGTTCATCTCCGACATTTTTTTCAATGAGATTTGATTCGCCTGTAAGCAAACTTTCGTTGACTCTGCAGTTGCCGTCGCATACAATGCAGTCGGCAGGAATCTGACTTCCTCTTGAAAGCACAAGAATATCATCAAGAACAATCTCATCTTTACTTATTTCTGCAATTTTACCGTTTCTGAGAACATTGATTTTTTTCTCAGACAAAATAGTAAGCTTGTCAACGCTTATTTTGGAACGAATTTCCTGAACTATACCTATAATTATATTTGCGATAACAACACCGATAAAAAGCATATTCTTGTGTGAACCCACAAAAATCAATGCCGCAAGCAAAATTACATTTATAAGATTGAAAAGCGTAAAAATGTTATCACAAAATATTCTTTTGATTGATTTGGTTTTAATATTAGTTGAAATATTTACCTTTCCTTCATCTATACGCTTTTGAACTTCGGAATCGGTAAGACCAACAAGGTTAGAATTTGTGTTTTCCATATATACCTCATAATAAGAAAATGATATAATTTCAGAAAATAATTTACAATGCACGGCTGTTTATCGCCTTTTCGGAAAATCCTCTGCCAGTAACATTTTTAATATTTTCATCAACGCACTAATCTATATTATAAATGCAAATCATAATAAAGGCAACGGAAAGAAGGTGAATTTTTTGCGAAAATTTAAAGAAATTATATCAGTTGCCCTGATTTTCACATTATTATTTACTGTTTCGACTTTTTCGCCTTATGCCGCTGATGATAAAAATGAGGTTTACATTGGCGGTGAGGCTTTCGGAGTTAAATTTTATGCTAACGGAGCAATGATAATCAAGCTTGAAAGCTACTACGACGGTGAAAAATATGTTTGCCCCGCAAAAGACGGCGGACTTAAAGTAAATGATATTATAAAGAAAGTAAATAATACAAAAATCAGCACAAATGAAGAATTAAAGTCTGAAATTGAAAAATCAAACGGCAATGAAATTACTGTTGAAATTGATAGAAACGGCAAAACCGAAAACAAAACCGTTTTGCCGATTAAAAATACCGTGGGAGTATATCTCCTCGGTGCGTGGGTTCGTGACAGCTGTGCAGGCATTGGAACTATAACCTATTATGATGACAGCAATAATTATTTTGCCGCACTCGGTCATGGAATATGCGACTGTGACACGGCTGCTTTGTTACCGTTAAAATCGGGAGAAGCGGTTCGGGCTGAAATCAGCGGCATTGAAAAAAGCGTCTGCGGTAAAGCCGGCAGTTTCTGCGGATATTTTACCGATGTAAAGTTTGGTAATTTGAGCGTAAACTCCCCTTTAGGAATTTTCGGAGATTTAACGAGTGAAAATTATAAAAGAAACAAGAAATATCTGATTGCAAATGACGATGAGGTAAAAACAGGAAAGGCTGTTATGGTAACAACACCTGTCGGAGATACGCCGCAGGAATATGATATTCAAATCAAAAGAATATGCAACCGTGATATGACATCAAATGAAAATTTTGTCATAAAAATAACCGATAGTAGATTGCTCGAAAATTGCGGCGGTATTGTACAGGGTATGAGCGGCAGTCCGATAGTTCAAAACGGCAAAATTATCGGCGCTGTTACCCATGTTTTTCTGAATAATCCAAAAGAGGGTTACGGTGTATTTGCACAATATATGGCAAATCGCTACAATAATCAACACTAAATATATGATCGTTTGTTCATTTTTGATTTTGTAACGCAAATTATAAAACTTTTTTCTCAATTTTTCAAAAAAGTTTTATGGAAGGTATTGCCAACTTTGCCATTTTGTGGTAATATTAGTACAACAAAAATTACTGGGGGAAATCACAATGAACAACAAAATAAAACTAATCGTAACCGATGACGCTTCCGAATTTACGCAGGAAAATCTTAATATCTTACAAAGTAAGAATATTTCCGTTATTTTCTGCGCAAAAGACGGAGAAGAATTGTGCGATAAAATTAAAAGAGAAAGTCCTGATGTTGTACTGATGGATTCATTTATGACAAGGCTTGATGCGATCGGTGTTATGAGAAGCATTACACGAGAAAGCACGAAAGTGCCTGTGTTTATGGTGTATTCGTCATTCCACAGCACTGTTCTTGAGCGTGAAATTATGAATTCGGGCGCATCGTATTTTGTGTTGAAGCCGTATAACATTTCCGAATTAAGCACCATTATCAGCGATTTGTCAGATTTGAGCAAGAAAAACAATTTTGGCAAAGGCAGAGTTATTGACGCTTTCGGAATTGAAATGAAAGTGACCGATATTCTCCATGAAATAGGAGTTCCGGCACACATCAAAGGCTATCACTATCTGCGTGATTCAATCATTATGTCTGTTGAGCATCCTGAAATTATCAATGCCGTGACAAAACAGCTCTATCCGTCGGTTGCCAAAAAGTACGAAACAACTTCTTCACGGGTTGAAAGAGCTATAAGACACGCAATTGAGGTTGCATGGGATCGAGGTGACATTGATGTTCTGAACTCATATTTCGGATATACAATTCACAACGACAGAGGTAAGCCCACAAACAGCGAATTCATTGCCATGATTTCTGACAAATTAAGACTGCAGATTAAAAATGCAGGCTGAAAAAAGAGCCGCTCTTAATGAGTGGCTCTTAATATATTATTTAGTTTTGCCGATGTCGTGCCTGTAATGAGCGCCTTCAAAGGAAATTTTTTCTACTGCGGCATATGCCTTTTCAAGTGCCTCATCAAGTGTATCCGCTGTTGCAGTAACACCGAGAACTCGACCGCCGTTTGTATAGAACTTTCCGTTTTCGTACTTAGTGCCGGCATGATAAACGATTGCGCCATCGACACCGCCGTTATCATTAAGACCGAACATCTCTATACCCTTTTTATATGAAACAGGATATCCGCCGCTTACCATAACAACACAAGCCGCAGCACCGTTGTCCCATTCAATGTCAAGGTTGGAAAGCTTTTCGTCAATAACAGCCTCGCAGATATCTACAAGGTCAGTTTTAAGTCTTGGAAGAACAACCTGAGCCTCAGGATCGCCGAAACGGGCATTGTATTCAATAACCTTTGGACCGTTTGGTGTAATCATAAGTCCAAAGTATAGACAACCCTTAAAAGGTCTGCCCTCTTTATTCATCGCCTCAATTGTAGGGATAAAGATTGTATCCATACATTCCTTGGCAATCTCATCTGTATAATACGGGTTCGGGCTGATTGTGCCCATACCGCCTGTGTTAAGACCTTCGTCATTATCAAAAGCACGCTTGTGGTCTTTTGAGCTGACCATAGGTTTTACGCACTTACCATCTGTAAATGCAAGAACAGAAACCTCGGGACCTGTAAGAAACTCTTCGATAACGATATTGTTACCTGAGTCACCAAACTTCTTGTCCTCCATAATTTCTTTGACTGCTTCAATTGCCTCATCAACAGATTGAGCAATAATTACACCCTTGCCGAGTGCAAGGCCGTCAGCCTTTACAACAACGGGAGCGGTATTTTCGTTCTTTATATAGTCAATTGCTTTCTGAGCGTCATTGAATACTTCATACTTTGCAGTAGGTATGCCGTATTTCTTCATGAGATTTTTTGAGAAAACCTTTGACGCCTCAATAATAGCGGCATTTGCATTAGGACCGAATGCTCTGATTCCAGCCTCCTGCATAGCGTCAACCATACCGTCAGCAAGCGGATCATCAGGAGCTACAAAAACGAGGTCAATTGCATTGTCCTTTGCAAACCTAACCATATTTTCTTTATCCATAACTCCGATATTAACAAGCTCGGCATCTCTTGAAATACCGCCGTTGCCGGGAGCGCAATAAAGCTTTGTGCATTTAGGACTTTCAAGAAGCTTTTTAATTAAAGCGTGCTCTCTGCCGCCCGAACCAATCATTAAAATTTTCATAACCGCACCTCTATCAGTGATGGAAAAGACGAATACCCGTAAATGACATTGTCATATTGTACTTATTGCAGGTTTCAATAACATTATCATCACGAATTGAACCGCCAGGCTGTGCAACAAACTTAACACCTGAACGCTTTGCTCTTTCAATGTTGTCACCGAATGGGAAGAATGCGTCAGAACCGAGTGAAACACCGTCAAACGTTGCAAGCCAAGCCTTTTTCTCTTCCTTTGAAAGAGGTTCGGGCTTAGTTTTGAAGAACTGCTGCCATATACCGTCAGCAAGCACATCCTCATAATCATCAGAGATGTAAACATCAATAGTGTTATCTCTGTCGGGACGGCGGATGTTGTCAACAAACGGGAGGTTCATAACCTTCGGATGCTGTCTGAGATACCAGATATCAGCCTTATTGCCTGCAAGTCTTGTGCAGTGAATTCTTGACTGCTGACCTGCACCTACACCGATTGCCTGACCGCCCTTTGCGTAGCAAACAGAATTAGACTGAGTATATTTAAGAGTAATAAGAGCAACAAGAAGGTCACGCTTAGCTTCCTCTGTAAGATTCTTATTATCTGTTACAATGTTCTGAAGGAGCATTTCTTCGTCAATTTTGAGTTCATTTCTGCCCTGTTCAAATGTAATGCCGAAAACATCCTTATGCTCAATAGGAGCAGGAACATAATTCGGGTCGATTTTTACGACATTATAGTTGCCTTTCTTTTTTGACTTGAGGACTTCAAGAGCCTCAGGAGTATAGTCAGGAGCAATAATACCGTCAGAAACCTCTCTCTTGAGGAGGATTGCAGTCTGAACATCGCAAGTATCGGAAAGAGCTACCCAGTCACCGTATGACGACATTCTGTCTGCACCTCTTGCCATTGCATATGCGCTTGCAATCGGAGAAAGTTCAAGGTCATCTACAAAGTAGATTTTCTTGAGTGTGTCAGAAAGCTCAGTTGCAACTGCCGCACCGGCAGGACTTACATGCTTGAATGATGCAGCCGCAGGAAGACCTGTTGCCGCTTTGAGTTCCTTTACGAGCTGCCATGAGTTAAATGCATCAAGAAAGTTGATGTAACCGGGTTTGCCGTTGAGAACCTCAACAGGAAGATCTTTGCCGTCCTGCATGAAAATTCTCGAAGGCTTCTGATTCGGGTTACAGCCGTATTTTAAAGCAAGTTCGTTCATTGGATTCATCCTTTCCGAAAAATAAATTAGTTGTTTTTATTGATAATTCTTGACTCTGCCTTATTTGAAGCAATGTCAATATAGCGTACAAAAAGTGAAACCTTGTTATCCTCATTGAGAGAATTCCAGATTTTCTCGGCAAATGTGTCAATATCATCGTTACCGATTTCTACGAGTGTAGGTTCACCCTCAAAGCTCGGAAGCGGATTGCCGTCACTCATATATGTGTGAATGAATCTGCCAAGACCGTTTATCGGCTTGTCATATGTAAATGTGTATCTTTCGCAGCAATCGGGATTGCCGTCTGCACTTTTGAGAATTGACATTGCATAGTTCATCTTGCCGTTTTCACACTCAACGATACCTGAAATTCGAGGAGTGTAGTTAGGACCGTCAGGCTCAAATTCTCTTGTTGTGAGTGACTGTTCAAATGTCTGACCTTCATTCATAAGGTCATAAACAGTATCTGTCTGGTCACCGTTAGTAACGATGGTTTTGTTGCCGAGAACTCTTACGGGAGAATAGATGATAAGTGACGGATCAACAAGCTTTGACGGATCAAAAGCCTGAGTTTTGATGCCGTCCTCGGTTTCTGCAAACACTCTGTTTCTGCTGTTTTCGCTTCTGCCCATAATGAAGTATGCAATAACAGCCTTTGAGCCGTCTGCACTTTTGCCGATTACAATGCCTCTGCCCGGATATGAAGTTGAAGCAATGTCATTGTAAAGTGATACAGGTTTCATATTTTTCCTCCGTTAGTCAAGAATTTCGGTTTTATTGTCTTTTACTATAATTTTATCTTCGCAGAAAAGCGAAACCGCCCTTGGAAGAATCTTCCATTCAGCCTGTTCCATAACTCTTTTCTGAAGAATTTCGGGTGTGTCACCGTTCTGAATTTCAACGGCTTTCTGAATGATAATAGGACCGCCGTCGCACACTTCGTTTACAAAATGTGCGGTAGCACCCGTTACCTTGACGCCTCTGTTAAGAGCCTCCTCATGAACTCTGAGTCCGTAATAGCCCTCGCCGCAGAATGACGGAATAAGTGACGGATGGATATTGATTATTCTGTTTTCAAAAGCAGAAATAAACTGCTTTCCGAGAATAGTCATAAATCCCGCAAGAACAACAAGGTCAACATCCTTGGATTTCAAAAGCTCGGTTACAGCAGAATCATACTCATCAAATTCGTCATAGTCTTTTCTTCTGATAACCTCAGTTGCAATCGAATTGTTTTTTGCTCTTTCAAGTGCATAAGCGTTTGGATTTGAGGACACAACAAGAGAGATTTTTCCGTTTTTAATCTCTCCCCTGTTCTGAGCGTCAATAAGTGCCTGAAGATTTGTGCCGCCGCCCGACACAAGAACTGCGATATTTTTCATTATTCAAACACTACTCCGTCATTACCGCTGATTACTTCACCGAGTACAACAGCGTCTTCACCGTTAGCCGCAAGAACCTCAAGAGCCTTGTCTGCATCTTCCTTGGCAACGGCGATTATCATACCTACACCCATATTGAATGTGTTGAACATATCGTGCTCGGGAATATTACCTACTCTCTGCATAAGCTTGAAAATAGGAAGAACAGGAATATTGTCCTTTTTGATTTTGGCAGAAAGACCATCTGTAAGCATACGGGGAATGTTTTCATAGAAGCCGCCGCCCGTGATGTGTGATACAGCCTTTACATCAACCTTATCCATAAGGGCGAGAAGAGGTTTTACATAAATTTTTGTTGGAGTGAGCAATGTTTCACCGAGAGTTTTGTCAAGCTCAGGATACTCGGCATTGATTGTTTCCTCGTTGATATCAAAGATTTTTCTGACAAGCGAAAAACCGTTTGAGTGAACACCCGAAGAACGGAGTCCTAAAAGTACATCACCCTCACAAAGCTTTGAACCGTCAATCATCTTCGGCTTGTCTGCAATACCAACGCTGAAACCTGCAACATCATATTCATCAACAGGCATAAGACCCGGATGCTCTGCAGTTTCACCGCCGATAAGAGCACAACCGGACTGAACACAGCCCTCTGCAATGCCTGATACAATTTCAGCTACCTTTTCGGGATAGTTCTTGCCGATTGCGATATAATCGAGGAAGAAAAGAGGTTTTGCTCCACAGCAAATTACATCGTTTACGCACATTGCAACTGCGTCAATACCGATTGTGTCATGCTTGTCAAGAAGAAAAGCAAGCTTGATTTTTGTACCTACACCGTCAGTACCGCTGACAAGTACAGGCTCTTCCATATCTTTGAAATCAGGGGCAAAAAGTCCGCCGAAACCGCCGATGCCTGAAATAACACCGTCAATTTTTGTGCGTGCCACATGCTTTTTCATAAGCTCTACAGACTTATAGCCTGCTGTTACATCAACACCTGCCGCTTTGTAGCTTTCGGAAAAGCTGTTGTTCATTGTAATCACTCCGTCACTTTCTGTTAATTTTTTTAGCGTATTTATCTACAAAGATTGTTCTCGGAATTTCAGCGTCATAGCTGCCCGTGAAACAACCATCACAGAATTCTATATTTGCACCCTCAGCAATTTTTCTGAGACTGTTTATACTGAGATAACCAAGTGAATCTGCACCGATATATTCACAGATTTCACTTGTTGTCAACTTGTTTGCAATAAGACTTTCTTTATCGTGAATGTCCACACCAAAGTAGCACGGACATACAAACGGAGGTGAGCTGATGAGCATATGCACCTCGACAGCTCCTGCCTCACGCATAAGACGAACAATATGCTTTGAGGTTTCACCTCTGACGATTGAGTCATCAATAATAACAACTCTCTTGCCTTTAACATTAGCCTTCAAAGCAGTAAGTCTTGTTCTGAGAAGTCTTTTCTTTTTATCTTTACCCGAGCCTACTGTTCTGCCGATATATTTGTTCTTGACAAAACCTGTGCTGAACGGGATACCCGAAGCCTTTGCATAACCCTGTGCGGCAATAAGTCCCGAATCTGGAACACCGCACACCATATCTGCCTCAATCGGGAACTCGTCATAAAGAAGTTCACCGGCTCTGAATCTTGCATTATGTACGCAGACGCCGTTGATTACGCTGTCCGGTCTTGCAATATAAACATATTCAAAAAGGCAGAAAGATGTTTTATCGGGCAAAAGCTTTAATTTGTAGCTGTGAAAGCCTTCTTCGTCAACTACTACCATTTCACCCGGCTCAACATCACGGACAAATTCACCGCCGAGACTGTCGATAACACAGCTTTCGGAAGTGAAAATCCAGCTGTTTTTGAGTTTGCCGATACAGAGCGGACGAAATCCGTGCATATCACGAAAGCCGATAAGACGGCTCGGTGCGCAAATTACAGTTGAGTAAGCACCCTTGAGCTTTCTCATTGAAGAAAGAACAGCATCTTCAAGCGTGTCTGTTACACATCTTTCGGTTGCGATAACATAAGCCATAATTTCAGCATTAGAATTGGACTGAAAAACAGCGCCGCCTGTTTCAAGCTCCTGCCTTATTTCATTGAAGTTTGTAATTGAGCCGTTGCTTGCAATACCGATTGAACCCTGAATATATCGCATAACAAGCGGCTGGTTAGATGCACGGTCGAGTGATTCCGATGAAGTATAACGGACATGACCGACTGCAATCTTACCGTTTGGAAGTTTTTCAAGTGCTTTGGGTGTAAAAATCTCGGACACCATACCGAGTTCCTTGACAGTTGTAAATTCACCGTCTTTATTCACGGTGATACCTGCGCTCTGCTGTCCCCTGTGCTGAAGGCTGTAGAGTGCGTCATTTGCGGCGGCAACAACATCGATATCGTCATCATTACGGTAAATACCGAACACACCGCACTCGTCATTTACCTTGTCAAGTTTTGTGTCAATATCTACATAGTTCTTAATCAAAGCTCTGCCACCTTAGCCTGCATTGCCTTGTCTTTTTCGGCAACACCTTTTTCCATATCAGCTTTCATATTTTCAAGCTTCTCTGCAAGAGAATCGTCGGAAAGTGCGAGCATTTCAACGGCAAGAATTGCAGCGTTAGCCGCACCGTCAACTGCTACTGTTGCAACCGGAATTCCTGTAGGCATCATAACTGTTGCAAGAAGAGCATCCATACCGTCAAGCTGAGCCGACTTACATGGGATTCCTATCACAGGGAGGGTTGTTTTTGCCGCAAGAACACCTGCGAGATGTGCCGCCATACCTGCTGCGGCAATGATTACGCCAAAACCGTTCTTTTTAGCCTCTGCCGAAAACTTAATTGCCGCATCGGGAGTACGGTGTGCGCTCATTACATGAACCTCATACTCTACGCCAAATTCTTTGAGTTTACTGACAGCCTTTGATACTACGGGGAAATCACTGTCGGAGCCCATAATAATTGCAACCTTTTTCATAATTACTCATAGCCTTTCCGCCCACTTGATAAATTGCCGCAAAAACCGTGCCGTGGGCAGACAAAGTCAGGACAAATATGCCAATTTATGCTTTGAATCGACATAAATAAAGCATTACTAATTAATTATATAAAAAAATCGGTTAAAATTCAATAGTCAGGCGAAATTATTTTTAAAATACCGCCAAAAAGCAAAAAGTGACTGTGCAAAGCATAGCCACTTCATGATATTAATTAATCTCGGAAATATCTTTTCCCTGTTCGATTTTCATGCCGTTATCGGGATCTGTAGCATCAAGATACGGTCTTTCGTTGGAAATTATGCCCTCGGTTGTAACTCCCGCCTCTGCAGCCTTTTTCATACCCGGAAAAAGAAATTCTATCTTTTCATTATCGAATTTTTCATCGAGATATTCTTCAAAGCTGTTTGACGCAGGTACTCCCTCTGTTCTCTGAGTCCATCTTGCCGTAGCTGTTACGGACATAAAGCCGTTGAATGCCATGAATACAATCAGAAATGTTGTAATAATTGCACCTGCTCTTTTAGGGATTTTTTCAATAAGCTTTGCTGTCCACGGATACAGATAACGCACCCAGACAAGACCGAGGAATCCCCAGATAAGGGCATACATAAGATTAGTTCTGCCGTCAAGGTTAAACGGAGTGTCACTGTAGTCCCATGAAACCGTGCCGAACATCTGCTCCTGCAACCACGAACAGAAATACTCAAAACCTGCTCCGACAAAAGCACTTATCACAAAAACAAGCGTATCATTAAGCTTGTAAAGCTTATACAAAGCGGCTGTCAGAAAACACGCACCGCCGCCGTAAACAGGAATAAACGGACCGTAAACCATACCGACACGCATTTCAAAATGTCCGTCAACGCAGAACGCCCATATTGTTTCAAGAATCGTGCCGATGAAAGAACCGATCACAAACAGATAAAAAAGCTTCGTAAAACAGAATCCGTAAGCAAACGGCTTGTCCTCTTTGCTTTCAAAGGTTTGTGTATATTCTTTCATATTATCCTGCTTAATCTCATCAATTTTAGCATTAATTTGCTTTACATAAGCCATATGAGTGAGATCGGGATAAGCGTGTGCAAGTCTTTTTCTTAAAATATTTTCTGTAAAAAGTCGGTTATAGTTTTCTTCAAGTTCCTGAATTTCAACCTCTGTTGCACCTTTATCCATAAGCTCGGAAGAATTTTTAAGCTTTGCAATTCTTCTGAGCAAACGAACTGTTGTTATCATTGAAAAAACGTAATCAATTGCAATAATTCCGCAGAAGCAAAGAACAAGAATAAGACTTACCCAGAAAGGAATTGCTTCAACAGCTGTGCGAAGCACCGGAATTATCAATCCGACAAGCAGCATACCGAGCAATCCGAGAAAAAGTGCATAAGGAAAAGTTATATAATTGCCTATGCTGAATTTCGAGGAAGAAAAATCCCATGGCTTGAATTTGAGAGTTTTTTCTACAAGCACACCGACCACAACCATAAGTGCAGATAATATCAGAGTTGAACCGATGAATAAAATCAGCTTGCTGTTTTCAAACGGTTTTAGTGCCGTATAACAAATAACCGCCGAAAATCCGTACATAGGGCAAAACGGTGATGTCAGAAAACCGTTGTTACTGAATTTTTTCTCAAGAAGAAGCGAACGAAAACTGCTCGCCACCCAGCCAAAAAACGAGAAAATTACGAAGTACCACAACAGGTCGAGTAAAAATTGCATTTCCTATCCCCCACAATTTTATGCAACAAATCGGACACAGAATTCTGTGCCCGAAAAATTGCCGTAAATTTCACATTCTTTATGCCTTTGGCACATCATCTTTCCAGAGTTCTTTAATTGCGGTAACATTACCCGCAAGTCCCTGAATATCTGAAGGAATGATAATCTTTGTAGCCTTGCCGTCAGCGGCTTTACCGAATGCCTCAAGTGATTTAAGCTGAATAATTCTATCGGTAGGAGAAGCCTCATTGAGCATTTTAAGTGCGTCGGCATTAGCTTTCTGAACAGTGAGAATAGCCTCAGCTTCACCCTGTGCCTCACGGATTTTCTGCTCCTTAACAGCGTCGGCTTTAAGAATTGCAGATTCCTTCATACCCTCTGCAACGAGAATCTGACTGCGTTTTTCACCCTCTGCATCAAGAATTCTTGCACGGCGCTCACGCTCTGCCTTCATCTGCTTTTCCATCGCATCCTGAATTTCACGGGGCGGAAGAATGTTTTTAAGCTCGACACGGATTACCTTAATGCCCCATGCGTCGGTTGCCTCGTCAAGAATTACTCTGATTTTACCGTTGATTGTATCACGGGATGTGAGTGTGTTGTCAAGCTCAAGATCACCGATGATATTACGCAATGTTGTTGCAGTAAGATTTTCAATAGCACTGAGCGGTCTTTCTACACCGTAAGTATAAAGCTTTGGATCGGTAATTTCAAAATACACAACCGTGTCAATCTGCATCGTAACGTTATCTCTTGTGATCACGGGTTGTGGAGGAAAGTCGATCACTTGCTCTTTTAATGAAACCTTTTTTGAAATTTTGTCGATGAACGGAATTTTTACATGCAAGCCTGTTGACCATGTTACATGATATGTTCCGAGTCTTTCAATTACATATGCGTGTGCCTGCGGTACTACCTTGACATTGCTTACGATTACTATAAGCAGGATTAAAAGGATAATTCCTAAAATAATAAGTGCTACCATTATTTACCTCTCATTCTGTTACGGGTTCTACAATGAGCTTTACACCCTCAATTGCAAGAACCTTAACTTTTGTTCCTTTTAAAAGCGGTGCTTTGTCGGACTTTA